>Ga0214544_1012885_pt1 | contig 10561 bp, 3 predicted proteins | sample CNSS3metaG_FD_160074 | JGI IMG/M metagenome (GOLD analysis project Ga0214544, IMG submission 160074) | Root nodule microbial communities from cowpea collected in UCLA plant growth center, Los Angeles, California, USA - CNSS3 | ecosystem: Host-associated > Plants > Roots > Nodule | place: USA...
ATATATATATATATATATATATATATATCATAATTGACGATTTCCAAAAGGCTAACGTTAAATTCAATTTAAAAGACTAACACGTGTCATAATATATGGTTTGCGTAACCATTTAACCACTCTGGTACAAACTTCATTTATCAATTTTCTATGATAAGATGGTTTTTTTTTTATCACATTTTCTCAAGGATTAAGGATATTTCACCTCAACTTAATATTATAAATTTTTAGGACTCTTGTCACCTTATATCTTCACTTATATGACTCAATATATTAGGTAAAATCTAGAATATCAATGAACCTCCTAATTTAACAATACATAAATTAAACATCAATAACTCAATGGCAGTTCCCTACTTATTACTTGTATAACATATGTATTTATCACATTAATATCATCTAGTCATATTTACCAATGTCACAACGTCTTTCAATTCAATCCACAACATAAAGAAAGAGTAACATAATCAATGTTCAACAAATCCACTTATAATACCTAAATAATTGTTGGATTCTCTCGTGCGTGCGTGCGTGCGTGCGTGCGTGCGTGCGTGCGTGTGTGTGTGTGTGTGGGGATGACAATGCGGCTCGGCCTGTATAAGGTCCGCACATTGTGGGTTGGCCTGTCCCGCCTCACATTTGGTCCATGGGCTGACCTACTTTTTTAAAATTTTTATGATAAAATTTTCAATGTTTACAAATTGGAAAACTTTAAAAACTCACAAAATTAAGTAAAGACTTTGGGGAGTTGAATGATAAACTGATAATTTAACATTTTCATCATATTCATATTCATACTATAACATACACAATATATTCTTTAAATTTTAGCACATTAAAAAATACATAATACTTGTATTTTCCAGTTATACAAGAATTTGAAACGTTAATGAAAGAGTCCATAAAAAAAGTAATTAATATACACAAGTGTAAGTTTTTTTTTATGCGACCGCGGACCAGCCCGCGCAGGTTGCAGGCTTATGCGGGTCGGGCCACTGCGAGCCTGCGGGCTCACTATCCTGGCCCGTCCAGCGTTTTTTTCGCAGGCCTGGCCACGGGCTCACTATCCTGGCTCACTTTAGTAAAACATTTGAACGTTGAAAGTTCATATATGTAAGTTTTTACGATCAAATGTTTAGAGTTCTCAAAGGAGAAAGTGTTGAAGTAAAGCATTGATTAAAACATACAACTAAAGAAGAATTCTAAGCATATATACTACATTAATACTCCATGAAGATTTTGAATCAAGCAATGGAAGACCAATGGAAGACCAATGAAGAATAAAACATCAACAAGCACTCTAGTCAAATTTAGAAGAGTTGTTATATATTTAGATTACTCTGGAGAAATAATGTGTAAAAAAGAGAGATAGAAAAGTGATACACTTATAATGAGAAGAAAAGAAAAAGAAATAAATGAATATTGAGCTTATATTGTCAAATATGGAAAACCTTGGGATTATGAGCTCAGTTATTTTAATATCATTCACAACTATGGAGTATACCCTATGAATTTAGATTGTACTCTCTTTTATTGAGAGCGTTATTTTTATTATCATTCAAATTGAGAGTTCTTAATCACAAGGAAAGATTAAGAATGTTCACCTAAAGAGGTTAAACATATAATACATGGAGATGTTGATACTCATTTGACCAGGAGTGGTTGATACTCATGTTTCCTATAAAGGTTAATGATACTTGTATTTAGAAAGACTATACTCGTGATACCTAGAAAAATTAAATTCATGTTGCAATTATTTGAATTGATTAGTGGAACCTCTCAAATAATGTTATTAAGAGAGAACTGGACATAATCTATGTAGTTGGGTGAACCAATCTAAAATTTGTTTCAAAATTGATTTATTTTCCGTCGAGTATTTCATATTAAATTGTGCAAAAAAGTTTAAACATTTACATATTATCCTTTATAAAGCTAATTGCACCTTCAACAATATATATAGTTGCCAATAGGTTGTATAGTCAGGTGGATATAACTTGTGAGCTACATGACCCTATGGAAAAAAGTATAGCCAAGAGTAAAGTTAAGAATAAAGCGTAAGGATGTTGATTAAATTTACTTTGACTAATTGTATACAACAATCTAGGATAACTATGCAATTACTCTATATTCCCTTAGGTCTACCTCACCTTTATTCAAACTCTATATCCAATATGTATCTTTGTAACTACTAATCATGTAGTTCTCAAAATTCACATAACTTTACTTTATTATTCATGTACCTTAATTACCCTCGTTGCAATTTACTTTAGATCTGAATATCATATTTCATCTTGAAATCATGCTCTTACATTCATCTTTCCATACACCTTTTGAAACTTAATTTCATTAACAAAAACTTCATATTAATAAAATTTGACAACGTAATGACTACATTTCGAATGTCTCAAAATAATAATAATAAAAATACTACACAACAAATACAATTCATGCAAATACATATATGATCTCAAAATATCAATGTTCAAGAAATTGTACATCTCCAAATTCAATTTAATCTTCAACAAAAGGTTATTCAATTACATTATAATCTTACAATTCGAAAGACTTATTCATGTGCTTTAAGTCACACATATATACATGTAAGTAATGAGGACATTATTTAATTTAAAACATTAAATAAGATGCTATCCATAAGACAATGTAATTATAGAAAATTAAAATGAAAACAACAAACAACAAAAAAAATTCTACGTAAGCATTTCAAAAGTAAAACATTAAACATGTTTTATTTATAATAAAAAAAAACTCTAAAATGAGGTGATTTTTTATCCCAACCCCAAAGTTTCCATGTTAAAGGAATCTATTTTGGACTTAGAAATTTCAAATTGTGAACTTACAAACATAAAACTAGGCATATTGTATATTTGGAGAAAAATATGCCAAAATGAAAAGTTGAAGATTGAGATTCACTCCCTTACCTCAATGAAGTAAACAACACTATAGTGTTAAAATGGAAGGTTCAACGTGATGTAAACAACACTCTTCTGAACTCATTGTATTACTTATTTCCTATCCTTTTAATAGGTTTGTGAACATGTTTTATAAATCTATTAATGATCTGGAGACCATTATGAAATTTTTTTCGAAAGTGTTTAATTAAATATAGTAAATTTTAAGTCTAATTCAATCTTATAAAACTCGTTTATAAAATAAGGATTGTATCTATTTATATATTATGAATTGACCTTATCTATAATCGATGTGAAACTTTCAACAAAAATACTTAAATTTTTTTTAGAACTAATTTGCTCTTATAACAATCCGTGACAAGCTATACAGTACATTCTTAAAAGTGCAGTAAGTGGTATCGGATAAAAAAGATTTTTACTCTTAAGGAACTTATCTCAAAAAAAAAAAGTTTTTTTTTTTCAAGTCCTGTTACATATTTTGATAACACGTTTGGAATTATACATAAACATTTAGATTCCTCTCTTTCTCATTTTTGAGAAACCTGTCTTTCTCATTTTGAGAAAACAGTGCACAAAATGACACTATCTTTATATCACCCATTCATCCATACACATTTTTATCCATATACACACACGAAGTATAAAATGATATCTTGCTGAAAAAAAAATTAAAATACTTAATAAAAATAAAAGGATTTGAGGAAAAAAAATGAAAAATCAAGAAAATAACATTGGAAAAATGAAGAGAAATAAAAGAAAAATCTGTAAAAAAATTAAATTTTTATCTTTACATTAAAATACAATGGGATAAAACTATTGGTGAAAAAGATAAAATATATTAAAATAAAAGAAAATATATTGTGATAAAATTATTGAAAAAGATATTTTGAATGCAATAAATTTTAATGTGGATCAATTTTTGTGGTACACAATTTCACGTAACCCAAAATAAATACACTTAAATACGTTGAAAAAAAAAAATAATACAAGGTCCCACACTCGTACGGACACGATCTGTTTGCGTTACTTTCGTGGACGGTCTCTTCCTTTTCTCTTCTTTTCTTCCTCATTCATATCATTTTTTGATGCTTTTTGTGTCACTCACTCTCACGCACACTATCAGAATCTCTTCGCTCTTCTTCACCCAAGTTGACCGCTTCAGTTTTCGCCAAAATGCAGTCCAGTCCGTTGATCCTTGAGGAACCCATCAGAATGGCTTCCATCCTCGAGCCATCCAAGCCTGTCAGCATCTCCTCTCTCTCTCTCTCTCTCTGTTTTCAATTTTGTTAATTTTGTGGTATTTTCAATTTTCAAGCTATGTGATGAAAGAAAGAATATGAGATAATAATCGTTTTTCTTGTGTGCTTGTTGTTTCGGAGTTGCATTTCTTGATGCTTCGTTTGGTTGGTAGTTGTTAATTTAGCAGTCGGAAATGAGTTTGTTGGTGTTTCATTGGTGAATCTTTGAAATATTTAAACACAGGAAGGGAATTTGTAATTAGAAAGTGAAGTCAAAAGATGAAAATGCCAAATGAAAGCGTGGGTAAGCGGCCTTTAGTTTTTTTTCGGAAACTAAAAATGTTTTTCTTAGGGACTGTTTGTTTCAGATCTCGCTTTTTTTTTTTTTATTTTATTTTGAAAACTGTTTTTGTGAAACAAAGTTCAGTAGTCAACTTCTAATTAATCACTGGCTTTTACTGAGAATGAAGATGTTTAAAGTATTTTCTGAGTTTTTCTCTTGTTTGCATCTTCCTTTTAGAATTCGAATTTTAAGTTAGCAGATCGGAGAAGACTTCTTTTCATGGTCGGAGTAGAGTTCGAATTCGGTGTCTGAGATTTTTATCAAAGGTCTCGATTGGGAAATTCGCTTTTTTAACTACTTTTCATTTGGCAACCTTATATGGTGCTGCGCCAGCTCGAGTTGAGGGGAAGGTGTGTATTGTGCTTTTAAAATTTTCAAAATTGGAAAAAAAACTTTTAATTTATGTAATGTGCTTCTATCACTAAAGTCTTGATAAAGGTTGTATTTTCTTTTTTCACATTTTAATTTTCTTTTGAAATAAAAGTTAGAAAAAGGGGTCAAACTAAAAGTACAATCAGAACAATGGGGCAGCTGCTACGGAAGTACCACAAATTTGGTCACAAGATTGTGATCTATTTTAGCTTTCATGTTGCACTCTAGGTTTGAGGTTTGGAGCTGGTGGGTTATGTTGTTGTTCTTTTGTGTATTATTTTGGTGTTGAAGTGTGAAACTACAAGCATCGTTAGCCTATCCTAGAGAATTTGTGCGCCTTGTCAATTTAGATTTTGATTAAATGGTTGTTGAAATGCCTCTGCAGAGTTTCTTTCCAGGCATGACAAAGATCGTTGGCACACTTGGCCAAAAGTCACGATCAGTTGATGTGATTTCTCAATGTCTTGAGGCAGGAATGTCTGGTATTTTTCCAATGCAACCTTTGATTTCTTGTGATCTTTATTTAACAATTGAATGCAAATAGATAAGGGACTGCCTGGTTATTTTGTCTTTCTAGTAATTGTAGTAAGAAAACTTGAAATTGGATAGCTTTGTCTTATAAAATCAACTATTTTGGAATTAGAAGGCCTTTCTCTTTCTCAAAATCTTTAACTATTGCACGAGTAAGAATCTAGTAGCATTAGTGTTGCTTCTTTATGGTTTGCAGCTTCCCTTATGTGTCTACTGTGATAGTTGACAAGCTTGAGTTTTCAATTGGTCATGACTCGTCTTATTCTTCTTTTCTTACAATGTACTAGTGGCAAGGTTTGATTTTTCATGGGGTGATCCAGAATACCACCAAGAGACGTTGGAAAATCTAAGGGCTGCTATTAAAAGAACTAGAAAACTCTGTGCGGTAAATGTGTTATGTTTTTTGTTTGTTCATTTAAATGTTATGTAATCACTCAAGCTCTAATGGGCTATCTTCTTGACTATCTCTTCTGAAGTGGTCCCTCATCTTGGAGGTCTACTAACAGATTTAAGCATAAAAGAGAACACTACTATCACCGGCTCATTGTCATTTGGTGTCTAGTTAAAAATAAGCTAAGAGTGTTTAGGAGAAATTACGTGTCTTGTGTATACATGATCTATCTTATTTATAGTACTGGTGCATTTTATACAAAAGAAAACCAAAGGCTAAATATAGATAGTTTGATATAATTGCGATAGGAACTTGGATAATATGGGGTGCCTAAGTCCCACATCGTTTAATATGAGATATCTAGATTTTGAGTGTAAGTTCCCCAAGTGTTTGGATGTTTATCAATTCGTATCAGAGCTAGTTGACCAACATGGAAGTTGAGTTAAGTGTTATTTGTTAGATTAAGCTCTTACCATTAAGTCAAAAACTAAAACTAATGGTCAAGGTGCGATTATTTCTACTTAAGATGGTAGTAGTCTAAGCGCCATATTCGGTTGTGACTTGGTCCACCTGACTCGTGCCATGGGACAATTGATGCCTCCCGCCACTCACCCCCTCTACTCTTAATTATCTCTTCCTTTCCTGTGAAGGAACAAGGCATGCCTCCTAAAGAAGGTCTTTTATGGTCTTAAGCAATCTCTAAGAGTATGCTTTGGAAGATTTATAGAAACAATGGTTTCATTAGGATACAAGCAAATCCAAGGAGACCATTCTTTATTCATAAAGCACTCCCTTACATGTAAACTCCCTGTACTATTGGTCTATGTAGATGATATAATTATAGTAGGAGATGATGAACCAAAGAAATCGACTTTAAAGGAAAAATTGACAGCTTCATTTGGAATGACAGACCTGAGAGAACTCACATATCTCTTTGGAATAGAGGTTGCTTATTCTAAAAGTAGGATTTTCATCTCTCAAAGAAATATGTACTTGATCTTTTCAAATAAATAGGTAAACTGGGATGTGTATAACATCTGGAGTTCCTATTGAACATAATCATAAATTTGTAAGTGAAGAGTTATTCTGTAGAAAAGATCCAATGTTAGAGATTGGTAGGAAAAGTTATTTATTTATCACACAAGAGAACAAACCTTGCTTATGCAGTTTGCATGATTAGTTAGTCTGTGGATGATCAAAGAGAAAAACACACATGTGAGCAATTGACCAAATTCTTCAATAGTTGAAGTCAAGTCCAAGAAAGAAGTTACTATTAAAGAAGACACTTTGATCACGTGGATACATATTGACGTAGACTATTCATGTTCTGTTATTGACATAAAGTCAACCTCTAGGTGTTATGTGTTTCTTGGAGAAACTATGGTAGCCTGGAGAAACAAAAAACATGATAAAATGTCTCGATCTAGTGTAAAAGTTGAATTTTGAGACCTTGCTCAAGGAATGTGTGAATGACTCTAGATTAAAATCATAGTCATCATTACCTAACAATCAAGGTTGATATCCCTATGCAACTGTATTGCGATAACAAGTCAACCATGAGTATTCCCATAAACTATTACAACATGATAAGATCAAACATATTAAAATTGACTGACACTTTAGATAATCTTGGAAAAGGTATTGTGGCTACAATCCATGTCCCTACAGGACTTCAAATAACAGACATTCCCACCAAGAGACTTCCTTTGGGCACATTTCAGGATCTTGTAGGCAAGTTGGGGATGAACGATATTCATTTTCTAACTTGAGGGGAAATACTGTAAATAGCGGATTGTAAATAGCACATAGATACTGAACGAAACAATAAAAGTTTTGCTATAATACCCTTTCCATTGTGTAATATTTGTTTTACATGTAAAAAAGAGCAAGGTAGTTTTTTGACATTTTAAATTATTTTAATGCTTATTATTCAGTCCTTTATACACTCTAATAATTCACATCGTTCTTTTCAATTATCTTTTTATATTTAATATAATGTTTAAGAATTTACGCATTACTAAAAAAGTGTAGACCCGTTCCTTTTGGTATTTAAAGAAAGCTCAAATTTATGAATACTTTAATACAATCTCCTCATTAACAATCTGAAGGAAAATTTGTCAACCTTTATGAGTGGCTATGAAGAAGTTTTTGGTAGAAAGTTGAATTTGAGGAGCAAAAGGAAGAACTGGAACAAGTTATGACAACTTGGTTGCTAACCCATGCTGGATGAAAATGGCTGTTCATGGTATTTTCTTAGATATCATCAGGGTACTTAAACTTGGTGGAGCAGTTAAGAGGCTTGGTGAGGGATAGAACACAAACAGTGTGTTTGGGAAAACATTGGGGTTAATGTAACCCACGTTTTTTCCAGCACACCAATATACTTGCTTCTCAATTTTCAGCTTTGGAAAGTGTGAACTTTTGTTTGGTGCCTCAAATTGAAAACTAAACATGCAGAAAGGGGTTGTAGGAAAGACAATTACATTTGAAAGAAAACCAGTTTTAAGTAGTGCTATGCATTAGTCAAAAATTTGTAGTAACAATTTTAACTTTTTCTCCTGTCCTTCACCTTTTCTTTTTGTGCTACCCTTACTCTATTTTTTTTATTCAAAAACGTGGCACAACTATTTTTTTTTTCTATTGTACTTTTTATTTTAATATTTAGTTTTTACTTGTAAAACATATTACGTTACACTCTACAGGCAAAGCATCAAATTCCCTCAAGAATGTTTTAATTACAGTTACACCACTTCCATTTTGTATTTTTCTCCTCTGACCTATTCCTCAATATTATCATCCTCGTGTAGCCTTGAATAGTAATATAAAATAGATTAATTCTATTTGGGTGCATGTTATTTGTATAAGCTACCATGCGTTAATACTTTTAACTGTTATTAACTTGTATGGCTCAAAATTTCGACTTTTGTCTAATACAGTCTGAAGCCTTGCAAACATTCATTCTGTTCATTTATAGGTATCTATTGTAAAAAAGTCTGGACAAGGAAACTAAGATTACCGTAACCATTACTCCTTGCACATGACATAGATAAGATGACTTATGGTATATCATAAAAGTAACTGATATTAATTCCTTAATATTTATGCTTCAATATGCTTTCAAAATGTGAAAATACTATCTGAAGGTTAATTTATGTTAAAATAAAGATGCATTTTTGTCTAACTCCAGGTTATGCTAGATACTGTGGGTCCAGAACTACAGGTTGTCAACAAAACTGAGCACCCAATTTCCCTTCAGGCTGACACATTGGTTGTCTTAACTCCTGATCAGAACAAAGAAGCTGGTTCAAATCTTTTGCCTTTAAATTTTAATGGGCTTTCAAAGGTCAGTAATGTTATATCTTTAAGTTTTAACAAATGTTTCTGAGGAGAGAAGGGGCATTATATTTATGTTGAATCTTTTTGAGGTTTGCATACATGTGTATTGTAATAGTAGTCAAGTGCATGTTGTCGTCATCTTATCCAGCTGTTTACTTGTGGTATCTTGGTCTTTAATCCATATTATTAAATAGCTACTTGGTTACTTGGACAAGCAAGAAGCAGATTTGAAGGCGTTTGTTCCAATGGATGCTCAATGAACTTGGAATTTCTTTAAAAATACTATGAAAGTCTTGTACGATAGTGAACTGCTATTATCATTGCTACAAATCTAGTTCATTGTTAGAACCTAAATTTTAGAGATGGATCACCACTTTAAAAAGGGAAAAGTTGATGATGGGTAGTTCCTTGTAATCACTTACGGTGTTGCTAGATTTCAATCCATCTTTCTTCTAATCCAGACAAACAGATTTATTCACTTCATACCTTGGTCTCATTTTCATGCAAATTCTATTTTGTATTTTTTCACTTCATAATAATAAAAAATCTATTGCTGGTATGAGAGGTCCCTCTAAGCAATGAATTTTTCCATTTGGATAAGTTTATTTGGAAATCCATTTGCTCTGATGTCAAATTCTTTGTATAAGCAGAATTACTATGAATTACTTTTTAATTCGAAGGCCTATAACACCTTTACCTTGTGAAATGTGAAGACTGAGTTCTGAAACTAATTCTCACTAGTTTACACCTTGCTCAGAAGTTTCTCTTTATGGATAATCTTTTTGGTATTTTGGTGAAGATTGGGCTTGCCTAAGAATCTCAAGCAGCCCCCTATGTGTTAATTTTAGAGGATTTGATTCTGGCAAAGATATTAAAATTAAAAGGCTTTAGTACTGTTCTCATATGTAGTTATCTGGTGTATTTGGTAGAAAGATATTTTGGTTGATGCATGTGTTCACTTGGGATCAAATTGTTCACCTAACATCTTTGCGACATTTAGAGACATTGGCATGTTATATATATATATATATATATATATATATATATATATATATATATATATATATATATATATATATATATATATATATATATATACATATATATATATATATATATATATATATGTATATATATGTATATGTATGTATATATATACATATATATACATATATATATATATGTATATATATGTATATGTATATATACATATATATACATATATATATATATATATGTATATATATGTATATATATACATATATATATATATATATATGTATATATATATATATGTATGTATATATATACATATATATACATATATATATATATGTATATATATGTATATGTATATATACATATATATACATATATATATATATATGTATATATATGTATATATATACATACATATACA
>Ga0214544_1012887_pt1 | contig 10559 bp, 6 predicted proteins | sample CNSS3metaG_FD_160074 | JGI IMG/M metagenome (GOLD analysis project Ga0214544, IMG submission 160074) | Root nodule microbial communities from cowpea collected in UCLA plant growth center, Los Angeles, California, USA - CNSS3 | ecosystem: Host-associated > Plants > Roots > Nodule | place: USA...
GACGTCCTTTTTTGAGTGACGTCGGGGCGTTTTTGAACAGACGTTAAGTAACGTCTGACGTGGAGCGGGCAGACGTTAAAAATGTCTCATTATTTACAAAAATGCCACCGCGCATTTTTAACGTTGGACTTTTTTTAGACAGACGTTATTGGAGTGACGTTAAAGGCCTTTTTTGTGTTAGTGATGTCATGCAATGCATATGCAGGATGCCATGGAAATTAAATGCTGGAAATGCAAACTTTAACACAACCAAAGTCAACTACAATTCACCCCTAAGAACCCTTTAAAGAAAAAATTCAAAAAAGTGAAAATTGTCTAACCATTTCCTACTTGTTCCAAACCAAAATTGCTAATTTGAGACTCCTTGTTCATGCACACTTGATTTGCTTTGATCTTCTCCTCGTTTGTCCATCTCAAACCACCCTCACTTTCTCCATCTAGATCTTCAAATCACCTCTTTTGATCACGCATCAGCCTTCACTTCCGTTTACATCAAGTTTTGGTTCGCGTACTCAGGTTGCAACATCAGGGGCGTTCTTCGTGATGGAATGTTGGATCAGAGTTGTGCCTCCCTTGTTCATAAGCAAAGGATGGATTAGTAGAATTAAGTGAAACGCACGTTTTGAATAATGGGTCAACCATTTTAGCTAACCAAGGCAAGGGTTGATCTACAAATAAAAGAAATTTGAGTCAAGGCTTCAAAACTTAAAAAAATAAAATAAAAATATTCTAAAAAGAAGGATTTTTAAAGAGAACACAACTAAATGCAACAAAATACTATTGAAACCAACCTTTTTATCACATTTTTCAAAAAATTCTATTTTTCTAAATAATCAACAAAAGCTAATTAGTTAAAGAAAAACACATATTTATTTAAAATAAAAATAAATTTTTAAAAAGGAAAAAAAAAAAAAAAGGATGTTATCAAAATACCTTCCGAAATATACAATCCAAAAAGCAAATTAAAAATTTGTATTATGAGTTTTATAATCTAAAAAGCATGAAATTTGAATGTACACCACCAGTAACCACAATCACTATCCACCACCACCTCTAACAATCACGGGCCACCAACAAACAACAATAACAACATTAAATACACTCCCGCCTCATACATTCTGGGTCTTTCTTCCTACACTTCCAAGCATTTCTTCTGCACCTCCAATTTTTTTTTAAATTTCCAAAATACTCTTTGATCATTTAAAAAAACTCACGGATATCACACCTCCAAAAATACTTTTGGATGTCGACTTTCGGAAGTCAAAATATATAACTTCCGGAAGTCAAAATATATCATCGAAAATCGACTTTCAAAAGTCAAAATATATCACCGGAAATCAACTTCCGAAAATCAAAATATATTACCGGAAATCGACTTTCGGAAGTCAAAAATCATTATCGGAAGTCGACTTTCGAAAATAAAAATACATTACGAAAGTCGACTTCCGTATATAAAAAAGAATAATATATTTTATTTTATTTTATTTTAAAAACACGTATTAAAAATTATAAAACATATAAATTTAAAAAAAAAAAAAAACTTTAAAAAATAAAAAATAAGTAATAAAAATACTAAATAAAATATTGAAAAATAAAATTTAAAAATAATTTAAATTAAAATAATAAAACTTTAAATTTAAAAAAATGAAATTATTTTTAAAAGTTAAAAAATATAAATTTTTTTAAATTTAAAGTTTTTTTATTTTAATTTAAATTATTTTTAAAATTTATTTATTTTATTTATTTTATTAATATTATTATAATTATTTATTATTTTATATTTTATTTGAATTTTTTAATTTTGTTTAAAATTTAAATATTTAATTTTAAACAAATTTTTAAAATTTTTTCAATTATATATTTTTTATATTTTAAATTTAAATTTATTTTTATGTAATTTATTAAACATTTAATAAAAGAAAAAAAAATTAAAAAAATCGTATTTAAAATAACATATATAAATAATATATAAATAATGAAATTTAAAATTAAAAAAAACGAATATATATATATATATATTTGTATATATTTTTTCTTTTTTCTTTTTTTTAATTTATTTAAAGTTTTATTATTTTAAAATGAATTTAAATATTAAATAAAATTAAATGAAGCAGAATAAATTTTTTATTCTTTTGTTTTTTTTATTTAATGTTTAATATTATTTGAATTTTACCTATTTTTATATTTATATTTATTTTTCAGTATATTAAATTAAAATAAAATTATATATATAGATATTAATATTGTTTAAAAAATATATATGAAGAAATATGAAAACGTAAAAAATAAATAAAATAATAATCTAAAAAAATCGTTAAAAGTTAAAAAATATAAATTTTAAAAAGAATTAAAAATATTAAAAATAAAATTTGTTTTTCATTTACGGAAGTCAACTTCCGGAAGTCGACTTACGGAAATAATTTTTGACTTCCGGTGATGATTTTTGACTTCCGTAAGTTGACTTCCGGTGATACATTTTGACTTTCGGAAGTCGACTTCCGGTGATATATTTTGACTTCCAGAAATTGACTTCCGTAATATATTTTGACTTTCGGAAGTCATATATTTTGACTTCCGAAAGTCGAAATAATTTTGGGACTTCCGGTGATACATTTTGACTTTCCGGAAGTCATATTTCTTAAATGGTCAAAGGGTTTTTTAAGAATTTAAAGAAAATTTGAAGGTGTAGAAGAAATTTTGGAGGTGCAGGAAGAAAGACCATACATTTTTTATTATAGGTGCAGCTTTGGTAATTATTGAAGTGTAGGAAGAGGAAAGAAATATAGAATTTTTAATATATTTTATTCAAAGGTAAGATGTGGATAAAACATGGGAATGAAGGAAGAGAAAAGGGGGTGCAGGAAGAAATGCTCTCTCTTTTGTACCCAACTATGTAGTAGTGTTTTTATCTGCATCGTTGTTTTTCATTTTACCAAAATTGTCACCTAAGTCAACCCTTGGGGCACTACAATTTATATTTCTTATCCACCCGTATTATATAAATATATATATATATAGTTTCATGATTGGGAGAGAGAGAGGATTGGCAACAGTTGTTAACCATTGTGAAAGAATAAGAATGACGTGAAACGTATTGAAGGGATTAGGACTTTGCGCGTACGTTGCCAACTTCCCAAGAAACCGAAATTGGGTATTTCTTTACTGGAGCACGCGATGTTCAACTTTTTAGCGGGCCATAGGGCTTGGGCTTCAAAGGAAAAACACCATATCCACTACTCACACTTTTATTTGATTCCTTTTCCCTTTCATTCAAGGAAAAAGCACCAAAAGAACCTTACAAAGTCAAGCCCCAACCTTCAAGAAACAAATGCTCTCTACCCTACACCAAGGTAAACAATTGGGTATGAGGTCCTTATTTGCTTAATTAAAAGAAGAAAAAAAACTCTGTAAATAATTTTGGGGCAGAAATAGATTCTTTTTTTGTTTTATTGAAACAAGATGTTTCTCGAGAGTTAAACCACTCATCTTTTGAGGTATACAAATTTGTTTAAGAAATTTATCTCTTTTAATAATTCTTTTTTATGTACCTTTCATAAATTGAATTCCTTACCACGTATTTAAGGATCCCGAATATCTATGACTTAAATTTACTTTTAATTCTCGTAGTTAAGTAAATTAATGATTTTGGTCCCTATATTGATGTGCCCATTAGTGACGACAGAATTAGTTATTTATTCTTGTGGAATAATTGTAATCACGGAAAACATGTTATCATTTTTATTAGCCACTATTGTTAGGTCAAAAACGTTTAATTTTATACAAAAGAAAAGAATTAAGCGTGCTATTAAATTTTATAGAGATCAAAATTACATATTAATGGAACTATATCTATAGATTAAAAAGGATCTATATATCAATTATGTATGAAAATTATACTAAACTTATTTATATTTTATGTTTCAATTTGTTCCTTTATATTCTGAAAAACCACTTTAATACAATGTCTTCATTAGAATAAATTGGCTTTTTCCGTAAGTTTCTTTAGTACTAATTATAACAATTTTTAACAAATATGACTTTCACATAGTTTATTATTCTTATAAGGCCAAAATATATTCTCTAAAGTCTCCTAAAAAGTTTGAGGGTTCTCAAACTTGGTCTCGAAAAGAACTCGTCTTCCAAAGTTGCAAATAGGGGGAGATGTCTGCAAAGGACACCTTGATGCCAAGTCAGTCTGAGATGTCAGAAAAAAAAATCATCTATATCTTTATGCCCAAATTCAACGAGTATCAAACTTTTGTCTCATTTCCATGCCCACCAGGTGACAGGTATATTCTCGTACTTATACACATACCCATTTTCTTACTATTTCAATATTAATTAATTAATTTTTATAAAATAATAAAAATTACACTAAAGGAAACATAATATTATCAAATATTCAATATTAGAAAGAGGGTTATTTCTTCGATATCAAATATTTAGAAAGAAATTATAATTATATATATTTCAAATTAGAATACCAAATAAAATTTCATGAGAACCAAAATATTTATTAAATTTGCAAACATAGTGGAACATAGTAGATAAAATTTAAAAATATTTTAAAACAAATATCAAAGGAAAACAAATATTCAAATTTAAATATATATTTTAAATATCATTATTTGTTTACTTCAATTTTTTAAATTCTAATGAATATCTTTTTTATACACTATAAAGTTTATAACACACCACTAGATCAAAATAATGCAAATAACAAATATTAAACTAATAATAAAAATTTTTTAACATAGATCTTATATCTTTTGAACTTCAATATACGTTGAATGGTGATAAAAAAAATTCATGGCAATTACATTAAATTTTTATATTATAGTAAATAAAATTTATTTATACAATTATAGTGACAAAATTACAATATGATTGATAATGAGTTAGAAAATAAAAAAATAATTATATAAAATATATCAAAATAGTATTCTACATGATAAAAATAAATAACAAATAAAAATATTAAAAAGTTATCAAATGTATGTTTTAGAAACAATTTGAGAGACTATTGAATGAAATTGCGCAAAGAAAAACAAATGTATCATTAAGGGTATGATAAGATGAAAAATACTTTAGATATCTAAGAAAAATTTTCAAATAACAACCTGGTCAATGGTTGAGAAATACGAAAATTGTTTTAAAGAAACAAAAAGGTTCTTCAAATGAAACAAAAATTAATAATAATAGAGTAAAGAAGATAATGTTTTTATATTACCTGTGAAAAGTTTATGCTATTAAACACTTAAATTGAAAGTGTTAAACATTTTCATATGAAATGAAAATATACAATAAATAAAAATATTAAAAAAGAATAGAAATATTCAAATGTGAGACATAAAAAATATTTAATTGACATACACCATTTGAACATAGTTACATAAAGGTTATGATAAAATGAAAAATATATTAGAGATGCGAATGAATTTCATGACAAACCAAACAATTATGAGAAATAAAAAATAAAAAGTTTGTAGTAATATATATATATATATATATATATATATATATATAAGGTTACTTAATTAACTATGAATATTTAATAATTTAAACAAGGACGGGTGATATGGTGGGGATGAGTATTATGGCGAGTACGGGACGGGGACGTGACTAGGGATGTCAACGGGACGGGTAGGGTACAGGTAGTAACTCCCTCGTACCCTACCCACTGAATAAATATTTGCCCTACCCGTACCCATATCCGTCGTGTATCTGTTATGCGAGTACCCGCATAATTTTTTAATATCCACGGGTACCCGTGGGTATTTACAAAAAAAAAATAAAAATAAATATTTAACATATTTTAATTGTAAATTCAAATAAAATACAATACATAACATTCATAAATTTTAAACAAAGTCCAAATAACTCATTTAAATAGTGTTGAGTGACAGTTTATAAAGAAATGATTTTTTTTTAAAACTAATTGATAAAAAAAATAAATCCTTCAAAATCAATATGTTAATATTTTAACATTGTTTTTTTTTATGTTTTTTAATGTAAATTTGAGTATAGCGGGTACAGGCATCCACGGGTACAACTACTATGATACCCGTACCCGCCACGTTAACATGCAAATACTAAAAATACTCGTACCCGTTACCCGCAAGTATCCATTTACAATATCCATTTCCTACCCGTTGTGGGATTTATCTCGAAGTATGGATTTTTTTGACATTTCTAGACGTGACATATATGTACATTCTCATACCCATTCCCATACCCAATTAAAAAAATCAAGAATTCCCCATATCCATACTCAATCAATGTAGAGATTCTCGTCAAAACGAGGATAGGTTTGGACTATACGCACGATAGTTTTATACTTAACAATATATCTTATTTAAGTTTCAAATAATATCAAATAAAAAAGAATGGTTAAAATTAAAGATCGGTCACTTAAATACTAAAATTAATAAAATAGTTTTTTAATTTAAAAAAAAATATTTAAAGAGTAAAATTGTAAAACAAATGTAACTAGAGAAATCTCCATATATATATATATATATATATATATATATAATTAATAAAGATCATTATATTTAAAGATGTATAACTTGATCATTCTATCTAAAACTATATATAAAAAAAAATCTTTCTTTTGTTAATAAATATAACTATTTTTAAATTTTATGTCCATATTTTATAATTTCAATTTTACCCTTTACAATATAATTATTTGTTAAATTTTTAAAAATTAATAATTATTTCTACATATTTTCTATAAAATTGTCTATCTTCTCTCCTTTTTTTCCTTATTCATCAGTTATTTACTCATCTTCTTTGTATTCATTGCACTTTATTTCACTTTATTTTTAATAAATATAACTTTATTTTGTATATTAACTTAATAACATTACAATATTATCACCAATTAATGTAATATCATACATATTTAAATTAAAAAATGTGAATACACATACGCGATGCGATAATGCTCGTGTTTATGCTAATAATAAATAATATACATATGCATAGAGATTTAATTCTTATATTTTAACTTTAAGCTACTTATACTCCTCAACAATCACTTATATTTATATTGAAATTTATGTTAAATTACTCTTTTGATCTTTTTTTACTTTTGTCAAGAAGTTTCAAATTGGTCCTCTATTTTTTTTTTCACAATTTGGTCCTTTTAAAAAAAATATTCAATTTGGTCATTTCAAGTAGTTTGACAAAACAGTGTTAAAGTTAATATAAAGTGGCAAATTGACTAAAAAATAAAAAATACACAAATTAACAAGTAATATTGACTTTAACACTATTGGGTCAAACAAACAGAAATGATCAAATTGAATCATTTTTAAAAATACTAGAACCAAATTGAGACAATAAGAAATCGAAAAACTAATTTAAAACTTCTTAACTAAAACAAAAACTAAAAAAATAGTTTAACCTAAAATTTAAATATTGTCTCTCCAGTTTTTAAATGGTAACTATTTTTATTAATTTAGAATAAACTATTATGAGAGATTGATTTAATTGTACTCATTTGACAGAATCAATCATCATTGTGAATCTTTCTTTTCAATTATATATATATATATATATATATATATATATATATATATATATATATATATTACTAAAAAATTTATATTTTAAAGTTATATTTTAATAATTTTTCATCTATATAGATGTTTGCATATGTGTATATTATTATGAACTTAAGATAACACATTTGTTTCATTTGGTGTAATATAGATAGAAATTCAGAAGATATTGATTCAGTGTAAACAATAATGGTGATTTATAGATCTTAAATCTCATCGATTACCATTCCTCAATCATCGCCCTTCAATTATTTATGCTCCCATTGTTGTCATGTGTCTTTATCAACTGAAAACCAGATATGATAATAAGGATAGTGAATATCAATAATGAAGATGTTTGCAAATAATTATAGTGCCAATTGAAAATTGAGAAAAAAGAAAAACATGCTCATTAGGATTTCTTCTCGACACTATATAAGGAATGCTTTTATTAAGAAAGACAAATTCACTTCAATGATTCATTATTTTTTTTCTTTTGGAAGTAAGATAAAATAATTTTAATATATACACGCACGCATATAAAAAACAAGCAAATCTATAAAAAAGTAAAACCCAATCCTGTTGGAGAATAGTGAAAGAATCTCTATACTCATGTAAGCCCTAGGCAGCAATTAGATTTCTGTCTCAGTCAAGTGTTCATGTTCGCCGACAAATATGAAAGTGTTATCATTAAGATTTTAATTTACTTTTTTTAATAAAAGGTTTAGGTGTATCACACTTTACAATATAATGATTTAGGGGAAGTTCCATGAATATGTGAATCAAGTTTTCATGTTAGTATAGCAGATCTTGAATTTGTGTCTTTCAAAAATATTAGGTTTAAAAAGAGCATTTTTGTTCTTCAAAAACTCTTGTTTTAAGATTTCTATCATTTAATGAACAATAAATTTTTATGGGTCTAACTTTCATTTAATGGGTTCACTCTCTTAAATTAGAGTTCACTCCCTGCAAAACATATAATTTCTACTACTCGTGTGCAGATAAATTCTATTGGATATTTGAATATCACAAGACCATGATATATGCTTCATTGTTCACGACGAAAATGAACGAAGAAGGCTTCTATGATCTTATGAGTTAAATTACCTGGCACTTTGAATTGACCCAAACACGTCTTATGTAAGTCCTTAGGTCTTGGCTTAATTTTTTTCCTTTTTTTTTTCTGTGGCTGATTTATTTTCCCACAAGCTTCTCCATTTATCTCTAGTCTCAATTTTTTTCTCCCTAAATTTCTAATGTAATTTCTCACCTTTTCGAACACAAATTATATCAATTAGGAGATACCGACCCGACATAGTGCTGTGTTCCCGAGATATTGTCCGCTTTAGAATGTGGAACTCTGTCACAATTTTGTCCTTAAAAGGAGCCTCAGAGGATGAAGGGAGGAAGAAGTATTTAAACTGCGCTTGACATCGATTCCTAAGCGATGTGAGACTTATTGGGTGTATCGGAACAAACCCCTAGTCAAGGGCAAGGAGAGTTGTCGTCCCCACAAACGGTGCCAATGTTCCGACCGCAAGTCAGCAGCATCGTCAAGATCAACCACCGCGTTCCCGAGATATTGTCCTGCTAGGACCAAACGTGCCTAGAGGGACAAAACGCTTTTTAGAGTTGGTATTGTTGAAAATATTTAATATGATTTAAAATAAAATAAAATAAATTACTCTATTATTACTTATGGACTATTATTTTATGGACAAATGTTACTTATGGGTTATAATGGGTTGAACTTTATTACCAATTACTATTTTATATAATCGGATTTTATTACAATTTTACTCTTATTCCACTCCTTTTTAGCTATAAATACTATTATTTGTACAAGGAAAAACACAATAAGAATCACAAAACAACTTATATAAAATTGTTGAGTCTTTTATTTTATATTGTCTTTTAAAACGTTGGTGTTCATAAGGTTTTGAGATCATTCCTTGCACATAATATTTTGTTTTGCCTCTGTGTAATAGAGACGTTTTCTCCCCGAGGACAATACTCTATGTGTCTCAATCCTGGCTCTTCCTACCCTTTCTTCATTTATATTTTTTTCCTATATTATTATTATTTGTTTGACTTGATGAATCTTCTATTATTTATATCTTTGTCTTTCTCTAATAATAATAATTATTTATTTTAATTGATATTTTCCTACCATTCTTAGAGAGAAAATTATATTGTTTTACTTTATTTATCATTATTCCTTTTATTCATTTTATTGTAAAAATTTTGTTAATATTATATAATATGTTTGTTATGGTTATGATTAAGACATTTTCGAACAAGCCAATAAATTTTATGGGTATATATATATATATATATATATATATATATATATATATATATATATATATATATATATATTTTGCTAGTAACAATATGCTTTTTTCTATTTCTAAATCCGATAAAGATATTTTATATCACGAATATATTTTAAGTGTTTTGTATGATAACATTTGTAAAATAATTTGTCGTACTAAAACTATTATGGGAAGCGCTTGAACTAAACTAGGCATTTGTGAAAAAAATGTTTATCTTGATATTTTGTGAAAAATAATGACCGATAATGTAAATAATTCTTTCTTCTAAGTGATCAAACAAAGGACTTAAAGTGGTAGTTATGTGTGTATCACATTTCGGCATAATCCTATAGGCCCTAAATCTTTTCCTTCATACTTCTATTAATTTCAAAATAGAAAATTAAAGACTATGTTTGGCAATAGTTTGGCTATGTGTAACAACTGTTTTTTATTACCTCAAAATTAAAGATCTTAGTTTCCTATTTTATATCTCATTCTAAGTTTGGCAAGTGTGAAACTATTTACGTGACTCCTTGTGGTTGCATTGCGACACTCTTTAGGCTCTTGACCTTGATCATTTAAATTGAAACTTTCTCTCTTATTGTTCTAAGCAATCATATGAATTATTCTTAAGGTGGTTATATATATATATATATATATATATATATATATATATATATATATATATTCTTCTCTT
>Ga0214544_1012898_pt1 | contig 10547 bp, 2 predicted proteins | sample CNSS3metaG_FD_160074 | JGI IMG/M metagenome (GOLD analysis project Ga0214544, IMG submission 160074) | Root nodule microbial communities from cowpea collected in UCLA plant growth center, Los Angeles, California, USA - CNSS3 | ecosystem: Host-associated > Plants > Roots > Nodule | place: USA...
TATATATATATATAAGGATGTTGATAAAGTGGCACCAAACTATTCGTACAAATTTGATTGGCTCTTGAAATTTAAACTAAATCCATTGGAGGATAATGTTTTTTTTCTCCTTGATCATTCGTCATATGAGATTTGATTTGTCAAATTTGAATTTGGATTTCTTTTCGGCAGTAATAGTTCTCTCATACAAATCACTCAAATAATTAAAGCAATTTACTTTTATTTCTTAAATAATTTTCTTACAAAAAATGAATGTTTTTATTGATAGGTTTTTCTAGACTGGTTTTATAATTTGGTGGTGTTTTAACTTTATGTTTGTTAAGATAATATTGTTAGAGTTAATTATTGTATTTTATGTATTGTTTGGTTTAGAGTTTGAATTTCTTCTACAATTTTGTTTGTAAAAGGTATTTCAGAGAGTTGAAGGAATATTTAAACGAACTTTAGGCTTGACGGGTCTATCGATATATTGCCTACTTTAGAATTTAAAACTCCTCACGATTTTATTTTTGAAAGACATATCAAAGGATTGAAGAAAAAATATATTTAAACTGATATTGATCTAGACTCTTAAAGAATGTATGATTATTGATTGGATGTACCAAAAGAGCTAGAGTTTGGGCGGATGAGTAAATTCTCGATAGCAAAAATGTTTTATGAAAAATTTAGAGATATTGAGGTGTTTGGGTTATTGGGCGAGCCTTTCCCAATGTTTGTAATTCTTAGGCAAGCCCTATTCTTGCATAGCGAAATTGTTTTTATAAAATCTCTTAATGGTCTTTCGTTAAGTGAGATGAATTTTTGTTAGGTGAGTCAAAATTCATTTGTTTTGCTCAAACCTTTGACTGAGCGAGTAGATTTTTGACTGAGAGAATTTGAACTTGTGTTTAATTCACTAAGTGAGTTAAATTCTGGTTGAGCGAGAAAAAGTTTTATGAACTTCAAAAATTTAAGTTTGAAGCGTTTCTAAATGTTAAAATGACTCTATATATCATTGTTTTGATATATTTGAATAAAATATTACAATTGAATGTTTTATAAATAAATGAAAAACAAATGATGATTTATTAGTATTTAAATTGAAATGAAGAACACATGATTGATTATATTTGATGAGTTTGGATTAAGATAAGGTACATACGTATAACATGATGTGATGTTTAAAATTCATATGAGAAATTGATCATCTTGTTTGGGATTTAAAAAATAAATGTTTTTCAGATTTTGGGATAAAATGGTTAGGCATCTATCGCTGAGTAGAGTCAGGGTGTTAGCTATGATATATTCTTTTTATGTGGGTGTGTAACTGAGTAAAGTAAGGGCATAAGCCATAATATATTGTGAGATGTTGATTAATGTGTGAATGTAGTTATTTTTAGGGAGATTGAGTGTTGATTTTGTGCATGAAATTATCCTGACTCTACTAGTATTAGACTTACATAAAAGAAGATGTTTAGGTGGTGGGAGTCGACCAAAGCTCCTCTAATCCGGAGGGGCAGTATGAAAAAGAACTGTGTCTCACTGATCAAAATAATTTACCTTGTGATATAAGTAAAGGACTTAGGTCTTGATATATACACGTGGCTTTGTGTGAGGGAGAGTTAGTGAGACAAGTGTAGAATATTTGGGTGTGTTTAATGCATTAGTCTTCTAGAAGTAGAGTCAAATATTTATGATGTGAGTTTGGGCCAAATAAACTGTTAGTAGATTAAACCAGATGGACCAATTAGTATTTTGAGTCAGATGGATTGTTGGTAGTCTGAGCCATATGGGTTGAGCCAAATGAGTGAATTTATGTTTTCTTATTCGAGTTTTAAAGCGTTCAATGATTATTGGTTTTCCAACTACTATTGAGAAATGCAATTGGATGTTGAAAAGTGAGAAATTGAATGGATGAATATATATAGAAAGAAAAGAAAAAAATGTACTAAAAAACTTATACCAGTGAAAGAAATAGAACTTATATATAAAATTAAATTTGTTCTTAAATTAGATTACACGTACCATTACATGAGTCCTTAGTTATTTGTCTTATTAACATGACAACAACATATTGAAATTGGATTGGTAGAATTTACATATGACATCAATAATGCTTCTTTGATGAACCATATACATGATAATTACATGTGTGAAGTGGAACTCCACTCATCGGCAACTAAGATAAAATTCTAAAGGAACAAAAGTTTGAGATTTTTTTAGGATTTAGTTCTTCAGTAAAGTCTAGGCTTCCATGAATATAAGTACTAAGAATAAGTAGTTTGATACAGAAGTCAGTAAAGATTCCGGTATAATGATGATATATAATAAATATTTATTTTAATGTTGCTGAATGTATTTATAGAAGTTTGAGGTGAATCTCCCAATAAAAAGTCATAATTTAATTTAATCTAATTAACATTTAAGTTAAAGTGCCCCATTGTATTAATCAAAATTCAAATTTAACCAAATACATATAGAAATAATTCATTTAATTAGTAAATATTAAAAAAATTGTTAACTACACTAGCCGACCACACATCCAACTAATAAAAGATTTGTACGAGTTAATATATATTTTAAGGAATAATAACAATAATTGTTATTATGATATTATTTTAAGAAAATCAATTAACTAACATTCAGTGTGTTCAATTAAATATTTTTTTTTATGAAGTAAACACCACGTACTTTATATATAATAAAACTTTTAATTAGAAGTTTTATTTTATTTCATTGATGAATATTTTACGTCATTGATATAAGGCGATAGTCATTTTTCGCATAATAATATTCGACCCCGCAATTCTTCTTCATAATCATATTCCACTCGTAATTATAGATTTCACCATATCTTCTCTTACGACCAAATTCAGATTCAATTTATATGTTGCTTCCTATTTGAAGGACAAATCCTAAAATACACTCTACTTAATATATAGAGCACTCAAACCAAATGAGAAAAAAAATATATTAACAACCTTATGAAATATGGAAGATAAAGGGAAATGGGGTTAGACATAATTTATAAACAATAAAAATGTTACAAATCTCAAATCGATTAAAAATAAAATAGACAAATATTGTTTTTACAAACTAATTTTATAGAATTAAAAAAGATTTAAAATTTAATTCTTAACCAAGTTCATTCTTAAAATTTGAAGCAAGTAGAATAAATACATTCATTAACTTGAATAAAGTGAAACATTATTTTTGATGTATATATGTAAGAAGATAAAAATGAGATGGGGACATAAACCGAAAAATGGACACATGGAGTATATAAACACATAGCAATAAAAGCAAGAAGGAATTAGTAGAAGGCATGGTTGAAAAGGAAGAAAACAAGTGAACAAGACATGACACAACTAAACGCACAAACGTGTGATGATGCAACCAAAATAAGCAAAAGCTACGTCTTATGCTACCAATTTTGGCATTTTGGGGAACAATATTTTGCTTATTTCAGCAGCTTAATTAAAAGAAAAAGCTTGTCTGCCATTACCAAAATCAAGGCCAAGATATGCTAGCATCAATACGCGTGATATTGTGACAAATTACAAGACAAATACACACTAAATATATTATGGGTTGAAAATCAAGGGTTAATTAGGCATAAAAAAATGTTAGTATTAAGTGCTTCCATGAAAGCTTTGAGAATCTAGGAAACGATGGAAGCAAACAGAATGATTCCACTCTCTCTTCCAATCCCGTTGCCTTAGCCACCAGACACGCCAATGGATGCATGTCAGCTATATATGCACATGCTTGTGCCCATAGTGCCTACACATATCATTATCATATTCATAATAACAAACTTAATTAAACTATGTCGGTTGGAAGTTCCACGTCGACTAGAGATAAAATCAATTCACAATATATAAGTGGAGTGTAAACCTCACCTTACAAGTTGGTTTTATGAGGTTGAATTAAGCGTAAAGCCTATTTCTAACATGGTATCAAAGCCATGTTAGAGCCTATCACTTTACAAGTTGATTTGATAAAATTGAGTTAAACTTAAGGTTGACTTCTTAATAAGTTGGAAGTCACACATTGATGATTATATATAAGATCAGTTCACAATATATAAGTGAGTATAAATATCACATTACAAGTTATTTTGTAAGGTTAAGTTAAGTTTAATTTTCATTTCTTAACATGGTATTAGAATCATGAATTAGAGTATATCTTAACAAAATTTGTTGTTTGTTATTAGGACTATTATTCCACTTGCTATCAGACTCTTTTGAATTACTCTTTAATGTCTAGTTTCATGCTCGATATGTATATGTCTTGACGTAAGGAAGCTGTGTTAAAATCCTAACATCAACTAGAAATAAAGTTAATTTATAGTATATAAGTAGGTATAAACCTCATTTTATAAATTGTCTTTGTAAGATTGAGTTAGACTTAGAATTTAAGTTCTATACAAAAAGAATTGACTGATATTTTAGTGAAGGTTATTTTATAATTATGTTTTTTTTTATAAATTTTAAGTTGAAAACCTTTTTTAAGTAATATATTAGTTTATGTCAATCAACAATGTATAAATCCATATGAGATCACCAGTGAGTTTGGACATAAATTTTTAAGTGGGTAATTTGATTGTATAGAAAATTTAAAATGTTTACAAAATATTTTATTTAGATAAAAGAAATTTAGAAGAGAATGACATTTTATAACTTTACAAGAATAACTGAATTAGTAAAACTAAAAAAAGAAAAAAAATCAAAGCTGTGATTAAGCAAATCACGGGATGATTAGTTCGATTAAACAAGTTAGAGGTGGTTTTTGTATCTCCCATGAAAATTTGATGCATGGAATGCTATTGATTGTGCAGACAATGGCATAACATGCACATATATACATATTTTTTCCTTGATGGGGTCCCTGCAATGCTGAATTTAGCATCAACCAAGAGAGAGAAATTAAGAGGCAATAATAATGGTGGGGTCACAACTCTTTAAGATTTTTGTATTCTTAGATGCTTTAGGCTCACAACACACTCATTCTTGCTGGTTGCCCCTAACACCAGCCTGGAATATTACTCTCAAATTCATACATATGCTTCCTTCGGATAATGAAATTCAACCACTCATTGGTGCAACCAGAATGGTGTACAAATTCTATAAGCTAGACATTGGGAAAAAGTTTCAGAAACTTTTAATCACTATATTCAATTTCAATTAGTAATCATATTCCAAAGTTCAAAACTACAACTTGTGTTAAAGTTTGCGTCTATACAAGTTATTCCTTTTAACATTCAACTCCGTCACTAATTACACCTTTTGCGTCAACTTAGTCATTAATCTCTCAACTTTATCATAATTTATTCAGTTAATGATAGAAGGGTTACTTTATTAGTGGCATATTTGAAAACTCTACGTGTGTATGTGATTTTTCAAACACAAATCAAACAACTTTCTACTTTCAAGAATGAAATCATATATTTATTTCAGGGTCATATATAAATAACCTAGGGTGAAACTTGTTGAGAAATCACCCACTAAAAATAATAGAAGCACACTTATAAATAAGAGCAGAAAAATATAAATAAAAACATACAAGAAATTTAACGTGGTTCTGTACTTTATCCACAAATACTCAACAAAAAATATTATCAAACTTTCGTACAATTTTTTATAGACCAAAACTGTAAACTCTTCACATTGCAATTATTTTGTGGAACAAAACTACAAACCCTTCATAGTGCAATTTTTCGTGGACCAAAATTGCAAACTCTTCGCAGTACAATTTTTTTGACAAAAATTGCAAACCTTCCAATGACACACAATTACTCAAGCCCCTCATATATCCAAGAGACCTATTGAGTTGTGGTGACAACTCCAAAACCAACTCTTTACTTTTATAGTATTGCTACTCTCTTCTTCATATTACTTGATATTGGACTTTGGTAAATACTCACTTGAAAATCAACAAAACTGATAAATATAATTTTTTAAATGGTTTAATTAATAATTTAGTTTGTAAGTTTAAATATATAACCGATTACCTAAATATGAAATTGAAATTATGAATTAAGTTTTTTGTTGGTATATAATTAAACGTGGAAATTTAATTGATGTTTTTGATGTAGACATGATGCATGAGGGACAGAGAAAAACAGAGAGAAAGTGAGTTGATGTTTGAAGTGTAAAGATGGAGGCACTAAGGTCAGCATCCAGGTGATTCAAGCATATCTTGCAGTGAAGAAGAGTAAGTGGTTTGTATTATCCAGTTAAGAAAGAATAGACACAATGTTTTGTGTTGGTGGGTCCAATATTAGAGAGGTGGGGTTCAATCAATCAACTTCCATTACCAAGCACCAACAACTTGAAGATGAAGACTAGATTTGGATAGGGAAGTGATTCGTGTGGACGTGCTTTCTGTGTGAGACTGTGAGAGGCTTTTGCAATGTGACACCCTACCCGTCTATTATAAACACACTACACTCCAACTCCATTTGCTTTTTATTTCCTATTTCTAAAGTCAAAATACACCATTAATATTTCAAATTTGGTTTTTTTGATAAATATACCCTATCAATTATGAACGAGGAATTTCACAAATACTCAAAAATTTCAACTTTTCCTATTGTTTATTTGTTGAAGAGTGTTTCAAGAATTGACTTTGCATTACTAAAGTATTGTTAAAGTATATTTATCATGCCTTTTGGAAAATGTATATTGCTTTTCAGTGAGTTTCTTTCATGTTTTTTTTATGGTATTAACTAATAAAGTTTTTTTTTGTTATTTTATTTTACCTATCAAGTAATATGCTAGTTATTATTTTTGATATGATCTATTGAGAAAAAAGTATGATAGTTTCTGAATTTAATTCCTTCTGTAACAAAAACAAAGAAAATAAGAGAAGAATGCGAAAATAAGATAGGAAAAATAAGATAGGAATAGAGACGACGTCACAATCTATCATACTAATGAGTTCATAAAGATTTGACACAAAGATCTCAATCTTTTGATAAAAATCAAGGTTCTATGATAAGAACCAAAAGAGTTCTCTCTTAATGAATTCAAAATTCATATGATGACGACTAAAAGTGTTTACTTCTGTTTTTTTTTTTTTACAAATATGTATAGACCACAATTGTTTAAATTACCCTAAAAATTCAAAGGAAAGTCTAAAGACACTGAATCGCAAAAATAACTCAAAAATGTAGATTATAAACACAAGCATTCGTCTATAGAGCAAGAGTGCTCATCTAGGGAACCAAGTCACTTAGCAATCTTAAAAAATAAAAGATAAATTACAAACACTTTTTAAGTACCAGATTACTCTTTAAATGTGCTATAAGCCATGATCTTACTTTTCTTTTAGTTCAAGCTTCATGGAACATCATAAGTTTCAAAGAGATTTGTTCTTCCAAGCTTTTGGTTCTTGCTCTTGTCATAGATCCTTTAACTTGTAATTACTCCTCAAATTTCTTCATTATCTTTATTAAACAAAATGAAAACCTTACAAACGTGTTGATAGAAGCAATAACTTTCAACTAAAAAAATTGAAGTAATAAGAGAAAAAACATCCAATTTTTTATTCTATAAAATTATAGCATGTTACCTTGATTGTTTACATGATTTTGTTATTCATAGAAGTTAAATAACTTAAAGTAAATAACTTTGTCATTATATCATTATAGACATTTTTCAATTGCCATTACATATCAAGCAACATTTCAAACAAATAGAATTATAATGGAGTAGGTGCATGTTTGGTTATATTCATTCCTCTTTTTGAAGTACAAATTTACACCAATACTTGTTCCTATTGGTTAGCATACTTGTGCTTGTACCCACTCACCCACCCTACAAATATTACTAAAATAATTTTCTTACGAAAAGTAAAAATTATTAAAAAAAATAGTATTGTCAAGAATTCAATATTAAAAACATATTTTGTTTTCTTTTTTAATATCACATTTCAAGAAAAAAAATTATAGTTATATAAATGTTAGAACATGTACTCGGCCGACATTTATGCAGACTTGGACGATATCATATTGATAAAGACAACATCTATGCGACCAGATCATTAACAAGGGTCAAAGGTAATTAATTAAAGGAAATATTTAAAGCATCATTAGCATACCACTCAAAGTTAATTAAGGTAATGAATCATATAAACCAAGACCCATGAAAATATAAATAACACAATACTCGAGGTAAATTAATTACATTCATTATTACAATATTTATTGTCATTTGACATACTTGGTTTATTTAAGCTTTGGAGTTGCAGGCACAACCCTTGTTTTGGACATGAGAGAATGATATTTGAGGAATTGGCTTGTGAGAGTGTAGGATTTAGGGTTTAAGATAGGAGCATGAGAAGATAGCAGTTTGCGGAGATCTTTACATAATATAGCTAGTTCTACAAATAAAAATAGGATAGAATATCAAATAAACAATGGTATAAATATCAAGTAATTACATGAAAAATTACATATAATTGAAATTTTGTTATAACTATAATATTTATTATTTTAACAAATGTTGAGTGAAAAAATAAATACTTTAATTGAGTGAAGTTAGTAAATATAGAATTAATTGACTTAAGAGAGAGAATGAAAATTTTCGTGTAGTAAACTAAGAATTCTTCAAAAGAAAATGAAACTAAAATCTAAAACCAAACAAAAGAGATAAGATACATTTTTTAATTGCCTAATAAACTAAGAATTTACATAATTGAGTGCTAAATATTGATAGTTATACATTTTATCACATGAGAATAAATAAACATAAAATAAAAGTACTTAAAAATGAATAAAATTATGAAATTGATGTCTTAGAATTAGAATGATTTAATTCGATAAAATTTTATATTTTCTAAAAGGTAAAACATTGTTTCAATGAAATTAGGCAAAAAAAAAAAGTTTAATTAAGAAAATATTATATAAAGAAAAATAATTATTTAAATAAACAGATAAATGGTAAAAGATAATAGTAAAATTAAGTTTTTTTATAAAACATTTAATAAACTAAAGATGTTACTTGTAATTTAAAATGAGATCCGGCATGTAAATGAGAACAGAACCACTATCTAATTTTAAAAAATTAAATATTAATGATACCTATCTATTTATGCGCCCAACTAAGGGAAGAATTCACCTTTAAAATCGAAATAAATTCAGACAATTCCAACATGTGTATATCAATTGTCATTTCTACTCACAATGTAAATTAATTCTCCAGCTAATTAACCAATATGATGGTTTAAAAAAATATCCCAAAAGTTTAATTATAAGATATTTCTATTTTCTGAATATTTTCTACATGGGGATTTTCAAAGTGAGTTTGTATATACATTTAAGCCAATCTACGAAGTAAAGAAGAAACACTCTATCCTAAATCTATTTTATATCGGTTAATAAATAAATATATGAAAATGAGGAAGTAGTTATTTATTCATCAAAATTCAAGGTTAACGAACTAGGCTTGGTTGAGCTATAGTACATAAGAAAAAAAAAAACTAAACATTAGGTTATGAATCCAATTAATCTATGAAGTAGAGATAAATATACAAAAATGGGTATTTTCTGGATTGGTATTATTAAAAGTCATTTTCCATGTCCATTGCGGCGAGAATTGACGTAGAAAGCATTAAAATATATAAAATGAAAATGCTTAGGTAAGAGGACGACTGGGTTACGTTGGTTTGACTATCATTTTCTTGAGACATATCTTGAAGCAAAAGAATAAGATTTTAATAATTTAAGGTTTAAATATTTTTTTGTCGTCATTTTTATAGTATTTGTTGTGGATAGTCCTTATTTTGACACAATATTTAAAATGATCTTCATTTTTATCGAAGGTTTAAAATGGTCCTTATCTTCGCAATTCATGTTTTATTTGATCCTTTTCTGTAACGCCATTTAAATCATCAACGGAGCATTGTACAGATGACACAGTTTGTATTAGGGTGTGTTACGTGTACTGTACATATTGCTAATTAACGTCAATTTTTTAATTTAGGGGAAATTTTGCAATTAGAGAAATTTCTTCATCTTTAATTATTAACATCACTATTTCCCAAACTGCTGGGTGTGTGCTCCTAACAACCTTCCACATGAGTATCTTTAAGCCTTCCACATGAGTATCTTTAATTTTTGGTTAGAGAATCTTTTTCTAAAATTTGCATACAGATGCCTCATGCAAAATATTAGCTGCAACTACAATCCAATGATGAAATGACAAGTAGAGATGGCAAATAAACCCGTCCCCGTGGGTATTGCCCGAACCCGTCCCCGTTTTGACGGGGAATCCCCGCATTGACTGGGTATGGGTATGGGTATGGGGAATCCCGACTTTTTCAGTTGGGTATGGGGATGGGTATGGGGATGTACATATACCCGCCATAATACCCGTCCCCGCCATATCTCCATTCTCGTTTAAATTATTAAAATATTCACAATTAATCAAGTAACCCCTATATATATATATATATTTTTTTTTTCTATTTTTTATTTCTTTTAATTATTTCATTTGTCATGAAACTCATTCTCATCTCCAATATATTTTTTATCTTATCATAACCTTTATGTAATTATGTTAAAA
>Ga0214544_1012900_pt1 | contig 10546 bp, 4 predicted proteins | sample CNSS3metaG_FD_160074 | JGI IMG/M metagenome (GOLD analysis project Ga0214544, IMG submission 160074) | Root nodule microbial communities from cowpea collected in UCLA plant growth center, Los Angeles, California, USA - CNSS3 | ecosystem: Host-associated > Plants > Roots > Nodule | place: USA...
TAAATAAAAAAAAAAAAAAAAAATATATAAAAAAAAAAAAATATATATTATATATATATATATATATATATATATATATATATATATATATAAATATATATATATGGAATGAAGGTTACGGGAGAAAAAAGTGAGAAGTAAAGAAAGAAAGAATAGAGAGAGAGAGAAAGAAAGGAGAAAGAAAAGGAGAGAGAAGGAGAAAGAAGAGAGAAGAGAGAGAAAGTTTAGAGCAAAGATTCAAAGAGATCTTAGTCTTCTACAAATATTATTAGTGTGTCCTTCAATCAATAAGGCAAGGAGGAGTGAGGTTAAGCTCTTTTTATATTAATCTTGATAAACTCATGAATTTTATTTTAATATTTTATTTATTTTGACTCATATTATTCTATTTACTTTTATTTAACTTATTTTCATTTATTATCTTTTTATATTTATTTTATTTAATCTCCAATTATGCATTGATCCTGTTTATTTATTTTACTTAATCTCTAATTATGCACTGATCCTGTTTATTTATTTTATTTAATTTATCTCTAGTTATGCACTGGTTCTGTTTATTTATTTTATTTAATTCATCTCCAGTTATGCACGGGTCTTGTTTGTTTATTTTATTTAATTTATATCCAGTTATGCACTGGTCCTGTTTATTTATTTTATTTAATTTATCTCTACTTATGTACTGATTCTGTTTATTTATTTTATTTAATTTATCTTCAGTTATGCATTGGTCCTGTTTATTTATTTTATTTAATCTCCAGTTATGCACTGGTCCTATTTATTTCTTTTATTTATCTCCAGTTATGTACTATTCCTATTTATTTATTTTATTTTATTTATCTTCAGTTACGCACTGGTCCTATTTATTTATTTTATTTTATTGATCTTCAGTTATGCACTGGTCCTATTTATTTATTTTATTTTATTTATCTCCAATTACGCATTGGTCATATCTATTTATTTTATTTTATTTATCTCTAGTTATACACTAGTCCTGTTTATTTATTTCAATTAATATATCTCTAGTTACGTATTGGTCCTGTTTAATTTATATTTTTGTTATTATATTTATTTATAACGTTCTAATTCTTATCTAATTATTTATTTAAAGTTCTTGCTTTGATTCTTATTTTATCATTATTTTATAATTAAAAAATAAAAATAAATGTGAAGTGAAAGTAAATACTATTTTATTCAGTGAGCTTGGATAGAAGAAAATTGCATGTACATTTTATCGTTATTTTATATTCTTCGTGTATAGTTTATACAATGACATGAATTGATAGTCATCAACATAGGATATTACATGCTCAACATTTCCTTTTGACACATCAAATGATCACCTAATAGATAAAAAAGAGGATATACCTTGAAACACAATGATTATACTTGTAAAAGATCACAAAAAACTCAAACACTGCCCCAGTTTGAATATCCAGGGTGAAAACATGATCCAAATGAATGTGTTTTATTGGCCGGAAAGACTAGGGTCAGAGGGGCCAGTATGAAACTGGGCTCAAAAGTCAGACAATACTGGAATTGAGGGTGGCCAAATAACTAGATTTAAGGGCTAGTCAACGCTAGGCTTGAGGGCTAGACAAAGCTAGGCTTATAGGGCTAGGTATACTAGGCTTGGGCCAGACTAAATTAGGCTTGAGGTGGCCAAATAAACTAGTCTTTAGGTGGCCAGATAAATTGGGCTTGGGCCAGATAAACTGGGCTTCACGTGGCCAAATAAACTAGGCTTGAGCTAGACTAAACTGGGCTTGGGCCAAACAAAACTAGGCTTAGGGGTTAGTGCGAAATTGGGGTTGGAGAGTTTAGAAGTTACATTTAATCCCAACTATAGAGGAATTAACTACTCATGATGATGAATACAAAATGAACTTGGGGTAGCATCCTTCCTTCCATAGTTATATACTACGATACTATAATAATTAAGCTAATATAAGAGATTCTCTCTCTAGGATAGTATACAAAACCAGCATGAATAAACCAGGGGTCATGCCTTGTATTTAGAGATTTTAAGGTTCTGGTCTAGCTTCCAAATCTTGAAGTTTAGCCATGGAGGTTTCTTTCCGAAGTGCGTTTCTTCCCATGCTTGGGCATCTATCTTTTAAAGGTTAGCAATGGTGGTTTCCTTGCCAAGGAGGTATCTTATTCGTGCTCAACTTCAAATCTGCAACATCATGATTCTTTGTAGTGAAGTTTTCTTAAAATGTGGCTTAAACGCCAAATATCGTTGCTCAACCGCAGGCTTAAAATTTAACTTTTTGGTTCATCTTTCTGGCTTGAGCTACAACTTTTTGGGCTCAACACCAACTTTATAATTTACTTCAATTTACTTACAAAACAACACAAAATACATTAAATTTCACATTTTATAATTTCTCATAACCTCATTCTGTAAATATATAAATTTAGGACAATTCTAATGATTTTTACAATGATTTAGTGCAAGATAAGTGTCTAAATAATATGCAATTTAACTAATACTAGACCCTTATTAGCCAACGACGACATGCAAAAATAACATTTTTGTCGCAATTTAGATTTTTCCTAATTTTAATTATCACCTCAAAATGATAAACTAAATTAAAAATAGACCAATATTTTGAAGAAAGTATAGTCGTTATAGTATAGTGATAAGTATTATCGCTTCTCAACCTACCCAGGTTTGATCCCCAACAACGACGTCGTTTGAAACTAACATTTTGGTCCCCATTCAAAATTTTCCCAATTTTAATGATCACTTTATAGGTGTTCCTACAAATGTTGTGCGACCAATATTCTGAACAAAATAAAGTCGTTGTAGTATAGTGGTAAGTATTCTTGCCTTACACGTGGGTGACCCGGGTTTGATCCCTACCATCGATGTTCCATTTGGAAAATAAAATTTTGGTCGCAATTCAGTTTTTTCCTAATTTTAATAATCACTATGTAAGCATTGCTTCAAATGTTGTGTAACCAATATTTTAAATATTTTGAACAAAATAAAGTCCTCGTTCGGTATCTGACAATGATGCCATTTTTGTAGTATAGTGGTAAGTATACTCAAACTGGTAACTTAGGCAATTGTGTCATTTGAAAATAACTTTTTGGTAGTAATTCAGGTTTTTTTTTTTAATTTTTGAAATTCTACATAGTTAGTATTGCTACAAATGTTGTGCGACCATTATTTTAAGCAAAATTAAGTCGTTGTAGTATAGTGGTAAGTATTCCTTCCTATCACACGGGTGACCCAGGTTTGATCTCCAGCAATGGCGCCATTTCGAAAATAACATTTTGGTCACAATTCAGTTTTTTCCTAATTTTAATAATCACTTTGTAAGCATTACTTCAAATGTTGTGTAATCAATATTTTTAACAAAATAAAGTCATTGTTATATAGTGGTAAATATTCCCGCCTTTCACTCAAGGGGACTTGGTTCGGTATCTGGCAACGACGACTTTTGAAATTAATATTTTGGTCACATTTTTTATTCCTAATTTTAGTTATCATCTTAAAATGATAAACTAAATAAAAAATAGATCAATATTTAAAAACACAAAATTTTTGTAGTGTAGTGGTAAGTATTCTCAAACTGGTGACTTAGGCCATTGTGTCGTTTGAAAATAACTTTTTGGTAGTAATTTAATTTTTTTTTCTTAATTTTGGAAATTCTACTTGGTTAGTATTCCTACAAATGTTTTTCGACCATTATTTTAAACAAAATTAAGTAGTTTGTCACGCGGGTGACTTGTGTTTTATCCCCGGCAACAATGCCATTAGAAGATAACATTTTGGTCATAATTTAGATTTTTCCTAATTCTAATTATCACCTCAAAATGATAAACTAAATTAAAAATAGACCAATATTTTGAAGAAGTATTGTTGCTATAGTAGTGATAAGTATTATCGCTTCTCAACTTAGTGACAAATGTTCAGTCCCCAACAACAACGTCGTTTGAAAATAACATTTTGGTCACTATTCAATTTTTTCCCAATTTTAATGATCACTTGATAAGTATTCCTACAAATGTTGTGTGACCAATATTTTGAACAAACTAAAGTTGTTGTAATATTGTGGTAGGTAATCCCGCCTGTCACGCAGTTGACCCGAGTTCGATCCCTGATATTGTTTTTGTTAGGAAAATAATATTTTCGTCTCAATTTAGTTTTTTCCTAATTTAATAATCACTTGGTAAGCATTGCATCAAATGATGTGTAACCAATATTTTGCATAAAATAAAGTCATAATATAGTGGTAAGTATTCTCGCCTGTCATGTGGGTGACCCAGGCTCGATCTCCAGCAACGGTGCCATTTGGAAAGTAACATTTTGGTCCCAATTCAGTTTTTTCGTAATTTTAATGATCGTTTTGTAAGCATTACTTCAAATGTTGTGTAATCAATATTTTTTGACAAAATAAAGTCATTGTTATGTAGTGGTAAATAATCCCACCTTTCACCCAAGTGAACTTGGTTCGGTATATGGCAACGATGCCATTTGAAATTAATATTTTGGTCGCATTTTTTATTCCTAATTTTAGTTATCACCTCAAAATGATAAACTAAATAAAAAATAGACCAATATTTTGAAAAAATTAAACTTTTTGTAGTATAGTAGTAAGTATTCTCAAACTGGTGACTTAGGCAATTGAGTCGTTTGAAAATAACTTTTTGGTAGTAATTTGGTTTTTTTCTTAATTTTGGAAATTCTACTTGGTTAGTATTCCTACAAATGTTGTGCGACCATTTTTTTAAACAAAATTAAGTTGTTGTAGTATGATGGCAAGTATTCCTGCCTATTACGCGGGTGACCTGGGTTCGATCATCGGCAATGGCGGAATTTGAAAAAGAACATGTTGTTTGCAATTCAGTTTTTTCCTAATTTTAATGATTATATATAGTGGTAAATATTCGCGCCTTTCACCCAAGAGAACCTAGTTCGGTTCTGACAACAACGTCATTTGAACTTAATATTTTGGTCACAATTTTTATTTGTAATTTTAGTTATCACCTCAAAATGATAAACTAAATAAAAAAGAAACTAATATTTTGAAAAAACTAAGGTTTTTGTATGATAGCGGTAAGTATACTAAAACTGGTGACTTAGGTAATTATGTCTTTTCAAAATAACTTTATTGTAGTAATTTAGTTTGTTTCTTAATTTTTGAAATTCTACTTGGTTAGTATTCCTACAAATGTTGTGTGACCATTATATTAAACAAAGTTAAGTTGTTTTAGTATAGTGGTAAGTATTCTTGCCTGTCACGCGGGTGACCCGGGTTCGATCCCCGGCAACGGCGCAATTTGAAGAAGAACATTTTGTTTGGAATTTAGTTTTTTCCTAATTTTAATGATCACTTGGTAAGCATTGTTTCAAATTTTGTGCAATTAATATTTTGGTCGCATTTTTTATTCCTAATTTTACTTATCACCTCAAAATGATAAACTAAATAAAAAAGAAACCAATATTTTGCCTTTCACCCAAGAGAAACTGGTTCGGTATCTAACAACAACGCCATTTGAAATTAATATTTTTGTCGCATTTTTTATTCTTAATTTTAGTTATCATCTCAAAATGATAAACTAAATAAAAGAGAAACCAATATTTTGAAAAAACTAAGGTTTTTGTAGTATAGTTGTAAGTATTCTGAAACTGGTGACTAAGGTAATTGTGTCTTTTCAAAATAAATTTTTGGTAGTAATTTAGTTTGTTTCTCAATTTTTGAAATTCTACTTGGTTAGTATTCCTACAAATGTGTGCGACCATTATTTTAAACAAAATTAAGTCGTTTTAGTATAGTGATAAGTATTCCCACCTGTAACGCAGGTGATCCGGGTTCGATCCCCGAGAACGGCGCCATTAGAAAATAACATTTAGGCTACAATTCCAATTTTTCCTAATTGTAATTATCACTAGGTAAGTGTTTCTACAAATGTTGTGCAACAATTATCTTAAACCTACTAAAGTTGTTGTAGTATATTGGTAAGTATTCTCGCCTATCATGCGGGTGACCTTGGTTTGATCCCTAACAACAGTGCTATTAGAAAATAACATTTTAGTCACAATTTAGATTTTTCCTAATTTGAATTATCACCTCAAAATGATAAATTAAATTAAAAATAGACCAATATTTTGAAGAAGTATTGTTGTTATAGTATAATGATAAGTATTATCGCTTACCAATCTAGTGACCCAGGTTCAATCCCCAATAACATGTCGTTTGAGAATAACATTTTGGCCACCAGTCAATTTTTTCCCAATTTTAATGATCACTTGAGAAGTGTCTCTACAAATTTTGTGTGACCAATATTTTGAAGAAAATAAAGTCGTTGTAGTATTGTGGTAAGTAATCCCGCCTATCATGGGGCTGACCCGGGTTCAATCCTTTACATCGACGCCATTTGGAAAATGACATTTTGGTCGCAATTCACTTTTTTCCTAATTTTAATAATCACTTGGTAAGCATTTCTTCAAATGTTGTGTAACCATTATTTTTGAACAAAATAAAGTCAATATATAGTGGTAAATATTCACGCCTTTTACCCAAGTGAATTTGGTTCGGTATTTGGCAATGATGGCATTTTTGTAGTATAGTGGTAAGTATACTCAAACTGGTGACTTAGGCAATTGTGTCGTTCAAAAATAACTTTTTGCTAGTAATCAAGTTTTTTTTCTTAATTTTTTAAATTCTATTTGGTTAGTATTCCTACAAATGTTGTGCGACCATTATTTTAAACAAAACTAGTATACTGACCCGTGCGTACGCACGGGATGTATTTGTTTTATTTTGTATATTAAATAATAAAATATTGAAAGTATTATGTAATGAAATATTATGAAAATTAAGTGATATTATTGTAAATGTTGTTATTCAAGTAATGAAATAGTAAATCTAAGTGATGCAATAATAATTTCAGTTTTAAATATAATAAGTAGAATTGATGTCACAATATAATATAGTTAATTGAGGAAACATTCTTTTACTTTAAAATTTTTTAGAATAATAGTATAATTGCTATTATATTTATTTAACCATTAAAAATACTAATAATAATATTAATATAAATTATAAAACTTTAAAAGATTAAAACTCTATTTAACAAAAGTATTTAGTAAAACAACATTTTCTATAATTAAAAAAACACACTTATAATAATAACACCATTATGAATATTAATAATAATAATAAAAATAATAATGATACCAGTAGTAATAATAATATTTATGCTATAAATATTAATATTAATGCTAACACTAAGACTAATGTCAACTATAATAATTTATAATTATATATAAAGTTATACATTAACAACAAAACAAATAAAAATGACAAGTAATTGAAATACGATTCCGTAATAAATTAATTTAAGATGTGTGTTTAACTATAATAATAATAATAATAATAATAATAATAATAATAATAATAACAATAATAATATATCGTAGTGATAAAAATAATAGTAATACAATAACTACATGTATAAAGATATATACATTTGTTGTGTCATCTTTTGTTTATATAATTTTATCCTCTTAATTATTATTTGTTAAATTAAAATAATTATTCATAATAAAAATTATTTGTCTATTTTATCATTTTAATAATTTTAGTAACTATTTTTATAATTCAAATAATTACAAAAATATAAAAATAAAATGAACAACAAAACAAATAAAAAGTGCAAGTAATTGAGATATGATCCCGTAGTAAATAAATGTAAAATGTGTATTTAACTACAACAACAACAACAACAATAATAATAATAATAGTAATAATAATAATAATAGATAATAATAATAATAACACTAAAATAATATCGTGTGATGATAAAAAAATAATAATAATACAACTACATATACAAAGAGATAAATAAATAAACAACAAAACTATAAAAGGGTCAAGTAACTAAAAGATGATTCATAGATAGTAAGTAAAAGTAAAATGTGTATGTAAACATAATAACAAAAACAATAATAATAATAATAATAATAATAATAATAATAATAATAATAATAATATAATAATAATAATAATAACTATTATAATAATTATACTTCTAATTAATAATAATAGTAATAATAATAATAATCTATAACAATATATAAAGAGGATTCTCTTTTGTGTTCACATTGTGTTGAACGTCATTTTATATTTATTTTTATAATTATTTGGACTTGTATGAACTTGAGTTTATTTGAACTTTATTTAAAATTTATGACAGTGATGTATTTTATTTTATTTGAATTTATGATTAAATATTTGTTTCTTAAATAATTTTATAAGTATCCGTGAGTACCCGTGGATACCTGCGGATATGAAAAAAATAGGCGGGTACCCGATGGATATAGAAATAAATACGAGACAGATATTTATCCAGCAGGTAGGGTATGGGGGAACTACTACCCGTACCCTACCTGTCCTATCCAGCAGGTAGGGTATGGGGGAACTACTACCCGTACCCTACCTGTCCTGTTGACATCCCTAAAAATGTGTATCTAACAATAATAATAAAAACAATAATAATAATAATAACTATTATAATAATTATAGTTCTTAATAATAATAATAATACTAATATAATAATATTAGTACTATAATAATAGAAATAATTATAATTAATAATAATGATAATAATATTTATAGTTGATAGTAATAATGATTATTAATTATAATTGATAATAATAACTTGTGACGGATCTTGACCAATAATTTTAAATGAGCCAAAATAATTTATAGTAAAAAACTTTGAACTCATCAATAATTTATTCGGAATAAAAATCTCAAGTTATTCCTTTTTGAATATAAATAACCATATTGCATTCAAGAAATTCATCTTTCATCTTATTCCGAATTTTGTTTTGATAATCTTCATTGTAGAAAATGAAACATTAAGAGTTAAATAAAACGAATTAGAAAATCAATCAAGTAAAATATCTTTAATTTATTTGTTTTTGTCAAAGATTGACATAATTCAATAATGGTCGACAAATCCTTCAAATTTGAATGAATATGAACATCAAAAATGAAATATTGGAGTGAAATTTTAAACTAATCATATATTTATCAATATACCTATTTTTTTTAACCAAATAACTAAAGTTTTTGTAGTATAGTGGTAAGTATTCTCAAACTGGTGACTTAGGCAATTGAGTCGTTTGAAAATAACTTTTTGGTAGTAATTTGGTTTTTTTCTTAATTTCGGAAATTCTACTTGGTTAGTATTCCTACAAATGTTGTGCGACCATTTTTTTAAACAAAATTAAGTTGTTGTAGTATGGTGGTAAGTATTCCTGCCTATCATACGGGTGACCTGGGTTCGATCACCGGCAACGGCGCAATTTGAAAAAGAACATGTTGTTCGCAATTTAGTTTTTTCCTAATTTTAATGATTATATATAGTGGTACATATTCGCGCCTTTCACCCAAGAGAACCTGGTTCGGTTCTGACAACAACGTCATTTGAAATTAATATTTTGGTCGCATTTTTTATTCGTAATTTTAGTTATCACCCCAAAATGATAAACTAAATAAAAAAGAAACCAATATTCTCAAACTGGTGACTTAGGTAATTATGTCTTTTCAAAATAACTTTATTGTAGTAATTTAGTTTGTAAATTAATTTTTGAAATTCTACTTGGTTAGTGTTCCTACAAATGTTGTGCGACCATTATATTAAACAAAGTTAAGTCGTTTTAGTATAGTGGAAAGTATTCCTGCTTGTCACGCGAGTTACCTGGGTTCGATCCTCGGTAACAGTGCCATTAGAAAATAACATTTAGGCCGCAATTCAAATTTTTCCTAATTGTAATGATCACTAGGTAAGTGTTCCTACAAACGTTGTGCGAGTTACCTGGGTTTGATCCCCTGCAACAGTGCCATTAGAAAATAACATTTTAGTCACAATTTAGATTTTTTCTAATTTTAATTATCACCTCAAAATGATAAACTAAATTAAAAATATACCAATATTTTGAAGAAGTATTGTTGTTATAGTAGAGTGATAAGTATTATCGCTTCTCAACCTAGTGATCCAGGTTCAATACCCAACAACGACGTCGTTTGAGAATAAAATTTTGGCCACCAGTCACTTTTTTCCCAATTTTAATGATCACTCGATAAGTGTTCCTACATATATTGTGTGACCAATATTTTGAATAAAATTAAGTCGTTGTAGTATAGTGGTAAGTATTCCCGCCTGTCACGCGGGTGACCCGGGTTCGATCCCCGGCAACGGCGCAATTTGAAAAAGAACATATTGTTCGCAATTAAGTTTTTTCCTAATTTTAATGATCACTTGGTAAGCGTTGTTTCAAATGTTTGTGTAACCAATATTTTGACAAATCTTTTTTGTCGATAACCTCAGACCAATCAATCGAATATTGATTAATATGTAATCGATCGAACACTACTTGAAAACGGCTATTCTGCTTAGAAATGAAATAGTCCAAATGTTCCTGGAAATTCTTGCTCCCATTGGACCATTTGTATCTATATACATTAGGATCCCAATTCATAGATCTCTCCGTTCGAGAAATCAAAATAAGAGGATCGAACCA
>Ga0214544_1012902_pt1 | contig 10544 bp, 8 predicted proteins | sample CNSS3metaG_FD_160074 | JGI IMG/M metagenome (GOLD analysis project Ga0214544, IMG submission 160074) | Root nodule microbial communities from cowpea collected in UCLA plant growth center, Los Angeles, California, USA - CNSS3 | ecosystem: Host-associated > Plants > Roots > Nodule | place: USA...
CATATCTTGGGAGAGGGAAATAGATGATTTGGTGCATTCATTCCATCTTAGACATAGTAAATACTACTTTCTTACTTTGTTCATTTCTAGTTTTGTAGGACATGCAAGAGAGTGGTGGGATTATAGGTAGTTTAGAGTGGAAAAAGGAAGAAAATCTCCCATTCAAAATTGGAGTGAGTTGAGAGCATGCATGAGAAGAACATTCATACCACCTTCCTTTGATTTTGATCGTGAGATAGAGAAAAAGAAAAATTGAGATAGCAAGAAGGAAGGAGGAAAAACTCACAATACTCTTAAGAGAGATGAGGGAGTTGGAAGAAAAAGAAAAAAATAAGAATTCAGGAAAGAGAGCAAAAAGAAAGAGAGAAATTTGAGCAAGAATTGAGAGAAGAAGAGGAAAATTTGAGAAAACAAAAGGAGGAAGAAAAGAGAATAGAATATGAAGAGGAAAAGAGAGTAAGACAAGAGGCAGAGTTTAAAAGAAAAGAGGAAGAGATTGAGAGAAAATAAATAATTCTTAGGGAAGTAGAGATACAACATCCTACAACTCCTTGCATAGACCTCAAGGGAGTAATTCCATCTTTGAACTCTTTTTTATTTGTTGTTAATAATTTTGTCTTAGTTCTCCCTAAAATTTTTTTTCCACCTTCATCATTCATTTTAAACACTTCAAAAGAATTTCCAAAAATCTTCTTTGACTTAGAGTTACCTTTTAGGCTATGTGACAAGCCGTATTTTTATGAAGTAGGCTATGTACCAAATCCTTCCAAAATTAAAAGGCCTTCTTCATATAGCCCTTACAAATATATTCTGCTTCCATTTCGGAAAGTAACAGAAAAATTGTTTGATGATTACTGCATACATATTTTTGATCCTAGAGGAATCAAGCTTTCAAAGCTGTAGGCCTTAAAGAATCCTCTAGATCTGAGGACAAATTCTCTTCAAGAGGGAGGGGATGATGAATATAACCCTACAGGGCTTTTCAGCTTGGGCCAATGGCTTGGCCCATTTAGTTTTTCTTTGTCATTAAATAAATAATCATTTTGGGCCTTATACTTTTATTGGGCCATTCTTTTGTGCTATCTTTAATTGTCCTGATTCTTTTTATGGCTAGGAGAATACAAGAGGAACGGGCCTTAAATGCGCATGTAAGGCCCAAGATGAACTTCACATGGACCAAAGAAGATGTGAAGACCTAGCCTAGGACACTTTGCTTGTAAATACTAGATTAGGATTTTATTTTGGGCTTTGTATTTTAGGCCCAGTAGAATAGAGTTTTCTTTGGGCCATGTATTGGGCCTTAGAGGAAATTGGGCTTTAGAAGTAATTTTAGACCAAAAAAAGGAATTGGGCCAAATGGGCCAAGAGTAGTGTGTCTACTCTAGAAAAGCCTAGAAGCTTCTCAAACTTGCTCTCCAAGGATGAGAGTTAGCTTCCCATGGCAAGACAAGTGTGACTTGCTTAGGTGGTAAGTCACACGTCCCACATACTCTTTTTTGGCTCCAAAATTTAACTTTCTAGACTCCTTTTTCCCTCCACTTTTTGGAGACTCCTTGGTCTCATTTTAGCCTATAAATAGAGAGCTTAGGACCCTTGTATTTTTCATTCATGAATATAGTAGATAAATTTTGTTGAGATGACTCCAGACTCCTCTCTTTTTGTGAATCAACTTAGGCTAGAGTTCTCCTTCATGGTTTCCTCTAGCCCCCTTCCTTGAGCGTTGGCCCAACCTCACTTGAGAGCTTCTCCAAACACCATTGTCGCATCATTTCTCCTCTCATCTTCTAGCTTCCGCACCTTCATCCTTCTCCATGGAAGCCTCATCAATTCCGCATGGCTTCTTCTTGGCTTCCTTACTCTTGAAGATGGACTCATCATGTAATCAACGAATAAGATGACTCGTCTAATATTTTTTTTTTCAAATTTATAGTAAATATAAAATAATTGTACTTAAGTCCTTGTTAAATCAATAAAAAATTATTAAAAAAACTTAAAAACATACCTTGAAATTATTTTAAAAAACTGATTTATTTATATTCGTTTATAAATAAGAATAATAATAATAATAAAATATTTTGTCAACTTGGTATGCATGATTAAATATGTGTTTATCATGTAAATGTGCGTTCATAGTGTATTTCTATTATTAAAATAAGATATAATCAAAGTGACGCATATGGAAGATTACTTTATAGGAGGAAATAATTCTAATTTGCACATTCAATTTTTTATTATAAATAGTTAGGATGTAAAAACAGTACTTATTAAATTACTTCTTTCACTTGTTAAAAAAATAGTTTTCAATGAGAAAAAAAATGGTATTTGTCAGAAAAAAAAAATTCATACTACTACATTACGAATAGCCAAAATAATGTCTTACAATTGAGCTTCTTCCTTTGCTACTTAGTTGAAGACAGAACATTAATAAACAAAAGTGAATAATAATAATTTGGATTTGTGACCCTTGATATTACAAGGAAGAATTCCTTATATTGGATTTTAAATGTTGAAATACATTTAGATGTAATGGATATTGGGATACCATTAAATAAAGAAATAAAGCATCTAAGCAACTAATTTGCTCATGCGACCAAAATATTGTGAAAAGAGATTTCACAAATATTGTGAATTTTTTTCATGCCTATGTATGGCTGACTGGACAAAGCAATAAAGCTTTTGATGAAAAATCGTGAGATCCGCCTAATCTGCTCCATTCCCAGAAGTGAATGCAGCAATAAATATTATGAATTTATTTCATGCCTTTGTATGACTGAAGAAAGCAATGAGCTTTTGATAGAAAATCATGAAACCTGTCCAAATTGGTTCTTCTACATTCCTAGAAGTGAATGCAGCAACATTTGATTTATATTTTCACGATGGTGATCGTGATATTGATTATGGACATGGTTATAAAGAAAATTTCAAAGAAACATTTTGTCACCAGAAGTGACACAATAATATGAAAAAGGAAAAATGAAAATGTGAAAATATTGAAAAAAAGATGAAACAATATATATTTATAACCGTGGTAAAGGCCATTTGAGTTGTACTTATTGTACACCAAAGCATCTTACAAATAATGAGAAGAATATAGAAACACACTTTGCTTATGAAGATGGTGATTCTGATTATGTCATATGGATGCTACTCATCTTGGTATTATTATTTTCTTTGCTAAGCAAATGGAAGCATTAATCACCTCATTGATTATGAGAATGTTAAAAAAATATAAAAAATCTCATATTGATATTTACATTTATATGAAAAACGAATGTTTGCACCAGTACCAAAGGATATATGTCTTATTGATAGTGCAACAGCTTATACAATTCTCAAGAATAATAAATTTTTCTCTTGTTTGATAATGCGAGACATCAATGTTAGTATTATTTATAGTACTACAAATATATTTAAAGACTCTAGAAGAGCTATTATACTTCTACCAAGAAGTTGAATATAAACTTATTAAGTTTCAAGGATATTTGTCTAATTGGATATTACATTGAGACAAACAATGAAAAAGATATGAAATATCTTTATATCTCTACGATTGAGTTGAAAAACAAAAATGTATATTGGAGAAATTATCAACATTCTCTTATGGTTTATACTACACGTATATTAGTACAATTGAAATGCATGTCATGGTAAACTAGAAGTTTACGAATCAAAATGAATGTCTTGTTTGACATGATCAGTTGGATGATTTGTACTACGTATATATTAGTACAATTAAAAAGCATGTCATGGTAAACTAGAAGTTTGCGAATAAAAATGAATTCCTTGTTTGGTATGATTAGTTAGGTCATCCTAGATCTATTATGATGCAGAAAAAAAGGTTCAAAAACTCGTGTTAACACCCACTTAAGAGTCAAGAAACTTCTTCAGACCAATGAGTTCTCATGAACTATACGTTCACAAAAGTTGATAATTAGACCATCACCAGAAAAATTAAAAATGAGTCAATCTCATTTTCAGAACGAATACATAGTGATATTTGTGGTCTAATACACCCACCATGTGGAACATTTATATATTTCATGGTTTTAATTGATGCATCAACTAGATGGTCACATTTGTTTTTTATCAAATGGCAATCAAGTAATTGCAAAGTTATTAAGAGTTCACTTCCCAGATTATCCAATTTAGAAAATTTGTTTTGATAATACTGGTGAAATTACATCTCATGCTTTTCATGAGTATTGTATAGGCGCATTAGTTCCAAAGACACATTTGAAGCGTGATAGGCCTATTGGTTCCAAAGATAAAAACTCTTGAATGAGAAAGGGAGCTACAATGCAAAATGACCTAATTGAAAAGGTTGAAATCTCAAAGGATTCATTTGACATAATTAATGGGTTGGTTCATAAAGAACCTCAGGTACCTGAAATTGTTGAAAATGATGAGATCTCAATAAATTATGTCATGAATCATATAATATGGAACCAAAATGAAGTTAACATTAAGGACACTTTTACTTATAACATAGCGATGAATGCTATGAATGACAATGAGGATAAATAAGCAATGATCATTGAAGATTGTCGGTAAAGAAAATATTGGTCAAAATGAAAATATGTAATTATATTTGCTTGCTAAACGAAAGGTTTTTGAACGTGTAGTTCGCACACCTGAAGTTGTGAAACTTGTTGGGTACATATGGATTTTTGTGCAAAAATCAAATTAAGAAAGATGAAATGGTTAGATACAAAGAACAATTGGTTGCTCAAGGTTGTTCACAAAACCTTGTATTGATTTGTGCAAAAACATATTCACTAGTATTGGATGCAACACCAATGGGTTATGTATATGCATGTTATTTTACATATTCTCACAATGTCACAATGGTTGATTACAAACAACATGTTTATTCACATGTAGTAGCACAATGGTTTCATAAAGGTATATGAAACAAACCATAGTAGAAACATTGTCTAATCATGTTTGGTTAAGGTTTATAATTCAACATGTGCAAGAAACTTGTGACTATCCCTGACAAAGATGGAATCAACAACCATATATGAAGACAATAGTGTATTGTTTAATAGAAAGGATGATATAGATATCCAATAATTCATTCATGTGAAAATATGGCAGGTCTATTTATGAAGTTTTTGCCAAGAAGAACTTTTGAGCAAATGATTCACAAGTTCGGACTCCATTCTAACGAGGCACATTCTTTTATCAATGGACACTCAAGGGGGAGTGTTATGAATTAATGATTGTCCATTGATTTGATACATTTACTCATATGATTGATACTCATATGATTCATTACTCTTTATGTAAATATGTAAATATTTGTATTAACTAAGTTGATTTGTTTACTTTATGGATTACATGTTGTATCTATAAATAAGACTCTTCCTATCAATAATAATACACAGATGAGTTGCTCCTTATTCTCTCATTCTCTATTCTTTATTGTTTCTTCACTCCTCTATTATATTATATTCTTTCTGTTATTCGCTTTGTTTTATAACATAATTTTATATATTTGAATTGTTGAATTTTATATATTTGAAAATGTTAAAGACATTTATATTCTGTAAATACTCTTTATAAATTCTAACAAAGAATTATCACATGTAGAAAAAAAAATAAACCTTTCAAAAGTTCCTCAAACTAGTACGACTTTCGTTAGAAAATGCAGTCAAACAAATATTAATATGTGCATAGTCAAACAAATATTAATATTTATAATGATTTAAAAAAATAACACCTTAAAAATATAATTTTATTTTTTAATTATATTAAAACCTATCTATTACATGACTTTAAAAAATATAAAAATATTAGATAGAATTAAATTCAGTTTATCACCCAGATATATATAATTTAAATTAATTTTTTTTATTATATTAGAAAATAAAATAAAAAGATAACTATTCATAAACTTTACCTACAAGGTGCAAAATATCATAATATAAAAATGAAAACAAACTAAAACGTCCATTTTTTTAATATTTACTGGGTATGTAGAAGTAGAAAAATTATATAAAATAATATCTATACTAAAAAAGAGAAGGGAAACCTCTAGAGAGAAGAAGAATAACAGAGAATTGTTTGAAGGTGAGTTATCTATGCTCAGTTCTCGCATGAATATGTTTCATTTTCTTTTCATGTTTCTTCATTTATTTCCTTTTCTTTTTTGTTTTGGAGAAAATTGAAGAAAACAGTAGAAAGGTGACAAAAATTTAGGTTATAAAGAGTGTTGACCGAATATAAATAATATTTTTAATATCTTCAAATATATAAAATTCAACACTTTCTTCAATTACTTGCTTTTCTTTTGTTACTGAAGAATGAATAGGTAGAGTCTGCATGTTCGTTTTTTTCTTCTAAAGTTGATACATTTTCTTCAATTATTATTACTCATGAATGTTCTGTCTTCAATTGAGGTTGCAGAAGAAGAAACTCAATAATAAGAGATCATGTTTATTAAAAATAAAAAATTTATCATCATGTTTATTAAAAATATAAAAATGTAAAAACCCTAAAATCACTTGAGAAAATATACTTTTCAACTCTTTTTTTTTCATGAGAATAACCTGATTCGGTTGCATTAGTAAAGTTGGATGAGAAGATTTTGAGAATTATCTTTTAATAGAACAATACATTCATTAGTGTAACTTTTCAACTTCCAAAATGTTACCTTTTGTCCAATAACTCATGTGATTGCTACAACATTAAAACCACATTTCTCTTTGGTATTAGAAAAAAACAAATATGAATCATTACAATAGTAGAAACATGAATTCTTACAAGATATATAATAACTATATATATTCACACATTAGACACAAGAAAATATGAACTATGTATAACTGATATAGTTAATAATAAAATAACTTTTGGAATCGTGGCTTTCAAGTCGAATAAAAGATGGTGAAAAGCCCACTCGTTACACTTTCTTGTATTTTTACGATACTAGACCTCGGCGGCCGGCTACTTGGCTATCCTTGATAAGTCGCCCTAGCATCAGTAGACTGGATGCCTTCTTCCAGTCTTTCAAGCATTTCAAGAATGGGTACTTCAAAGTTGTCGTCAAGGAAGGGGGTAAAGCTCACTTTTTGAATGCGGATAGGAGTACCAAGTTTCCCTTTAGCTGGACCAGCAATCCTTCTCGGTATAAAGACATGGGAATGGAGGAGTTGTCGGCTAGTGATAAGGAGGTGGTGGGGATGTTGTTGAAGTTTGTCGATAAGTTGCCCACTAAGGGCCTAGTTAGGGTTTATAATTTGGTGCACCCGATAATAGATATTGAAGGTATCTATTTATTACTTAAGCTGTGTTAATTATGCTAAGTTATTTTGATCCGAGTCATGACGTGTTATTGCAAGGCATATGGCGCAATCTGGCAAGAAGAATCTGGCGCTCTTTCAAACATTGAGGAAGGAAATGGCCGCTAAGGCCAAGGTGGCTGGGAAGGCTGATGTTCCCAATCTACAAGAATCGGTGGTGGAGGTACACGTGCATGGCGGAACGAAAAGGAAGGCTGAGCTTTCACCTCGACCTGGGAAGGGCAAAGATGTGAAGAAGATAAGGGCGGCTCTTCTTGGAACGGCTAGCGGGGCGGGGTCAGCTAGTGGGGAAAAGGGGCCTGAAGCCAGGTTGATCTAATTGCCGGAGATATCCGTTAGGAAGGATATTACGATCACCCTCCCGGATACCGTTGTTAATTCTATTGACAACATGGACGCGGAGCATATTGTGAGAACAATGGTCGAGTTTGGGAGCAAAGCTTTAGTTCTGAGTCGGCGTGTGGGGTCTCTTTATAGGAGGGAAGTAAAGGAGGTGGGGGAGTTGTAGGGTAAGGTGGATAAACTGGAGGAGGAGAAGGCGACTTTGGAAAAGGAAAAAGAAGGTTGGGAAGCGGAGAGGAAAAGGTTGGCAACATGGAGGGTGCGTTGCTTGGATTCTGAGGAAAAGCTGCACAAGCGTATAGGGGAGTTGGAGGAGGACTATGAGGACTTGAAGGACAAGTATGATGGGGCTGTTGGTGAACTTGATTATCTGAAGAACAGAATTATTCAGGAGCACATCAATGGTTTTGAGAAGGGGTTGCGGCAGACGGCCTTCTTCCATCAAGATGTGGACGTCATGGATTCAAAGTTCGATGTAAATAAGGACGTAGTTGGCGGAAAGTTGGTGAAGGAGGACGGGGGCAGTGTAGATGAGGAGGTGGAAGAGAAGGCGGCAGAGGAGGAGAGGAAGGTGGATGATGCTGCAGAGGTGGCCCATGATTCAGCAGAATAGGACATCAATTTTTTAATGATTTAAAAGTATTATTGAGCATATGTCTGTAATAACTGGTACATTATGTTCGTTGCGTTGGTACATTTTTGTGTTTATGCTTAATGCGATTAGCTTCTGTATGTTATTGTGTATACCGGGTTTTGATGATTTGTGGTGTATGTTATGTATGGTGTAATCGATTGTATGTTAAGGGTGTTCGACCCAGGCCGCTTATTTGTGGTAAGGGTGGGGAACTTAAATGAATTAAGCACGAGTTAAGGGTGTTCGACCCAGGTCTTCAGCGTGTTGATGATGGCTTGGGGACTTGACAACCATGTCATCGACGTATACTTCGACACAGTGTCCTGTTAGGTGGCTGAAAACTTTGTCCATTAGTCGTTGGTAAGTTGCCCAGACGTTTTTTAGGCCAAAGGGCATGACCCTAGAGAAGTAGTTGGCATCGTCCGTGATGAAGGCGGTTTTGTGCATATCTGCTATGGCCATGGGGATTTGGTTATAACCTGAATATGCATCCAAAAAGCTAAGCACCTTGTTTCCTGCCGCGCCGTCTACGAGTTGATCAATGTTGGATAAGCTGTAGGCGTCGCGAGGGCAAGCCTTATTCAAGTCCGTGTAGTCTACGCACACCCGCCATTTGCCATTGGCTTTCTTCACCAAGACAACGTTAGAAAGCCAAGTGGTGTATTGAGCTTCTTCTATAAATCCTGTGCTCAGTAACTTGTCAGCCTCCACCTTGGCTGCTTGTCGGCGTTCTTCCCCATGGCAATTTGATAGAAAAGTCTTTTATGATGGTCATGCTAACACCTATGCTTTCTCCTTCCAAGGCAAGAAGTTCACACTCCTACCTCTCTCACATAATCAAGCAAATGAGGACAAAAATAAAGTCAAAGATAAGAGAAAAGATGAAAAAGAAAAAGAGCAAGTTACCTCCAAAGTGTTACTTGCCTCTAAAAAAAGATTTCCAAAGCAAGATGGACATCACCATTCTTCCTTCTCTTGCAAGGCTCAAAAGGAAGACCCAATGCGCAAGCATGAGAAGAAGGGTGGTCTAGAAAAGAGGGATGGCCTAACCAAAGCTAGGGGTAGTACCCTTAGAAAAGATGGAACAAGAGCTCATAAAAGGGAGGCGCAAATCCTCCCCCAAATCAAGTCAAGCTCCATCTACAAAGGCTTAAAGAATTATATTCATCCATAACTTTTGAAATTGTAACCTTTATTATCGTGAGTAAAAGTTATAAAATCTCATTTACCCCTAAGAATATAAAAATCTAGGGTTAAACCATACACAAAAAATAATAGTAATGTCTAATTGACTTGACAAATTTAAATTACATAAATTATTATATGAAAATATTTGTTGGCATATATTTCATCCAAATGTTACTTTTCCCTAGAAATAGTATTTAACAACACCATAAAATTATAAAAATTCAAGATAACACTTAATAAATTTTCTCAACTAAAAAAATATATGAAAATATTTGTTGACATATATTTCAACGAAATGTTACTTTTCTACAGAAACAATATTTAATAACACCACTCTAAAATTATAAAAATTCAAGATAACACAATAAATTTAATGTTAAATTTTCTCAACTAGAAAAATAGTAAATAAAAAATATTATAAAACTACTATAATGTGTCGCAACTTTTATTTTCTATAATTTAGTATTTAGTGTACAAATACTAAATATTTCGTCACACAAACAATGAAGGTTAAACACATATAGAGAAAAATGTAAAGAAGAATTAGGACATTAAGAAAAAAGAATAGCTTTCAAATACAACCGGTGATGAAAGAAGTGAACCACTCATTCACAAATTTAATGAAAGAATAGATAAGTCACAACATATCATATTTTATATATATATATATATATATATATATATATATATATATATATATAATATGATAGGGGTATATGATTGTGAGAAACTCAAATCTAATTGAGATTTATTTCGTGTCAAGCATATAACTTTTATAAATAGAAAATAAAAACATCTAAAATAAAAAGAAATTTATCACCATAAAAGCTCTAGTAAAAAAGTGTATCGAATAACTCACTTATTTCTGGATCAATAAAAGCCAACGGTCTTATGTCATTCAATCAGTAAAGAATTACATTCATCCATAACTTTGAAATTGTAACATTTATCGTGAATAAAAATTATAGAAAAATGTTACTTAAAGTCTCATTTAACTCCTAAGAATATAAAAATTTAAGGTTAAACCATACACAAAAATAATAGTAATGTCTAATTGACTTGACAAATTTAAATTA
>Ga0214544_1012903_pt1 | contig 10544 bp, 11 predicted proteins | sample CNSS3metaG_FD_160074 | JGI IMG/M metagenome (GOLD analysis project Ga0214544, IMG submission 160074) | Root nodule microbial communities from cowpea collected in UCLA plant growth center, Los Angeles, California, USA - CNSS3 | ecosystem: Host-associated > Plants > Roots > Nodule | place: USA...
TCTCAATAAACTCTATATATATATATATATATATATATATATATATATATATATATATATTTATATTTGAAATTTGTAAAAGTTTTGAATATTTTTAAACTAGATAATATAGTATAGAAATTGATGGAAATTAAATTGTGTTCTTTTTATTTCTTGTATAAAGCACAATATTTAATGTTGATAAATAATAAAACGTAAAATCAAATATAACAAAGAATAAAAATATTTATGTTTAATTACTCTTTTGATCTCCATTTTCACCTAAAATTGGAACCAAAGAAACTAAAAGAATTGGAGGACCTGCATATTTTGAAACAGTAACCAAAAGAGTAATTAAATCAAATATTTATTAAGATATTTTTTATTTTCTTTCTTATTGCCATACTTTAACTCACTTTTAACCCACCACTCTTATCACCATTAGATCATCACATCACATCACTACAAAAAATTAAAATAAATGATCTAAGAGTGATGGAAGTGGTGGGTTAAAATATAATTTTCCTTTTAGTTTTTCACTCTCATGTTTTTGTTTTTTTTTTTTTGAAGAAAAATAAAGTTAGACATATACTCATTATTTTTGTTCTTATTTCTTATTTGTTTCCTTCCTTTCTTGAAGAACAAGATGCAACTCTCTTGTCTCACTTGATAATGAAATATTATTTTAATAGTTATCAAGATTATATTTTTTATCCCATAAGTCTCTTGTATATTCATTTATTATGATTATAAAAGTAAAAAATAATGTATTATGTATTTTTTTCATAACTTATTTTTAATTGTGACTTGACTACAATTTTTTTTTAATAATTACGTCTCTCAAACTTTTATTAGATTATAATAAATTATTTTTTAATATATTCAAAAAATGTATATTGATTAAGAAAAAAATAATAAATTTATTTTTTAAAAGTGATAAAAGGAAGCTATGTGAAGATGAAAAATAAGATAAGTTTTACTTCTTCACATATTTTGAAACATTATACTAATGATCCAACTGTTCAGTTAGAGAAATCATTTTTTGAAGCATTATACTAATGCTTAAATCAAAATCAAATAATCAAAGAATTATATTACTTGGCCTCTCAAAAACTCTTGATCAAAATCCGCCAATATATATATATATATATATATATATATATAAGAACAAAAGTACATCAGTAACAATAAAAGACAATAAAAGACAATGGTGTATGCTTATACAAAATGAAATTCATGGATAGCATAAAATTATGCAAATGAAATATTATTTTAATGTGGATAGTAATAAACGACATGTGTAGCAGTTGTCATTTGTTTGTATGTGAAGAAGATTTTAGTTCTTTGTTTAAGTGAAGGAAAAAAAAAAGACGAAGAGACAAGAAGTATATGTGATTTGGCTATGTGTTAGAAAGTAGTTAAGGCGTTTAAATAGCCATGAGTGTGGTTTGGTATGGATAATGGAAAGATATGAAAGATGACTATGTGAATAAAGAAAAGAGGAAAATAAGAGAGAAAGGATTTTTCAAGCTGAAATATGTTGCAATGCATGTTCGAAATTTAGTTTAAATATGTATTTTTTTAAGAAGATTAAGAAAAATAATTTATTAGTAATAAATAATTTTTTCTCATTTTTTATTTATTTCTTTTTCAACCAATCAACTTTTTTCATAATTAATTAATTTTCTTTTTGTTCTGTACTTTCGCTATAGTTCTCTAAATTTACCAAATGGAACGTTTTTTTTTTCGATATATGAAAAAAAAAACTTTATCTAGAAAAATAAATGAGTTCATGTCTTAAAAAATTGATTAGGATACATTTTAATTGATTTTTACATTATCTTAATAAATGAGCTATGTGTAACTTAACTCAACATTACATAACTTATTTATGATTTAATTGTTGAAATTAATTCCAACCCTAGTCTATAACACTCTGTTTTCGATTTGTTTCAGTTGTAACTGTTTTTGTATCAGAACAAAATGGTGTACTCCTATATATAAGAGTACCCATACAACGATTTGAGTGAGTCGATTAAATTACAGTTTTCATCCATATCATACTCTCTGTGGGTGTGTGTATGTTATACGCGTGTGAGAAAATAGAGAGGTGGAAAGAGAAGAACTTAGTTGTCAGTGTGATGGTGGAAAAGAGAGGAGTGTGACGGTGGAAGCGCTCCTATGTCTGAACCCTAAGACGAGGTAGTCTCTTCTATTCTCGCGAAGCCCCTGGATGATGTTCGTGTAGTGTGGTGGTTGGACAGCTGCTTGGACTCTTTATTCAAGCACGTGGGTTACTGAAGAAAGGTGTGGGCCAAGGAACTGGGCCGGATTTGACAGTGGTATCAAGAGCAAGGTTCAATTCTGGGAAGAGAAGCTGCAGGCATGGCTGCTGGTAATGGTAATGAGGGTTTCTTTTCGAACTTACCTATTCTTGATGGAAAGAATTATGATCATTGGGTCATAAGAATGGAGGCCATTCTTGGTTATCAAGAATTGTGGGAGGTTGTCACGGAGGGTGCTAAGGAGAAGGACGAAGCCGCAAATAAGAAGAAAGATTGCAAGGCTCGACGTCTCTTGCATCAATGTGTAGATCCAGTGAATTTTGAAAAGATTGCCAAGGCCAAGACAGCAAAAGAAGGTTGGGAAATCCTGCAGAGGGCTCACGGTGGTGCTGAAAAAATCAAGAAAGTACGACTGCAATGTATAAGAAGGAAATTTGAGTTGGCTGAAATGGAAGATTCAGAAAAGGTAGCAGACTATTTTAATAGACTGCAACTATTGGCGAATCAGATTAAGAGCTGTGGGGAGGCTATCACAGAGATCAGTGTGGTGGAAAAGGTTCTACGCACTCTGAGTGATAAATTTGATAACGTGGTTACAACCATTGAAGAGTGTGGCAGAGATTTGAAGACTCTGTCAATAGAGGAGCTGCAGGCCACATTAGAAGCACATGAGATGAAGCGTTCAGTAAGAAGTTCAGAGAAAAAGGGTGAAGAACAGACTTTAAAAGCCCAGATCAGTAAGAACAGAGGTTCTGGCAGGGGCAAATGGAAAAGTAATAGAGGTGGTGGCAAATTTGGTAGAGGTGCTCATTCCTCAGTCCAAGAATCAGGTTATGGTGAGAAATCAGAATAGAAAGTGCAGGGTGGACATAGATCTTGGAGGAACAGAGGAAGAAGAGGAAGAAAGAATGTTGACATGAAGAAAATTCAGTGTTATAATTGTGAAAAATGGGGCCATTATGCAGCAAATTGTTGGCATGGAAGAGGGAAGCAGAAAAAGGTCTCAGATGATGCTGAAGCTCATGTGGCTCAAGATGATTCAGAAGAGGAACCTGTGGTGCTAATGGTGACAACCAGTGAGGAGGAGTTTGGATGTGAAAACTGGTTTCTTGATACTGGATGCTCGAATCACATGACTGGTCATAAAGAATGGCTATCAAACATAGACATCAGCAGGTCCAACAAGATAAAACTGACAGATGATAATGTGATTAAGGCTGAAGGAGTCGGGAATGTGGTGATTAAGAAAGATGAAAAAGAAACTATGGTGATTGAGGATGTTTTATATGTACCAGGAATGAAATGTAACCTGCTGAGTGTAGGACAGCTGGTGCAGAAAGGATTTTCAGTCTCCATGAAGGAGGAAGTGTTGAAAGTTTATGATGCAAGGAAACGACTTGTGCTGAAGTCGCCCCTAGCGAAGAACAGGACATTTCACACAAGGCTTATTCTGCCAAAAAATCAATGTTTAAAGGCAACCACAACAGAGGATATGAGTTGGTTGTGGCATAGGAGGTATGGTCATCTGAATTTCTCCAGTTTGAAGAAATTAGCAGATAGAGGGATGGTAACTGGACTGCCTGAAACTCTAACTGTTCCAGGAAAGGTTTGTGAAGATTGTTTGGTGGGTAAACAACCCAGGAATGCTTTTAAGAAGCAGATGCACATGAGAGCCAAAGGTTTGCTGCAAGTGGTTTATTCTAATGTTTGCGGACCATTTGAAGAACTGTCACTTGGACAAAATAAATATTTTGTCACATTTATTGATGAATACAGCAGAATGATCTGGTTGTATCTAATAAAGGCAAAATTAGAGGTGTTTTCTGTTTTCAAAAGGTTTAAATTGATGACAGAAAATCAGAGTGGAAAATTGGTGCAAATTTTAAGAACAGATGGGGAAAGGAGTATTTGTCTAATGAGTTTGAAGCTTACTGCAGTGAAAATGGTGTGCTACATGAAGTTACAGCACCATATACTCCACAAGATAATGGAATGGCAGAGAGAATAAATAGAATGATACTGAACATGGTCAGAAGTATGATAAAGTAGAAGAAATTGCCTCACTCGTTATGGGGGAAAGCTATTTCAACAGTTGTTTATTTGTTGAACAAGTGTCCTACACAGAAGCTAGAAAACAAAGTTCTAGAGGAGGTTTGGAGTGGTAGTAAGCCAGGGGTTAAACATCTAAAAATATTTGGGTTGAAATGTTACAAACATGTGCCAGATATTAAGAGGACAAAGTTGGCAGATAAGAGTGAAGCTATAATCCTAGTTGGGTATCATTCTACTGGAGCATACAGGTTGTATCATCTTGTAACAAAGCAAATCTGCATAAGCAGAGATGTTGTTGTAGATGAAGAGGAAGCGTGGAACTGGAGTGAGGATGAGACAGGATCAAAACAGAAGATAATGGAGTATCTTGAAGAAGAGGGGACAGTTACAGATGTAGTAACAAATGAAGCAGATCAACATATTGAGCCACAACCCCACAGAGGTACTAGGCAGCGCAGGCAACCAATATCCTTGGTAGATTTTGAAGTATATTCTGATGATGCAATAACTAGTGATGGAGATTTAGTTCATTTTGCATTAATAGCAGAAGCTGAACCAGTTGGTTATGAAGAAGCCATGAAAGAAGAGAAATGGAAGAAGGCTATGATAGAGAAGTTGAGTGCCATTGAAAGAACAAAAACCTGGGAGCTAACAGATCTACCACACAACAAGAAAAGTATAGATTTGAAGTGGGTGTTCAAGTTGAAATTGAATCCTAATGGCAGTATAGATAAAAGGAAAGCAAGGTTGGTGGTTAGAGGTTTTTTACAAAAGAAAGGATTGGATTATACAGAAGTCTTTGCTCCTGTTGCAAGAATTGAAATAATTCGAGCAGTAGTGGCATTGGCGAATGGGAGGAAGTGGCCCATGTTCCAAATGGATGTCAAATCGGCTTTCCTAAATGGACCACTTGAGGAGGAAGTGTATGTTTCTCAACCACCTGGTTTTGAGAATAAAGGAGATGAGGATAAGGTGTATCGACTAAGGAAGGCTCTTTATGGCCTTAAACAGGCACCCATGGCCTGGAATAAGAGAATTGACTCGTTTATGGTGAGTCATGAATTTAAGAAGTGTCTAGTGGAGCATGGAGTTTATGTAAAACATGGGAGGAAGTCTGAATTGGTGTTGATGTGCATATATGTGGATGATTTGCTCATTACTGGGAGCAATATCAATAAGATAGAAGAATTTAAGAAGTTGTTGATGAAAGAATTTGAGATGACAAATCTAGGCAGACTTAAATATTTTCTGGGAATGGAATTTGTAGAAACAGAACAAGGCTTGATCCTAAACCAAAAGAAGTATACTTCAGAGATTTTGGCCAGATTTGACATGGAGGAATGTAACACTGCTATTACACCAGCAGAGGGAAAGTTTACAGACGCTGCAGAAGGTGAAGGTGAAAAGAGTGTGGATGGCACCTTATACAAACAGGTGATTGGAACACTTAGATATCTATGCAATAGCAGACCTGATATTTGTTTTGCAGTTAGAGTATTGAGCAGATTCATGCAGAAACCGCATAAGAAACACTTGCTAGCAGCTAAAAGAGTGATGAGATACATTAAAGGTACTCTGGATTTTAGAATTTTATTCCCAAAACCCAGTCAAGTACAGAATAGGTTGATCTGCTATTCAGATGCAGATTGGTGTGGAGATGGCACAAATAGAAGGAGTACTACTGGGTGCATATTTTTGTTCATGGGAGCACCAATTTCTTGGTGGAGTAAGAAACAGTCAGTGGTGGCTCTATCTACGTGTGAGGCTGAATACATTGCAGGGTCAAGTGCAGCCTGCCAAGCTGTTTGGCTGAACTCGGTTATGGAGGAAATGGGAATTGAATTGGAGAAACCTATTGAGCTTTTGGTAGACAACAAGTCGGAAATAGATTTGGCCAACAACCCAGTTTCACATGGGAGAAGTAAACATATTGAGACTCGATTTCACTACATAAGAGATCAGGTGAACAATGGAAAGCTGAAATTGATTCATTGCCCTACACAACTACAGATGGCTGATATCTTAACCAAACCTTTGAAGAAGGAGAGGTTCAAGATGCTCAGAGAACGAATAGGAGTTTACAGCGTTGGAATTAAGGGAGGATGTTGAAATTAATTCCAACCCTAGTCTATAACACTCTGTTTTCAATTTGTTTCAGTTGTAATTGTTTTTGTATCAGAACAAAATGGTGTACTCCTATATATAAGAGTACCCATACAACGATTTGAGTGAGTCAATAAAATTACAGTTTTCATCCATATCATATTGTGTGTGTGTGTGTATGTTATACGCGTGTGAGAAAATAGAGAGGTGGAAAGAGAAGAACTTAGCTGTCGGTGTGACCGTGGAAAAGAGAGGAGGAGTGTGACGGTGGAAGCGCTCTTGTGTCTGAACCCTAAGACGAGGTAGTCTCTTCTATTCTCACGAAGCCCCTGGATGATGTTCGTGTAGTGTAGTGGCAGGACAGCTGCTTGGACTCTTTATTCAAGCACACCGTAAAAAGGTGTGGGCCAAGGAAGTGGGCCGAATTTGACATTAACTATATTTACATATTATAATATGACATATTTTCATTCGATGTAATATTTTTAATATACCAAACGAAAATTTTAAGAGATCGATATGAATTATTTTTTTAATTAACATATTCAAAATTATAGATATAAATAAAAGGTACAATTATGTTTTATTAATGTTTATTAAGATTTACACAATTTATTAAAACATTTTATCAATTCATGGTTACTAAAATATATTTTTCTTATAAACAATCTTGGAAAGCTAATAATTAATTAGTTATAGTGCATTTTAGGAGTGACAATACGATATTTTTTATCAATATGATATTTTTGATCGATTTGCTATTTGGTTTACAAAAAGTTAATTGGATTGGCCTCTCTCATAAAAAAATATGTGAGCTCATTTTTCTAGTCATTTACATATAATATTTGTTTTGTGGGTCTATGAGTTGGCCCGAATAAAGATTTTTTATTTTTATAATTTGAATTAACAAACCTAATGTATTACATCCAAAAAAATGTTGTTTAGATGTGATCAATAAAATATTCGTTCAAAATAATATACTAATTATATTTTTTAATCTTAATTTGTTTGATTGTTGCTATTAATACTTTTTTATTAAAATTATGAACATTATTAATCATAATAATTAGATTCACACATTTAACTTAATGTTTAATTAATAACTTTTATATTTATATTCACCTAATGATTATAAATCATTCTTAATGAAATATTTTTCTTTTCATTTAATATTAAAAACATCCAACCATTTTTGCAGTTTAAATTTATGCAAATTATTATGCATGTCAGCTTATTGCGTTCCATTGTTGATCTGCATGGGTTGCAGATTATACCACACGGACTAAAGCGAGTTAGCAAACTTAAAAATTGTGACTATGATATTTTGATGAACTTTTCTTTAAGTTTAACAATGTTTACTTTTCAATACACATTAAACATTTTTTTTTCTTTTCAAATAATATTAAACATTTTTTTCATGTATTAAAATGTCACCACATATGCATTATAAAAAAATTATCAATAATATTTGTTAAAAAATAATTTTCCTGAAAACCATACCCGTTTCATACTTTTCTTACATGCCTAGAGACAGGCTAGACAATCCGTCCCTATTGTCTAGTACATATGATTTTGAGAGGGCAATTCACCTATCTGAAAATTTTGATATACTTTACAAGAAATGTAAAAGAAATCATTATACTTTCCTATTTAAGTAAAAATAATTGAAGAAAGTATAAAAAATTTAGATTTTTACTTTAACATGTGTTCATAATATTAATCCTTGTCCTTTTATTTCAACCGCAGTGTGAAACAATTACTTTTGAAAGTTTATAATAATGTAATATTTTCATGTTCATATTCTATAAGGTCGCTTTTAAATCCCTGAAATGAAACAAACAATCTCTATCAACAGTGGGTTGGCTTTTTCAGAACTGGACCGCAATTGTACACAAATAGTTATTGGACGGAAAAATCTCCCCCGAAAAGGCTTTAAGTTTTTGTATCTATCTATCTATATATATATATATATATATATATATATATATATATATATATATATATATATATATATATATATATCTTTTATTATTTTATAACAACTGATAGAGTATGGGTAATACCTTCCCCGTACCCTATATACTGAATAAATCTTCATTCCATATTCGTATTCACATTCGTGCAGGTAACCGTTATGTGGGTACCTATATAAAAAATATAATGTATAACATTCATAAATTTCAAATAAAAACAACGTTTAAATAACTTATTAAAATAATGTTGGATGACAATTTACAAATAAATGAAGATTTTTTAAAACTAATTGATACAAAATAATCCAGTTAAAATCAATGAGTTAATGTTTTAATCATGTTTTTTGTTTTTTATTTTTTATTTTAATTTAAAGTAGAGTATAATGGGTACATGTATCCACATGTACAAATACTATAATATTCCTATAATATTTGTACTGGCGTCGTTAACATGCGACGAGTATAAAAAATATTTGTATCCGTTATTTGCAGATATCCATTTATAATATCAATTTTTGATATGTTGCGAGTTATCCATGAATATCGCATATACAAATTATTTTACATTCCTGCAATGAAGATATTGAAAGTTTCTTAAATTTTACCATTTTCCTTTCGATTCAACAATTTGGAATATTGATTTGAGGTTTATTATTATTATTATTATTATTATTATTATTATTATTATTATTATTATTATTATTATTATGGTTTATGAAATATTAGAGGTGAACTTCGCAACAAGTAGTTAGACTGAGAAAAAAATATGAATTTTAAATTATGTAATCTTCTATAATACTTTTAGGTTTAGGGTTAAGAAATCTATAAGTTGTTTATGGAACACTTGATTCAAAAATTATACTTCTAAATTAAGAAAATGATTTATAAACTTCTTAATTTAATATTTAAAAATCATTATTCTAAATTGTATAATTTAAAATTGAATGTTTGCATTGAACATTATGAAACGTATTTCAGTTTAATTAAAGAAGATATGATTCATAACTTAAATAATTATCGTTTTAATCAAGAGCGGTAAAGATTATATAATTCATAATATAAAACGTATATCGTTCCAACTGTACAAATCATAATTGAAAATATATCTGGTTTTAATTAAATATTGTACAATTCATACATGGAACATATCTCGTTTTAATGGAAGATTATAGTATTTATAATGTTACATAATTTATAATTAATAACCAACTCAAATTATTATTTGAAATTGCTCAATCTAAAGATTTAGTGATTTCACAATTTGAAAAAACTTTGAAAAATCAGTACCGGATACCTCCATTGTCATGATCATTATAAAATAATAAGGGTAATTGGTCATTTAAAAATTTGGAGTTCCTTAATAAATCTTGGAGGTGCGGGAAGCAAAAGGCCCTTCAAAAAGCCGAATAGGGGCAACAAAATCTCTTTATTACTAGCTATTACTTTCTGTACCACAAAAATTACTGATTGCATCTTGTAGAAAAGGAAGAAGAAGACAAAAAAAATGCAGAAAAGAACTTCTACCTAGAAACTCTTTGTGAAATATATTTCATGTAAGGGTATTATTGAAAAACTCATTTTACAAGATATTATATATGTTTTGAAAAAATTATTTCGGAAATTTTGTTCTGAAAAGATTATTTTGGAATTTTGAAATCCATTTCCATGTATTCTAACCATTGTTATGAAATTTTTTTTTCAAAAACTTTGTTTCATAAATCATGTTCCATAAATTTTTGAATATTTCGAAAATCACTTTTACAGAAGGTGAAATGATCATTTTAAAAATTGGAGATGAATGAAAAAATTGTGAGAGTGAAAGACGTAAAAGCCTTTATTTCTTGGTGGTGGTTAGGGATGGCAATTAGGGTCTGGCCCGCGGGCTCGGCCCGCAGGTCCGCATAAAAAACGCGGAGCGGGCCAGGATAGTGAGCCCGCAGGCCCGCGTGGGCTCGGTCCGCATAGGCCCGCGGGCCGGCCCGCAAGCCTGCATAAAATTTAAAAAAGAAAAAAAACTTGCACTTATGTATATTAATTACTTCTTTTATGGACTCTTGCATTAACATTTCAAATTCTTGTATAACTGGAAAAGACAAGTATTATGTAATTCTTAATGTGCTAAAATTTAAAGAATACATTGTGTATGTCATAG
>Ga0214544_1012905_pt1 | contig 10542 bp, 7 predicted proteins | sample CNSS3metaG_FD_160074 | JGI IMG/M metagenome (GOLD analysis project Ga0214544, IMG submission 160074) | Root nodule microbial communities from cowpea collected in UCLA plant growth center, Los Angeles, California, USA - CNSS3 | ecosystem: Host-associated > Plants > Roots > Nodule | place: USA...
ATGTAGAATAATATTTCGATATATTCTATCTAATTATTTTTTATTTTATAACTCATTATTAATCATACTGTAATTTTTTTACTTTAAATTATGTTTGAAGTGGTTAAAATTATATATATATATATATATATATATATATATATATATATATATATATATATATATATATAATGATATTTAGGAATAATATAAGATAATTAACTACAAGAAAAACATGAAATATTGACTGATTTAGTCATTAACCCATATCAATCACTATTTTTCGTCATTGGTTGTAGTAGTTGATTTATTGTCTGAATCAATGATTAAATTAGTGACCGATTCAATTTGAATCGGTACTTGATTTAGTGACCAATTTAATTACTAATTTATTTGTAATTTAGTGACAAATTTTTTGGTCACTAATGATATTTCTATTTAATTTTAACCACTTCAAACATAATTTAATAATTTGTTCTCTAAGATATTTTTCATCTTATCATACCTTAATTATACATTTGATTTCCTTTATGCGATTTCTTTCGATAGTCTCTCAAATTATTTCTAAAACACACATTTGTTAGTTTTTAAATATTTTTATTTATTGTTTATTTTCATCATATAGAATAATATTTTGATATATTCTATCTATTTTTTTTTATTTTATAACTCATTATTAATCATATTGTAATTTTTTCACTTTAATTGTATAAATAACTTTTATTTACTACAATATAAAAATTTAATGTAATTGCTATGAATATTTTTTTGTCACTATCCAACATATATTGAAGTTTAAAAGATACAAAATCTATGTCAAAATTTTATTATTGTGTTTATTATTTGTTCTTTGTGTCATTTTGATCAAATGATGTATTATAACTTTTATTAGTGTATAAAAAAGAGATTCATTAGAATTTAAAAAATTGAACTAAACAAACATTTAAAATATGGAAGAAACAATCATCCTCCTAATATTGAATATTTGATAATATTATGTTTTCTTTACCGTAATTTTTTTCTCTTATAAAAATTAATATTAAAGTTGTTAGAACACGGGTACGGGTATGGGTACGAGATTATACCCGTTACTCGGTGGGGATGGGGATGAGACAAAAGTTTGATACCCGTTGGGTTTGGGTATGGGGATGGGGATGAATTTTTTTTGTGGGGATGGGTATGGGATAGTGAAACCCGTCCCCGCCCCGCCCCGTTGCCATCCCTAGGGGTGAGCAGCTCGGGGTGAGCAGAGGTATCCACCACAAGTGCAAGCATCCGCTGAATTCGACCAGGTTATATATATTCGGATGAGTCGAGTCGTGTCTTAGTATATTGTTTGGAAAGTCATAACATGCTTAGTTGATATGTGTGTCGCAATCGAGATCGCGACGGGACGATGAACCAAAAAAGAAAACGGGTTTGAAAAGAAATTTGGAGTCGCCACCATAGTTATTCTAGAAAACTATGGAAAACCATCAAAATAAGACAAGTCTGCGGAAAACTAGATTTTGGATCTGGGAATCGATTACGCGTAGGGAAGGTGTTAGCACCCTACAGTGCCCGCCCAAGGGCGGTACCTTTAATTAAAAATGCAAAGTCGATGTGATTTTTAAAATGTTAATTTTCCCTAAAAATAATGACAAAAAATGCTAAAAAGAAACAGAAATATTTTTTTTAATTTTTTTTGGGCCCGACAAGGATTGACCTTGGTCCTACGTATTCTCATTCAAAATGAGAAATCAGGGTTACGTAGTTCGTTAAAATATATTTGTTGGAAAATGTTGATATTTTGTTATTTTGAGAATTTTGTATTTTTGAATTACTTGAAAATATGTGTCACACAACGCGAGCGGTCGTACAAACACTGAAAAGGAAAGAAAATTATTTTTAGTATTTTTTAAATTATTTGGAAGAAAGTGCCACACGGCGCGAGCGGCCGGATAGACACAACAAAAATTAAAAGAGAATTATTTTGATATTTTTTGAAAACGAGTGTCACACGGTGCAAATGACCGGAAAGACACAAGAAAAGTGAAAGAGAACATTTTTCATTTTTTAGATTTTTATTTTTTGTAATTTTTAATAATTTTCAAATATTTGGTTTTCTAGGAATAATAAAAATAAAAAATACAAAAAATACAATAAAATAATAAAATAATAAATAAATAATAAATAAATAATAAAAATAAATAAATAAATGAATGAAAATAAAGAAATAATAATAAAAACAAAATAAATAAATAAATAAATACATAAAAAGAAATAATTTAATTAAGAAGGATGAAAGTGGGAAACAAAATATGGGGGTGTGTGAGTGATTAGTGGGAGGTATATGAAGTAAATGGGGTGTGTTTATTAAAGGTGGTGGTGCGGCAAGTAAAATATAAAACAAATTCAAAATAGGAATACAAAGTGTATGAAGGGGTGCGGGATTAGTAATTGTGGAGGTGCGCGAGGAAGTAAAAATGCAGCAAAAGCCCAACAAACAAAAAACAAGGCAGGGGTGCAGGGTTGTCATAAACGGAGGTGCGCGAAGAAAAGAAATGATAAACATGGAGGTGTATGAGATAAAAAACAGTGGTGCATGTGGTAGTGGAGGGGTGTGGAGGCCGAAAGAAGGGGTGCGCGGAGAAAAGGGGGCTGATCCAATTTTCCTAAGAGACATTAAAACCTAATTAACCTAGTCTTCTCTGCGTTCATGCATCTCTTCTTCCCATCATCGCACACCACGCCGTCAGTGCCGGCACCGCACGTCCCGTCACCGCGACCTCCACCGGAGGCTTCATCGGCGACGCCATCACCTTTCACCCCACTTCTCGCGCGAAAACACTGCTATATCTGCGTCTCCTCCTTCTTCTCCGACGCCATCAACGCGACTCCAGCCCCTGGGACGCGCGTCTGCTCATCCTGCCACCACGCCACCGCGCAGCTTGTTCGCCGGCGACACTCATCGACGCCGGAGACGTCAACCCCCTCCTCGGCGGCTCGGCCGCTTCGATCACACGCTCGGCCGCTTCGATCACACGCACACATCGAACCAGTTAGCTTCCGCATCTTTCGCATCTCTGTCGGCCAACCAACGCCGCCACCGTCACCTCCGTTCCGTACCGGGGCCATCGCGATTGGGGACGAGCGAGCACCATGGAAGCCCAACCCCTGGCCTTCGCAACCCAGATCGCCTCCGCCTGCTTCACCGCGCTACCCCGCCACCGTCACCGATTGCCTCTGCCTGCTTCACCGCGCCACCACGCCACCGTCACCCGACCACACTCCCGTTCAGAGCTTCGAATCGCCGGCCTCTTCTCTTAGTTTTCCGTTTCTGATTTGGGACGCGAGTGTTTGGCGTACTGTGTGAGATTGGTTGGTTCGTGGTGAAAAGTTGGGTTTGGGTTATGGCGTGAAGAAGATGATCGAGAGGATGCGAATACGTTGTTCTAAGCATGTGGGTTCTGGTTTTGGATTTTTGTTCTCTCTGATTTTTGTACAGGTGAAGGAAGAAGATGAAGAACGAAAAGTTAACTGATGGTGGTAGAGTGCGTGTTGGTGGCAGTGAGTATGGTGAAAGGTTAGGTGATAGATCGTTGATGGGGATGGAGAAAATGGTGAAAATAGGCTCTGGTGGGAATGCTCACAGATTGGTTATGGAAAACGACGAGAACGAGTGATTTTGCGAATGGAAATGCTGGAAATGTTGGCGTGCGTTGAGCTTTAAATTATTTGAGTTTATCACAGTGAACTGGTTTGGGGTTATGGTGATCATGAGACCATGAAGGGGAAGTGGGATGAGGCGTTGTTTAAACGTGTTTTAGTAACAAACAAACAATGCATAACGAGGTTGAATCAGGAATGAAAGAAATAAATAGCCAGATAATACATTTGAGAACAAAACGCACCATGTCATTTTCGCGCAAGAACTCAATGCATAAACCTTTTCGCGCAAGAACTCAATGCATAAACCTTACCTCTTGAAGCTCCTCGTTCCTTATTCTCTTCTTCTCTCTGAAATTCCTCTTCTCGTTGCTTCTGTTCGCCTTTTTTTTTTTTCTTCTTGCTCTGGATATGAACTATATGTTCAAAAAAATTTTCCTCCCTTTGCTTATGTGTGGAAAGTTGCCATTTAGCCATAGCTGCTATGCCATGCTCAGACTGCCTCCCCTTGTTGCCATAGTGATACACCAATACCCAACATTTCTTCTTTTGTGCTCTAGCTTACCCTACTTTCGTTGTTGTATGTTCTGCTATGTGGTACTCTCTTTTGTGATGATTATCAACTTATTGGTGTGAGCAAATGCGAGGAACACCCATGGGCAACAGGAAGGTGATAGTTTCGCTGCATAGTCCGCGTAGACTGGACCTTATTTCTCGATGGGCTTTTCTTTAGGGTTATGGCCCATGTATTGTTTTCTACTTATTACTCTACTTCATCAGTTAGACTTTTCAACTGTTTTCTGTTGGCATCGTGGTGTGCCTAGTTTTGTAAGGGTGGCGTTAAGGACCCCAGGACTGCGTTGTTATACTATTTATGTGTAGCGTTTCTTTAATTACGCTTATTAATTAAATGGGACGTTACAAACAGTGTACTGAAATTTGGTAAAGTGATTTTTGTCAAGATTTCAGGACGTACTTAAATTCTGAAAAAGAGGTGTGTCATTCGTAGCATAGGACATGTCGATTATGTATTATACATAAATTATGGAAGTACTAATTATTAGTAACTAAAATAACTGAATTTGAAACTCAATAAAGAAAATTAAAGAAAATTGAAATTTCATAAGGTGTGAAATTCCTTGATGGTTAGGATGAAAACTTATAAAAGTCCAACAAGTCGACTAATATTGACATTCAACTTCGAAGGTGGAGGTTAGTTGCATTGGGTTGAAGTTGATATTAGGTCGAGCTGAATATCAAGTCGAGTTAGACTAGGCCAAGGTTCTAGTCAGGTCGGCCCGAGATGAGGGTTGAGTCGAGTTAACCTCGGTTGAACGTCTCGGATGAGTCAGATGGGGCTGAACCTCAAGCTGAGTCGACTCGAGTCGAACGTTGAGTCAAGACAAACCGAACCAAAGATCGAGGCGAGTCAGCCCGGGTCAAAGGTCATGTTGAGTCGGTCAAAGTTGAAGGTCAAGCCGATTCAGCCTAAGTCGAAGGTTAAGTCAAGTGAGTCTGGACTGAAGGTCTAGCCGAGTCAGCCCGAGCTAAAGGTTGGGCCGAGCCGACCAAGACGAAAGTCGAGTTGAGTTTGTCTTGACTAAAGGTCGAGACAAGTGGGAGGCCGAAGATCAAGACAAGCTGGTATGGGCTGAAGGTCGAGACGAGTTGGCTTAGACCAAAGGTCAAGACGAGTCAACTCAAAGTAAAACATATACTTTGTTACCTTAATAGTAGTATGAATATGGGCTTATTTATCCAAATGATTCAAAATCAAATCTAATGAGTTATGCAAAGGTTATTTATCAGATCCTCATAATGCTCGATCACAAACAAGATATTTGTTCACATGTGGTGGCACAACGATTTTATAGCAGTCCGTGAAACAAACCATAACACCAATATCATCAAATCATATAAAAATTTAGCATTACATTAGGCAAGTCGTGAATGTGTTTAGTTAAAGTTTATAATTCAATATGTGCGAAAAACTTGTGGTCTATGTATCCTCGGAAAAAATGAAATCAACAACCATACATGAAGATAATAGTGTATACATTGCTCAATTGAAAGAAAGATATATTTAAGGAGACAAAACAAAACATATTCTTCTAAAATTCCTTTTCACACATGATCTTCAAAGAAATGGTTATACAGAAATCCAAAAGATTCCTTCGCGTGAAAATTTGGTAGATTTATTTACAAAGTCATTGTTAAGAAGAACTTTTGAGCAATATGTTCTTTTAATGATGTGAGTTTAAAAGAGGGGGAAAATAGAATATGTGAATATATGATGAACAATGTTGTATTGAATAAATAATTATATACTCTTATGATTTAATAGTCGCACATTGATTTGATAGACTTACTCATATGATTGATTTATTTTGTTACAATCACTCATATGATTGATTACATTTTATGATATTTAAGTATTTGTATTAACTATTTGATAAATTTAAATATTTGTATTAATTATATGATTTGTATTATTTTTGTGTTATATTTTTTATTTATAAATGAAGTTTTTATATTAATAATAAGACACACAGAAAGTTATCAACTTTATTTTGTAACAAATTTGATATTTCGGTAAACTTACTAATTAGTTAATGATATTAGAATTTAGGTTTAATTAGTGATTTAGTCCTCTAATTTGTTATTTGGTTCATTTTGGTCCTTTTATTATTTTTGGATTTAATTTAGTCCTCCAATTTTTTTAAAAGATACAATTTGGTCCCCTTATTATTTTTTATTCAATTTAGTCATCTCTACTTTAAATGATCTAATTTTATGCTCTCCAATTTAAGACTAAATTAGTAATTAAACTTAATTATAATATATATATATATATATATATATATATATATTAAAATAGTTTTTTTTTTTATAATTTATGTATCAAATCACTCTACCTAAATACTCAAATTATTTAATTTTTTACTCATCCTATATACTTAATTTTTTTTATATTTAGGTAGAATGATTTGATATATAAATTCTAAAATATTATTTTAACATGTATATATATAAGTTGTAACTAAGTTTAATTATTAATTTAGTCTTAAATTGAAAAATATAAAATTTGATGATCTAAAAACAAGATTAAATTGAATAAAAAATAATAAAAAAATCAAAATTAAACATTTTTTAAAAATTAAAAAATTAAATTGAACTAAAAAATAATAAAATGATCATAATAAACTAAAATAATAAATTAGAAAATTAATTAAATAATTAAGATAGAATTTAATTTATACAGGAGGTAAGTTTCCTTTTTGTTACGGACTGATGAACGCGGCAAAGTTTGTTATATTTGTTAGTTGTAGTTTCAAGTACAAGTTTGACCTAACTATTAATTAAATGTTTTGAAATTTTGACAGGAAACTTTATTTGGTCCAGGGGATATTAAAAAGAAAAATCAATTACTGCATTAAGATTTCGCACGCCAATCAAAGAGGACAGTTTAGCTTTGTTACTTTTTTATTTTTTATATTCATGATGACTTATTGATGGGTTTTTCTACGAGATTTATATCCAATTTATATAAAAAATTAATATTATTTCTAATTCAAAATCGTAAAATAAAAAATTTATTAATTTTTTAATGATTTTTTTATTTTTGTTAAGAACAATGATATTTTAACTACTATATTTTGACAACTTTCTCTTACAACATGATGTGTTATTTTTTAAGTAGTTTTGAAATTGAGAATAAGAAAATAGAAAAATAGAAAATCATTTAAAAAATACCTAATAAGATTGTAAGAGAAAGTTTTCAAAATTTAGTAATCAAAAAATCATTTTTCTTTTGTTAAAGATAAAAATTAGATTCGTATTTAATCAATTATTTACTTGGTAAATCTATTATTACAAGAAAATTTTGAGAATTTAGATTCTTTGTTTGTTTTTTCTATATTATTTCTATATTGTGCTTTTATAATATATTGAATATCACTAATTTTAACATTTTAAAATATATTTAAAATATCATTACAATATTTTTTTAATGTTCGGCAAAAAAATAACACAAAAAAAATTAATAGAGAATTTGAACTCAAATTTTGATGACAAGTGTACATGGTGGCTTATTTAATTGTTGCCTAATAGTAGTACATGAAACTGGTTTCAGCCTCTACGAAATGAATTACATGACACACATTGGCCAAACACATGCTACACTTGACGATTATTCGATGCTTATATTCTCAAGATTCTAGTTCGGAAACCCATATAGATTGTTTAAACCATCTTTATCATCTTGTGCTAGATTCCTTCGTACCCCTGTATATGTTGGTGCCATAACCGCGTTAGAATCATTACTGTGTCCAAGCCCCAGAACGTGACCAATCTCGTGCAGAACAACGCTTAGAAGATCAATAAAGTCTCCAGCCCCTGTAGTGCTCCACCTTTCAGATGCATCGAAGTGTGCTCTTCCATCTTCTGGAGCATAAGCGTGAGCCAGAACCATACCTGGCCCATCAAATGGGGCAAAATCACCGTGGAACCAATAGTAGAAGCCAGAGACAATGTCAGTTCGACCAGTGCGTTCAGTGAACGTGAAATTGTTGTCATTTCCCCACGTCTGAAAGGCATTACTCATTGCTTCTCTCAAATCGTTCCGGGTCACGGAAACTCCTCGAGGGTTTTGAGTCACTCGGTAGGTTAAGTTAAACCTGCTCCATTTTGGGTTCCCTGGGAAGTACTCGTAGTTTTGGGGAGCTGGTGATGATAAACCGTTAGGATTATTAGGGTTAGGGTTAGGGTTAGGAGTGGCTGTGATATCAGGTAATCCACAACGTGGCAGGCTCATGGTTCTGATGGTTTCATCATCCACCACGCCACTGGTCTGCAAGTGATGGAATGCCTGGTACTGTTTCAGAGCAGATTCAACGTTTTCGTCGAAGTTGTTGTCGGAAGAAGATTGTTCGTTTACTTGGTAGCCTAAAGTTTTGAGGTAGCTTCTGAGTGTGCCTACGCCATTCGCGTTTTGTCCCCTGCGAATGCCCCTCAGGATTTCGAGAAATGGAACTGCAGAGTTAACAGAGGGAAAAGGATTCACCGCACAGAGGACGAGGAACAAGATTAAAGGTTTTAGAATGTCAAGAGACATGGTTGAAAAAAAAATGGAATTAGGGTTTTTGGTTTTGTAAAGATTTGATGTGTATTTTGGTGCATGGAGGATGCATGGCAATTTATAGAAGGAAGGGAGTTGGGATATTTTTTAATTGGTGTGGTCAAATGCATATTAGAGAAGATTTTTTTATGTATGTAAAATGGAATGTACCTTAATCACTATGTAAATTCAAAAGTCTAATCATCTTTTAATACCTTGGGTAATACCTAACAAAATATCGGCTACATCTAAGACAATTTGATATATATAGAGGGTTGAATTAGAGATGCAGATTAAACTTCAGAATTTTGTAAACATCTATTTACAAGTTTTACGAATTGAAAAATGTTTTGAATTAACATCTCTACAATTTAAAAAAATTGTATATAAAATAATTTAGGATTAATTATATTTTTAGTTCTTAAACTATTTTTTATTTTAGTCTTTTTTTTTAAGATTATTCTAATATGGTTTTATTCTTTTAAAATTCATAGAATTAGTCCTTAATAGTTAATGGTGTTAATGTTTTTTTGACATGGTAAACGAAGTACCATGAGAGTTATCGACATGGGTTAGAATTTGCGAGCTAATCTGGTCCATTATAGATTCAGGCTGAATTGGGTTGAAATTTTTTTTATAAATTTCAGTAGAGTTTAATTTTTGATCGGACCCACCTAAAACCCAGCTCACCCAAGTTAAATCCATGGTGAGCCAAGTTGGCTCACCAACTCGCAAATAAAGGGTCACACAAATTTTTTTATTATATTGGGTTTTGCATTTGGATTTGGTTAAGTTGTTTTTGTAGCCAACACGTTGATAATTTTTATTTTTGTGATTTTGATTTGTATTTGGAGTTTAACATCCTTTTGAATTGTATTTGGATTGTATTGAAGTTTATTTAAATTTTACTTATAATTGTAATTTAGTTTTTTTTAGAATGAAGAAAAAAATATATTTTTTTTTCAATGAAGTGAGTCACTGAGCCCTCGTTTAACCCACTAACCCATAGTGGGACAAACCGAATTCAAATTTTTTTAACTCGTTAATAAATGAACCAAATTGAGTTGACTCTAAGTGACCAATCTTTGGTAGGTTGAACCATGTTACCCATTATGACAACTATGATCATAACATGGTAAAATATTTAATTTAAAGAATAAAACTAATTTTTCATTTTATCATCTCCTTTATTTTATATATATAATGGACATCTTCATTCTCCAAAAACACAAAGCCACAAGCAATACACACAACCCCTTTTCCGTTTCCACCTAACATTTATTCTCCATTATCAACCTCACATCAAGACCATACTTAACCCAATAATTTATCACCTTTATCAAACATGAGAGTTGAGCAAAAATTACTATATATCAAGAACAAAAATTAAGTATTGTTTCAATTTAGACGATAAAATTAAGTGAATTTTAACCATTACTAAAAAAATACATATTTCCTGTCCATTTTCTTTTGAAATTTTTTTTCTAAAGAAATACTTGCAAATTTTGTTAAAAGTAATGGTTTGCAAGAATTTGCTACCAACGTTTTTACCAAATATTTTGTAAAAACATTTTTTCGTTGAAAATTTTGTAAGAAATACTTGCGACTTTTATAATTTAAAAAAAATTATTTACAAAGAAACTATCTATCAATTAAGATTCGTAGAAAAAATAGTAAAAAAAAATATTTTCTTGCTAAATTTATAACAAATTTACAAGAAAAATCTCATTAAATATGAAAAATTTTAATAATAAACAAAGTTCTAACAAATTCATATATATATATATATATATATATAT
>Ga0214544_1012906_pt1 | contig 10541 bp, 6 predicted proteins | sample CNSS3metaG_FD_160074 | JGI IMG/M metagenome (GOLD analysis project Ga0214544, IMG submission 160074) | Root nodule microbial communities from cowpea collected in UCLA plant growth center, Los Angeles, California, USA - CNSS3 | ecosystem: Host-associated > Plants > Roots > Nodule | place: USA...
AGTCAAGGGTGTTCGACCCAGGCCGCTTACTTGTGGTAAGGGTGGGGAACTTAAACGAATTAAGCACAAGTTAAAGGTGTTCGACCCAGGCCGCTTACTTGTGGTAAGGGTGGGGAACTTAAACGAATTAAGAAAAAGTTAAGGGTGTTCGACCCAGGCCGCTTACTTGTGGTAAGGGTGGGGAACTTAAACGAATTAAGCACAAGTTAAGGGTGTTCGACCCAGGCCGCTTACTTGTGCTAAGGGTGGGGAACTTAAACAAATTAAGCACAAGTTAAGGGTGTCCGACCCAAGCCGCTTACTTGTGGTAAGGGTGGGGAACTTTAATGAATTAAGTACAAGTTAAGGGTGTTCGACCCAGGCCGCTTACTTGTGGTAAGGTTGGGGAACTTAAACGAATTAAGCACAAGTTAAGGGTGTTCGACCCAGGCCGCTTACTTGTGGTAAGGGTGGGGAACTTAAACGAATATGAGAATGAAAACGTAGAAAGTTGTATAGTTGAGAACCCTTCATTTTTTTTTATTGAATAGGGGTGCCTCGTTAAAACCTCCCTGGCCAAAACCCTCCTTAGGGAAAAAAGACCAGGTGAGGAAAAAGAGTACACCCAGGGTTACAAGTGTTCGGCTCAGTGTAGCATACATTAAACTGAAATAGAATTTGAGGTGCGATACATTCCAAGTGTTGGGAATCTCTTCCCCAGATAGGTGTTCCATGCGATAAGCTCCTCCTCCTGCATCTTCGTGTATGCGGTATGGGCCGTCCCAATTGGCGGAGAACTTGCCATCCTTCTTTCTAGCACTGCTGGCCATTCTCCATACTAAGTCCCCGATGGCGAATGATCGTGGACATAGGTTTGCATTATCTTTTCTGGCAGCTCGTTGTTTGGTAGCTAAATTGCGTATCTGGGCTTTTTCTATGAGTTCGGGTAGAAGGTCGAGATGTATGGCCATGTTTTGGTGGTTGTGGGTTGGGTCGTATAGTTCTCGGCGCATGGATGGTTCGCCAATCTCAACTAGTATCATGGCGTCTGCACCGTAAACTAGGCTGAATGGGGATTCGTTTGTTGATTATTAGGGGGTGCACCTGTAAGCACATAGCACTTCTACTAACTCTTCAGGCCATCGGCCTTTGGCGGTATCTAATCTGTTGCGTAGCTCCACGAGGATAACTTTATTCGCCGCCTCTGCTTGTCCATTGGTTTGTGGATGTTCTACAGAGCTTGTGATATGCTTGATGCCTAGGCCATTGTAGAACTTGGCTAGCTCTTTGTCAATAAATTGTCGGCCATTTTCTGTGATGATGGTATGTGGGACACCGTATCTGCATATAATATCCTTCCAAACAAATTGCTGAACTTTCTGGGCCGTGATGGTAGCTAGCGACTTGGCTTCTATCCATTTGGTGAAGTAATCGACGGCTACAATTAGGAATTTCACCTGCCCTTTGCCGGGTGAAAAGGGGCCGAGAATGTCCATTCCCCACTTAGCGAATGGCCATGGGGATAGTATGTGGTGTAGTTGTTCTTGTTTTTGGTGAATAAGGTTGCCATGTTTCTGATATGGTTTGCACTCTCTGACATAATCCTGGTAGTCTGCTTCTATAGTCGGCCAGAAATATCCGGCTTTAAGGACTTTGGTAGCCATGGTGCGTGCGCCGGAATGATAGCCACAAATGCCTTCGTGTAGCTCTTTAATAATATATTGTGCTTGTTTTGCCGTGACACACTTGAGAAGGGGTTGGCCATATCCGCGTTTGTAGAGGTCATCGCCTATCATGGTGTACCTGGCGGCCTTAACTAGCTAAGTTTTGTCCGCATCTTAAGGGGGGTTGCCGATTTTGAGGTACTGGATATAGGGGGTGGTCTAGTTATGGCTTTGGGAGGGGGTGACATTGTCAGCTGGGGCGTGGGTTAAATTTTGACAAGTGTGTGTAATGGAAGGCGTAGATAGTGTTTGCTGTAAGAAGGATCGGTGACGGTTTTTTAACTTGGTGTTGGCCAATTTGGAGAGGATATCGGCTCTGATGTTGTTGGTCCTTGGGATGTGTTCGATGCGGACTTGTTCGAGGGTGGATTGAATGACTGCATGGACCAGGTGGTAATATTGTAGAAGGATGGGGTCTTTGATCTGGAACTCATCATTTAGATGGCCTACAGTGAGCTTGGAGTCGGTTTTGCACGTTAATTTCTTGACACCTACCTCGCGGGCTAGGGAAAGGTCGGCGAGGATTGCTTCGTACTCAGCTTGGTTATTCGACGTTTTGAAGGCAAAGTGGAGGGATTTTTCAATGAAGATGTCGTTGGGGCCTTCTAAGACGATGCCAGCGCCGACACCTCTTGGATTTGAGGAACCATCTACTTGAAGCGTCCACTGGTCCTTAGTGGGTGTGTGCTGGAGGTCGTTGACGAAGTCTAAGAGACACTGGGCTTTGATGGGGCCATGGGGTTCATAGCGGATGTTGAATTCTGACAGCTCGACGGCCCATGATGACATGCGCCCAGCTAGATCTGGCTTTTGTAATATCTTTTGGATTGGGTAGTCGGTTTTAACGGTTATGCTGTGGTTTTGGAAATATGGGCGTAGGCGGCGTGCTGCGTGGACCAAAGATAGGGCCAACTTCTCTACCATTTGATATCTGGTTTCAGGATCTTGCAGCGTTCTGCTCACAAAATATACAGGATGTTGCGTGCCTTCTATTTCTTGGACAAGCGCGGTGTTGATAGTGTAGTCGGTAGCTGTGATGTATACGAGTAGGGGTTGATGGGTGTCCGGCTTGTGGAGAATAGGTGGGGAGGTTAGGGTTGTTTTCAGTTTTTGGAAAATTTGTTCATAATCATCAGTCCACGTGAACCGGGTGGATTTCTTTAAGAGTTGGACTATGGGTTGGGTTTGTTCGGCTAGTTTGGGTAGGAAGCGGGAAATGGCTGTGAGACAGCCAATAAGACGTTGGACCTCCTTAATAGTAGTGGGGTTGCGCATCTCGATGATGGCCTTGCACTTTTCGGGATTGGCTTCTATGCCGCGCTGTGTTAAAATAAAACCAAGGAATTTACCCTGGTCAACGCCGAATACACACTTGTATGGGTTGAGGCGAAGGTTGTATTGGCGTAGTGCAGAGAAGACTGCTGATACGTCCTCGACGTGTTAGCGATGACTTGGAGACTTGACAACCATGTCATCAACGTATACTTCGACACATTGTCCCATTAGATGACTGAAAACCTTGTCCATCAGCCGTTGGTAAGTTGCTCCAGCATTTTTGAGACCAAAGGGCATGACCCTATAGAAGTAGTTGGCATCGTCCGTGATGAAGGCGGTTTTGTGCATGTCAGATGAGGCCATGGGAATTTGGTTGTACCCGGAATATGCGTCTAAAAAACTAAGCACCTTGTTTCCTACCGCGCCGTCAACGAGTCAGTCGATGTTAGGTAAGGGGTAGGCATCACGAGGGCAAGCCTTGTTTAGATCCGTGTAGTCTACACACATCCGCCATTTGCCATTGGCTTTCTTCACCAAGACAACATTAGAAAGCCAAGTGGTGTACTGAGCTTCTTCTATGAATCCTGCGTTTAGTAAATTGTCGGCTTCAACCTTAGTTGCTAGCTGACGTTCCTCGCCAAGTTTGCGTTTTTTCTAGGATACGTAGCGGGCTTCTTTATAGATGGATAGTTTGTGGGATGCCACTTAAGGGTCCACCCCAGGGAGGTCATCGGCTAACAAGGCAAAAAGATCTGTGTTGTTGATGAGGATGCGTGTGATGATGGCATGCTCGTCAGAGTTTAAACCGGTGCCTAGGTTGATAGAGTGGCCATTGGGAAGCTCTAGAGGGGAGGTCTCCTCAATTGGTTTAAGAGGAACATCCTGGCCTACTCTAAGGTCTAGATCTTCGCCGGACAGGGCGATGCTGGAGCCAGGGGGTCGCTCAATGTGGTTGGTTTGTTGGATTGGGAGTTGTGATCGCAGGCTGGCCATGTAGCATTTGCATGCCAAGCGCTGGTCGTAGTGGATGGTAAGGATGTCACCGGAAGGGGAAGGGAACTTCATGGCCAAGTGAAGGGTGGAGACGACGGCGCCAAGGGTATTAAGGGAAGGACGACCTAGGAGGATATTGTAGGATGTTGGCGCGTCGACGATAAGGAAGCGGATTGGGATGGTTTTGGTTTGGGTCCCCTCCCGAAAGACGGTGTGGAGGTCGATGTAGCCACGGGTGGATACTTGTTCACCAAAGAAGACATAGATTGGCTCGTCATATGGAATCATGGGAGTGTCCAGAAGTTGAAGTTTTTGGTAGGTGGCCCAGTAGAGGATATCAACGGAGCTGCCCTGATCAACGAGGACTTTCTTAACAGCGTAGTTCTCGATTTCAACAGTGATAACCATGGGGTCATCTTGTTGATGGTCGAGGCCATGAAAGTCGTCATCTGTAAAGATGATAGGAGGCATGCGGCGTCTGTGGTGGGAATGGGTGATATGATTGATGGATTGGATATGGCAGAGGTGTCTTTTTCTGGCAGAAGAAGTGGATCCTCCACTAGCGAAGCCACCAGAGATGGTGTTGATGGTGCCGCGAAGGGGGGGTCGACAGGGGTGATGTCGGTGCAGGCCGGTTCGGGTTCTTGGTTGGGGGGTTGGACGGGGCATCTGTCAGAACGGGAGTCATGTTGAGGACGTCTGTGGTCGGATCGAGGGGGTAGCGGGATCGAGAGGAAGAGGAATGGTCATCTCTACGGATGAAACGACGAAAGTGGCCAACACGGACCAGTTCTTCTATTTTATCCTGGGGTGCTTTGCGTTCTTCTATAGTGTGGCCATGGTTACGGTGGTAGCGACAATATTTGGTCATATCAGCGTTGGGAGGTGTGGTTGTCTTGCGTGGTGGAGGGATTAGGTCAGCTTGTAGGGCCTCGTCAAGGATGCGGGAGTGGGCTACGGTAAGACGGGCATATCTGGTGAAGCAAGGTTAGCGGGGCTCGCGTGGGCGGGCATCAGGGCGTGGGTTAGGTTAGTGGGTAGGGTTGGCGGTGGTGGCTGCATAGTCATTGCAGAATTTGGTGTGGAGGGTTTCCATTTCCTCCATGCGGATATAGTCAGCTGCACGTAATTTGAGCCCGTGCATAGAGGCAGGTGGGTGGAGGTAGACGTTGTTGGCGAAGGGGCTGGGTTGTAGGGTAAGTGCCATGCACTAGAGGATCATCTCCTCGTTGAGGTGTGGGGTACGAAGAGCTGCCTTACTGAAGCGATCTATGAACGCTCTGAGTGGTTCGCCTTGATCTTATCTAATGCCCAGGAGAGAGATTGTGGTAGTTTGGTGTGGACAGCTGCCAGCGAAATGGGTGGAGAACATGTGAGAAAGGACGACGAAACTGTCGATGGAGTAAGGTGGGAGGGTTGTGAACCATTCTAGGGCAGGGCCCTTGAGGGTGGTGGGGAAGGCTTTGCAGAATACTGCATCTTGGGACGTGTACACGGCGACATGGGTGATGTAGACTTTGAGGTGCTCGTCAGGGTCGGTTTCGCCAGTATAGCGGTCCAGGTTTCCCGGCTAGCCCCTCTCCGATGCTATGCCTCACTAGTACCACTTATAATATCATCTACTCTTGTGTAACTCATTACAGGATTATCGGCAAACACAAGCAGATATGGTGAGCTAACATATAAACATATATATACAATATCATTGAAATATATGCAAACAGACATCAAAGGAACTCTATCCTTTGATTCCACACCACATGGCCACCACCATGTTATCCATGTTCTACGTCTTTAGGAGACTACCTCAAGACGCCTTTGTTGCCACACCTACAAGCCACAAGTTGTAGAAAACGTGCGAGAAACCTACTGTGGACCACACTTTCTAACGCCAGATGGAGTTCCTAGTACAAAGCATAGTTCGTAAAGTCCCAAGACTACCAAACTTGTCGGCAAAATACCGAGGAGGGCAATCTTTCTGGACCCATCCGTACGAGCCACAACTCGCACACTCACATTGGCAATACTCGCCAATCCGAGCCGCAACTCAAGGATTCCTCATGTTCATTCGCCATCCTGAACCACAACTGAAGAGATGTCATTCTGAGCCACAACTCAAGAGATGTCATTCTGAGCCACAACTCAATGAATGTCACGTGTTTACCCTCTATCCTGAGCCACAACTCAAGGGATACTGTTAAGGGCCACAACTAGGGATGTCAAAAAAATCTGTACTCGCGGGTATCTGCGGATAAAACCCGCAATGGGTAGAAAAGGGATATTAAAAATAGATACCCGCTACCCGCGGGTACGAGTATTTTTGATACTCGCATGTTAATAGGGTAGGTACGGGTATCATAGTATCCGTACCCATGGATACCCGTACCCGCTAAACTTACACCCCTTGATATTCTTTGAAATTGGGCATATACATCAAACCTTATATAGACAATGACGTTTATGGTATACTTGTTGTCAAATGATGATATCAAAATAAGAATACTTGGTATGTGGTAATTGAGGTTTATTATTTGCTTATTTTGTTTATTTTTCAAGAACCAATCGAAAGAAGTGAGTTTGTTTATCAAAACACTAATTAAAGAATTTTCATTGTGTTGAACGTCATTTTATATTTACTTTTACAATTATTTGGACTTGTATCAGCTTGAGTTTACTTGAACTTTATTTAAAATTTATGACAGTGATGTATTTTATTTTATTTTATTTAAATTTATGATTAAATATTTGTTTTTTAAATAATTTTGCAAATACCCGCGGGTACCTGTGGATATGAAAAAAATAGGCGGATACCCGCACAATGGATACTCGACGAATATGGGTACGGACACGGAGAATATATTTATCCAGCGGGTAGGGTACGGGAGAGCTACTACCCGTACCCTACCCGCCCCATTGACATCCTCAGCCACAACTCAAGGAACACTCCAGCAAGTCTCTCTTTAAGGTATCACCAAAGCTTTGTAGACCACGCACATCCAAAGCCAACAAGTATGCTACTCCTGCATTATCGCCTAATACTACTCTAGAGCCGCCAAGCGAAATTGCATTCCAGACCGCCTGGCAGAACTCCTCCGCCACTAGGCGCCTCGCACCTCTGATGTCATTGTCCTTACAGGTATCGCCTGGTAGAACCAGCTTCGCCGCTAGGCACCATACGCCTAGTGACCCTCTGGAATTGTAGCTATCGCCTAGCAGTCCAAGCCTCGTCGCTAGGCGCTACACCAGTACAACGAGTTGTACTAGTTTTATGTGCAATAGTGCAGACTTAAACCTAATCCAATATCCAGACCCACAATGCTCGCTACCAATTTAAGTCGATAAGGTTCCACAGTCCTAAACCCCACACTCTAAATTCCTTACTATATTTCTAATTCCCATGTGATTTCATCAACACAAGTATTCCACCACTTAGACTTAATCACAACCTATCGTGCTCTTATTAATTCACACACCATCCCAAGTTGGTACTCACAACCTAGTTTTGTAATTCATCATTACACCATAGTTAATCTCTCTTTTCCATTTGGAGTAGTATCTATTTCATTATTTCACTCCCACTAATCTTATCCACAACAATTCCCAATTTTTAGAAATTCATGCCACTTATCAGAAACAATTCACACCTTATTATCACTATCTATTCCCTCCACCCTCTTGAAATCCCATTCTCCACTTCCACACTTTACTATCTATTCTCTCCTATCATATAGTGCCTACTCAATTCCCAAGAACCTTTTAGAATGAACTCTCCGCTGCCACCGCAGTAAAATAACAAATTTGCCTCTGCTCTGATAGTGCGCCTGATAGTAGATCCAATGCCGCCAAGCGATGCATAGAATTTTGGAATTTTCAGAATTCGTTGGAATAGTGCAAGTCCAATGTAACTCAGTTTTCGTCTTCCTTTGTCCGCTTTCCCAATTGCACGTATGATTGATTACCAGTACAATACACAGAAAATGACCACGAAATTGTAATCCAAATCATACTACCCTAAACTTCTCTAAACCAACGCAACCCTAATTCACATTCAATCATTATTTCACCCAATTACATCCAACTAAGACATATTTCAACGATTACAGGAATCAAATACTTAACCAACAGGTAAGACCTCTTTTTCCCCAATCAAACAACCTAGAAAACCCAAAAAAACATTAAAATTGAACCATCCAAGTTCGCGTCGCCTAGCGGGAGGTCCTCACCGCTAGGCCATTCATACGAAAACCCAGAAAACTATGTGAGAAAAGATGTGTCGCCTGACGGGTAATTTGTTGTTGCTAGGCATGTTCCTCACTAGAACCCAGAAATACACTCATGCCAGCATGAGTTATTTAGTGGCTTTGAAGGCCTGCCAAGCGGTTTCTGGAAAATTTCTAGAAACCCAAGATTACATATTTTGGCAACGCTTAAACATTCAAACATATATACAATCATGCAAAAAGACCAATACAAATCAAAATACATGGAGTCCAGCTCCTCTAACCTAGATTTGTTGCTTAAAATTTGATGATTCTAGAGCTTCCCTTTGATCACCAATAGCCTCCTTTGCTCTGCTATTGTTAAGCTCTTCCTTTCACTCACAAACTCAGTTGCTCACTCTGAATTTTCTCTTCTCGTAGTGCTCAACAATGGCAAACACCTAAACCCTCTCTCTCACTCTTAATTGGACACTTAACTAAGCCTTAATTGTGCTTAATGGTCAAAAAAATGAAAATGGCATTAAGATTATGTTTAATTGTCATTAAATGACTGTTCCATGGTGGTTTTCAAGCCCCTTGGCTTCCCCTTCTGTGTGCTACGGTTTCTTACCCTTCCCATCTATGCCAAAACTAATTTTAGCAAAAAGGAAGCTTAATTCATGTTTACTAAGGTTCAAACACATAACCATGCAAATGTCAAGTCAATGCATAACCATTCAACCAATTAATGTTTCATGACAATTCCTATAAATATAAGATTATATTATCACTCTTTATGATCAAGCATACTACTTAAATAATAAACAATTAAAATAACACACAATAGGCATACATAGGACTCAAACCCAAGTCTTTTCATAACAACCAAGTACTCTCAACCATTTGAGCTAGTACTATTCAACATCATACATGCTAACATTAATTGCTATAAAGGCTCTAAGTACTCGTATTTATTAATTAATTAATTTTCTCGGGTCTTACATTAGATGTCTTGTTAGTCTTGGTGTGTCTCTTTTAATATGTTAAAATGGGTTTTAACAGGTTAAAAGGTTTGTAGTATATAGTTTCAGGTACGAATGCATTTAATCAGTTGAATTATTTTTCAATCGACTGATTTAACTTAAGTCTAATGAAATCATCTAACTGTACAAAAAATTTAAACGACTAATTTCATTTAAACCAAACTATATATGTTGTATTTTCGAGAGCAGAGGAAAAATTATGAGTTTTTGAGCGCGAAATCTTGTCATTCATAACTGGAAAACTCTCTCTCTGCAATACACAGTTGCAACGTGTAGATTGAAGATCTTGGTTGATCTTGGAGGCATTTTGGCTTATGAGTAGCTTGAAGAACACATGTATGGTTGGCTAGGGAGAGCCACCATCAGGTTTGGTTGTTCTTGTGCCTTTAGTTGTTTGCCTGATGTGATTTCAGGTTTGTAAGTGTGATTCTTGCAGGGTAGTTGTCTAGATTTTTATGTGAGTCAAAAATCTTGTGAGTTTCTTTGTTTAAAAGTGTAATCTTGGTGTGTTATTTGTAAAACTTTTGAATATAGTAGAAACCAGGCTCAAGTTATCCTGGTAAATTGGATGTAGCTTTATGATTGAGTGAATCAGTATAAAAAAAACTGTGCAATTTTCTTTCCTTCATCTCACTCACTTTGAATCATTTTAAAACTCAAGAAAACTAATAAATTCATTCTTTGTTGTGCTTTAATACGTTCTTATGTAATTTGAGGTTGTATTCTTGTTAGAAATATTGATTGGAACAAGTCTTGTAGGTAAAAGTTTATTGTTTGAGTTAAATCTGCGAATTTTGCATTATGCATAAATTCCAAGTATTTTACCGGACTGATTTGAAATTTTAATCGATTGTTTCATGGCTCAAGAACAAATTACTATACTATTTTATTTTTTGACTGATTGAAAGTGTACTGATTTGTAGCTTTTACATTCTAATTTTCTAGTCTATTTCATTCAATTGAAAGGGGTTTTATGCTTTCGAAAACGTTGTAAACAACTAATTCAACCCCCCTTATTGGCTTAAATCACCATTTCAAAACTAACAATTGGTATCTAGAGTAAGGTGCTTGGAAGATATTCAAGTTTGATAAAATAATCTTTTGAAATGGCAGAAAATAAACTCCCTTTTTGCTGAAGGTGCCTCTATCCATAGACCACATATGTTTAAATGCCATTGCAAACTATCTTAGAGGTAGAGGTGTTTCATTGTTTAGGAATATATTTTATGGGACTTTGTCCCTCTTCATCTAGGAATGAATATATATATATATATATATATATATATATATATATATATATATATATATATATATATATATATATATAT
>Ga0214544_1012907_pt1 | contig 10540 bp, 14 predicted proteins | sample CNSS3metaG_FD_160074 | JGI IMG/M metagenome (GOLD analysis project Ga0214544, IMG submission 160074) | Root nodule microbial communities from cowpea collected in UCLA plant growth center, Los Angeles, California, USA - CNSS3 | ecosystem: Host-associated > Plants > Roots > Nodule | place: USA...
CTAAAAGAGTAACCGGTCTAGGCCGACAACTTTGGGAAACTAAACAAAAACTTGACAAATTCAAAACATTTCTAGTAAGGCTCATAGGGGCCACAATGATCGAACTAAAGGACCTAGGCTAACGCCCAGGCCCACCTACAGCCCAAACAAGGGCCCAGCCCATGACGTGGCCAAACATAATTAATAATCTATAAATATGGATGGACCCCACGAATTAAAGGTACGCATTCATTACTCTCTTAATCACGAGATTTGACTTTCTAAGAGATTTTGCTGACTTGAGCTTCAGAGTCTTTTCTGCAGGTAACCCCCCTCGGGTCCAAACCGGTCACATTGAGATATCCATAGGCGACATGTATTGGCCGGGAGGAAGCCTACTGAGGAGATTGCGGACCAGAGTAAGGTAGCACTTGTGTCTGACATATCTTTATTGTTCTCGTTGAGCAAATAAAAGTAACCGGCCTAAGCCGCCAAAAGAGCAACAACTACCTAAGCTGCTAAAAGAGTAACCGGTCTAGGCCGGCAGCTTTGGGAAACTAAACAAAAACTTGACAAACTCAGAACATTTCTAGTAAGGCTCATAGGGCCTACAAAGATCGAACTAGGGGACCTGGGCTAAGGCCCAAACCCACCTACGGCCTGAACAAGGGCCCAACCTAGGACGTGGCCAGACATATTTAATAATCTATAAATATGCATGGACCCCACGAATTAAAGTTACGCATTCATTACTCTCCTAATAACGAGATTTGATTTTCTAAAAGATTTTGCTGACTTGAGCTTCGAAGTTTCTTCTGCAGGTAACCCCCCTCGGGTCCAAACCGGTCACACCGAGATATCCATAGGCGACATCTATCTGCTGGGAGGAAGCGTACTAAGGAGATTGCGGACCAGAGTAAGGTAGCACTTGTGTCTGATATATCTTACTTGTTCCTTACAAGAACATAAGGTATTATCTTTTGCCCCACAGTGGGCGCCGGTGTACCGCACCTAGCCGGCCTAGCCAAAAAACCATAGAACCCGTCTACGTAACCACCAAGGACGCAAATACTAACAATTACCATATATACGCTAAGCAAATAAAAGTAACCGGCCTAAGCTGCCAAAAGAGCAACAGCGACCTAAGCCGCTAAAAGAGTAACCGGTCTAGGCCGACAACTTTGGGAAACTAAACAAAAACTTGACAAATTCAAAACATTTCTAGTAAGGCTCATAGGGGCCACAATGATCGAACTAAAGGACCTAGGCTAAGGCCCAGGCCCACCTACAGCCCAAACAAGGGCCCAGCCCATGACGTGGCCAGACATATTTAATAATCTATAAATATACATGGACCCCACGAATCAAAGTTACGCATTCATTACTCTCCTAATAATGAGATTTGACTTTCTAAAAGATTTTGCTGACTTGAGCTTCGAAGTTTCTTCTGCAGGTAACCCCCCTCGGGTCCAAACCGGTCACACCGAGATATCCATAGGCGACATCTATCTGCTGGGAGGAAGCGTACTGAGGAGATTGCGGACCAGAGTAAGGTAGCACTTGTGTCTGACATATCTTTATTGTTCTTGCTGAGCAAATAAAAGTAACCGGCCTAAGCCGCCAAAAGAGCAACAACTACCTAAGTTGCTAAAAGAGTAACCGGTCTAGGCCGGCTGCTTTGGGAAACTAAACAAAAACTTGACAAATTCAAAACATTTATAGTAAGGCTCATAGGGCCCATAATGATCGAACTAAAGGACCTAGGCTAAGGCCCAGGCCCACCTACAGCCCAAACAAGGGCCCAGCCCATGACGTGGCCAAACATAATTAATAATCTATAAATATGGATGGACCCCACGAATTAAAGGTACGCATTCATTACTCCCCTAATCACGAGATTTGACTTTCTATGAGATTTTGCTGACTTGAGCTTCGTAGTCTTTTCTGCAGGTAATCCCCCTTGGGTTTAAACTGATCACACCGAGATATCTAGAGGCGACATGTATTGGACGGGAGCAACCGTATTGAGGAGATTGCAAACCAGAGTAAGGTAGCACTTGTGTTTGACATATCTTATTTGTTCTTTGTAGGAATAATTGGCGCCCACACTAGGGCACGAGATAATACCTTACAAACCAACACGCTTTTTCCGAAGATGGTTTCTACCTACAGTAGAGCAGGAGTTAACAAACAGGCTGAAGCATGTCCCTCAGGACCTGCTAACATCACCCCGGATTTGGCTTCCTCTTAGACGGTCAAGCCAAGATGCAACAGGTACTTGCTGATTTAAAGAAGCGTAGTGATGATGAGATGGAGGCACTACGACAGGTGAACTCTCGCCTAAGGCAAAAGATTGAGGCTGATCCCATTTAAAAGGCAAAGGCCAAGGAAACATCCGATGCCGCAGGGTCCCCAGCTTTCTAGCCCATTGAAGAAGAAAGTGAGTACAATCCTACCCCGCACACCTTCACCACCACCCAACAAACTCCCATCCTCTCAACCCATCATACTCACTTCCATTCCACCCTCCCAGGAAATAATGTTGCTCCTACCCCCGCCGCCACCCTGCCCACCACCCACATCCCGCCCTACAACATGCCCACCACTCTACACACTACTCATATCCCACCCTATAACAACCCTCACACCCTCCCTACTACCCATATCCCCCCTCACAACTTCACGTCCACTTTTCCCACCCTCATTCACCATTCCATCCCTCCTCACCCGCTACCATCTGCCTAATTTAGGCACCATCATCCTTTTACCGATTTCATTGCCAACACTCCCCTCCCTACCTAGTGGGAACCTTTCACACTGGAACGTTACACCGGTGAGACCGACCTAGACGAACACCTCAAGGTCTACATCACCCATGTCGCCCTCTACACTTCCCATGATGCTGTTTTTTGCAAGGCCTTTCCTACCACCCTGAAAGGCCCTAACCTCGAATGGTTTACCACCCTCCCGCCATACTCCATTGACTGCTTCGCACCCTCTCCCACATGTTCACCACTCACTTTGCCGGCAGTCGCCCGCACCAAACTACAACAATCTCACTTCTCGGCGTCAGACAGGAACAAGACGAGATGCTCCGGGCTTTCATTGACCGATTCAATAAGGCTACCCTTCGCACACCACACCTAAACCAAGAGATGATACTTCAGTGCATGACCCTAACTCTTAAACCCGGCCCCTTCGCCAATAATGTCTACCATCACCCACCCGCCTCCATGCATGAGTTGAAACTACATGCCCCCGACTACGTCCGCATGGAAGAAATGCAAACTCTCTATACAAAATTCTGCAATGACTACACACCCTCTACAACAACTGCCTCTCCACAACCTTCTCGACCTGATCCGAGACACTGAGAACCACGACAACTCCGCTTCACCAGATACGCCCCCCTAAATGTCCCTAAATCTCGTCTCCTTGACAAGGCCTTACAGGCCGACCTCATCCCACCGTCGCGCAAGATGACCACTCCTCTCAACGCGGACATGACTAAATGTAGCCGCTACCACCGAAACCACGACCACACCATAGAGGAATGTAAAGCACTCCAGGATAAAATTGAAGAATTGGTTTGTGCAAGCCATTTCCGCCGCTTTGTTCGCAGAGACGACCACCCTCCTCGATCCAATCACCCTCCTCGTTCTGACCATCGACGCCCTCCCGCGACTCTCGCCACGACAAACACCCAAGCCATACCGCAAACCATGACCCCCAATTGGCTCGCACCGACGTCACCCCTACCGACCCTCCCCGACGTGGCACTATTAACACCATCTCTAGTGGTTTTGCTAGTGGAGGATCCACCTAATCCGCCAGGAAGAGATATCCGCCTCGAACCGGTCAAGGAAACCATCCCCCTTGAGCTCCCTAATGGCCGCACCATCAAACTCGGCACTGGTTACAACCTGAACAACGCGACATCCTCACACCCACCCTTATCAACAACATGAACCTCTTTGTTTGGTCAGCTGCTAACTTACCCGGAGTTGACCCTCACGTTGCATCCCACAAGTTGTCTATTTACAAGGAGGCCTGATATGTCTGCAAAAAAAACACAAGCTTGGTGAAGAACGACGCTTAGCAGCCAAAGCCAAGTCTGCCAAGTTGTTTAATGCAGGGTTTATCAAAGAAGCCCACTACACCACTTGGCTCTCTAACGTGGTTCTGGTCAAGAAAGCCAATGACAAGTGGCGAATGTGCGTTGATTACACGAATCTTAACAAAGCCTGTCCTAGGGATGCCTACCCCTTACCTAACATTGATCGACTTGTCGACGGTGCAATCGGTAACAAGGTTCTCATTTTTCTTGATGCATACTCTGGTTATAACCAAATTCCCATGGCCACATCCGACATAAACAAAACCGCCTTCATTACAGACGATGCCAACTACTTCTACAAGGTCATGCCATTCGGTCTCAAAAACATAGGGGCAACCTACCAACGATTGATGGACAAAGTATTCAACCATTTAATGGGCAAATGTGTCGAAGTATACGTCGACGACATGGTTGTCAAATCCCCAAGCCATCACCAACACGCTCAGGACCTATCCGTAGTCTTTTCTACATTAAGGCAGTACAACCTCCGCCTCAACCTCAAAAAATGCGTCTTCAGCGTCGACCACGGTAAATTCCTCAGATTCATGCTGACCCAACGTGACATAGAGGCTAACCTCGAAAAGTGCAATGCAATCATTGAAATGCGAAGTCCCAACAGTATCAAAGAAGTACAACGACTCATAGGCCGACTAACCGTCATCTCCCGCTTCCTTCCCAAGCTAGTCGAACAAACCCAACCCATCATTCAACTGCTCAAAAAATCGACCAAGTTCACGTGGAATGACGATTGTGAACAAGTCTTTCAAAAGCTAAAAACCACCTTCACCTCACAACCCATCCTCCATAAGCAGGACACTCATCAACCCCTATTGGTCTACATCACCGCCATAGATCACACCGTAAGCGTCGCGCTGGTTCAAGATGTCGGTGGCACCCAACACCCTGTTTACTTCATCAGCAGAACCCTGCAAGATCTGGAAACCAGGTACCAGATGGTGGAAAAATTAGCCCTATCCCTGGTACATGCAGCCCGACGCCTACGCCCATATTTCCAAAATCATAACATTATCATCAAAACCGACTACCCTATCCAGAAGATATTGCAGAAACCAGACCTTGCGGGACGGATGTCGTCTTGGGCCATTGAGTTATCCGAATTCAACATTCGCTACAAACCTCACGGCCCCATCAAAGCTCAATGTCTCCTAGACTTTGTCAACGATCTCCAACGAACCCCTAAAGAGGACCAATGGAAACTTTATGTTGATGGTTCGTCAAACCCAAGAGGGGCAGGTGCCGGCATCGTGCTAGAAGGACCCAACGATATCCTCATCGAAAAATCCTTCCACTTCGCCTTCCAGAAATCTAACAACCAAGTCGAATACGAAGCCATCCTCGCCGGCTTATCCCTCGCCCGCGAAGTTGGTGTCAAATCACTAACGTGCAAAACCGATTCCAAGCTTACCATGGGCCATCTAAATGATGAGTTCCAAATCAAAGACCCTACCCTCCTACAATACTATCATTTGGTCCGGAAAGTCATCCAGTTTGCCTTCGAACAAGTCCGCATCCAACACATCCCCAGATCCGAAAACGTTAGAGCCGACATATTATCCAAACTAGCCAGCACCAAGCTAAAAGCTGCCACCAATCATTATTGTAGCAAACGATATCTGCTCCTTCCATCACACACACTTGCCATACCCTAACCCCACACCAAGCCGACAATTGGACAACTCCCTACATCCAATACCTCCAAACTGGTAACCCACCGCCTAACGCTGATAGGAGTTGGATGGCTAAAGCTGCCAGGTACACGATGATAGGCGATGACCTGTACAAACGAGGATATGGCCGACCACTTTTTAAATGCGTTACTGTAGAACAAGCTCAGTACATCATTAAAGAGTTACATGAAGGCATATGCGGCTACCATTCCGGCGCACGCACCATGACCACCAGAATCCTTCGCATTGGTTACTTTTGGCCGACCATGGAGGCAGACTGCCATGACTTTGTCAAAAAATGCATACCATGCCAGAAACATGGAAACCTCATCCACCAAAAATAGGAGCAGCTCCACGCTATACTATCCCCGTGGCCCTTCATAAAATGGGGAATGGACATCCTTGGCCCTTTCTCCCCGGGCAAAGGCCAAGTAAAACTCCTGATAGTAGTCGTCGACTACTTCACCTAGTAGATAGAAGCCAAACCATTAGCCACCATTACAGCCCAACAAGTCCAACAGTTCATCTGGAAGGATATCATATGCCGGTATGGCGTCCCACAGACAATCATCACCGACAATGGCCGACAGTTTATAGACAAAGAACTTGCTAAATTCTGTATCGGCCTAGGCATCAAACATGTAACCAGCTCTGTTGAGCACCCACAGACCAATGGATAGGCCGACGCAGCAAATAAGGTTATACTGGTAGAATTGCGTAAACGGTTGGACAACGCTAAGGGCCGATGGCCAGAAGAATTAGTGGAAGTGTTATGGGCCTACAGATGTACACCTCAATCAGCAACAAACAAATCCCCGTTCAGCTTAGTATACGGCGCAAACACCATGATACCAGTTGAAATTGGCAAACCATCTTTGCACCGAGAACTGTACGACCCAGTTCAAAATCATCAAAACATGAACACCCACCTTGACCTCCTACCCGAGTTAAGAGAAAAAGCCCAGATACGCAACCTAGCTGCCAAACAGAGAGCGGCCAGAAAGTATAATGCAAACCTACACCCAAGATCGTTCGCCAAGGGAGACTTAGTTTGGAGAATGGCCAGTAGTGCAAGAAAGAAGGATGTCAAGTTCTCCGCCAATTAGGACGGCCCGTACTGAATACGTGAAGATGCTGGAAGAGGAGAGTATAGGCTTGAACAATTATCAGGGGAAGAGATACCCAATACATGGAACGTGTCCCATCTCAAGTTTTATTTCAGTTAAAAACATGTATTGTACCGAATACTTGTAACTCGGGGTGTACTCTTTTTCCTCACCTGGTCTTTTTTACCTAAGGAGGGTTTTGGCCAGGGAGGTTTTAACGAGGCACCCCAAATTTCATTAATAAAACAAAGGGTTCTTCACCTACTCCTTCGTTACTTCTAACACACTTTTAGTTCCCCACCCTTACCACAAGTAAGCGGCCTGGGTCGAACACCCTTAACTTGATGTTAATTCGTTTTAAGTTCCCCACCCTTACCATAAGTAAGCAACCTAGGTTGAACACCCTTAACTTGATGTTAATTCGTTTTAAGTTCCCCACCCTTACCACATGTAAGCAGCCTGGGTCGAACATCATTAACTTGATGTTAATTCATTTTAAGTTTCGCACCCTTACCGCAAGTAAGCGACCTGGGTCGAACACCCTTAACTTGATGTTAATGCGTTTTAAGTTCCCCACCCTTACCACAAGTAAGCAGCCTGGGTCGAACACCCTTAACTTGATGTTAATTCATTTTAAGTTCTCCACCCTTACCACAAGTAAGCGGCCTGGGTTAAACACCCTTAACTTGATACCCTTACCACAAGTAAGCGGCCTGGTTCGAACACCCTTAACTTGATGTTAATTCATTTTAAGTTCCCCACCCTTACCACAAGTAAGCGGCCCAAGTCGAACACCCTTAACTTGATGTTAATTCATTTTAAGTTCCCCACCCTTACCACAAGTAAGCGGCCTGGGTCGAACACCCTTAACTTGATGTGAATTCGTTTTAAGTTCCCCACCCTTACCACAAGTAAGCGGCCTGTGTCGAACACCCTTAACTTGATGTGAATTCGTTTTAAGTTCCCCACCCTTACCACAAGTAAGCGGTTCGGGTCGAACACCCTTAACTTGATGTTAATTCATTTCAATTTCCCCACCCTTACCACAACTAAGCGGCCTGGGTCGAACACCCTTAACTTGATGTTAATTCGTTTTAAGTTCCCCACCCTTACGACAAGTAAGTGGTCTGGGTCAAACACCCTTAACTGAAAATACTTCTCAAATTAACACAGATATTCATGATCACATCATTCCAGACACTACTATAACACATCATATGGGCATCGCATAACAACAAACATACCAAGAATAAACATCACATTAACAGCAAGGTAGATAGTGTACGAATTACCGGCAAATTAAACGATGTACGATTCATTACAAACTTAATGGCAAAGTAGATAGCATACGAATTAACGAAAATTAAGCAATGTATGGGTTATTACAAACTTAGAATCAACATCAAATTGGAAAAATTAAAATAATGGTTCTAAGTCGCTTCTTGGGCCGCGTCCTTCGCAGGTTCACCATCAACGTTCACATCCACTTCCTCCGTCCTCTTCTCCGCATCCTCCTCGGGACTGGACCCCGCCTCATCCATAAGCACACCATCCACCACATCCTTATTTACATCAAACCGCACATCATTAACATTAACATCCTTATAGAAAAAGGTCGCTTGTCGCACACCCTTCTGGAAGCCGTTTATATGCTCGTGGATAATACAACTCTTCAAATCTTCCATCTCCACCTCCAACCCATCATGTTTCTCTTTCACCTCATCATAGTCGGCCTCCAGATCCGTAATCCGGCCCTTCAACTTTTTCTCCGAGTCTAGGCAGCGCACTCTCCAAGTTGTCAGCCTTTTCCTTTCTTCTTCCCATTCCTCTTTCTCCTTCTTCCAGGCCTCTTTTTCCCCGGCGTACTTGTCAACCTTTCCTTGCAACTCTTAAATTTTTGCCTGGCTCCACTCTTTCAACTCTCTTTGATATAAAGATCCCACCCGCTGCTCAGTATCAGCGTTTTGCTGCTAAACTCAACCATAGCCTTCACTAAAGCATTAGCCTTCATATTATCAATTGAATCAATCAACGATTCTAGCATATTGATCTTGATATCTTTTTGTACAATTGTCTCCGGAAGCTCAATCAAGCCAGCCTCCGATCCTTTGCCTCCGCTTGACGACCACGGCCCCATCAAGGCGGCCCGCACTTTCTTCACATCCTTTCCTTTACTGGGCCTGGCCGACAACTCTGCCCTCCTCTTCGTTCCACCGTGCACATGCATGTCTACTAGCGACTCTTGGAAGTTGGGGACCTAAGTGCTCCCAGCGGCTCTAGCCTTAGCTGCCTTCTCCTTCCGTAACGCTTGGAAGAGTGTCAAATTCTTCTTTCCCATCTATGCCATATGACCTACAGCTTACAACAGACAACCGTTAGAACGCTCAAACATAAACTAACACTCAAAATTACAAAAAGATACCTTCAATATCCATAATCGGGTGAACCGAATTATAAACCCTAACTAAGCCCTTAGTGGGCATCTTATCGCTAAAGAGCATCACTGCATCCACCACCTCCTTGTCGACCACCAACAAATCCTCCCTCGCCATCACCTTATACCTCTATGGGTTGCCGGTCCAGAAAAACGGGAACTTAGTATTGCCGTCAGTAGTGTAAAAATGCGAAAGACCAACTTGCTTTATCACCACTTTAAAGAACCCATCTTTAAAGTGCTTAAAAGATTGGGTAAAAGCATCCATTCTGTTAAAACCAGGCCGACTTATAAGCGACAACCACGTCGCTGGACTTCTCGGCCTCGTAACAAAAAAGTAAAGGAACGCCCGTGGAGACGGTTGCAAATACAAAGCCATACACAACAGCCGAAACGCCTGCAAATACACCCAACTGTTTGGATGCAACAGGGTGGGAGCAACATTCAACAGTCGTAACACTCCCATGGTAAATTCATCAAACGGTAGCCGAATGTGTAGTTGTGAGAAGTGACATATCTACATGTAAAAGAACTCCTCGACAACTCCTTCTCGGCCATGGCAAACACATTCCACAACATTTACCCTCTCTTGCACCACTATGTCCCTTCAAGCACCTTTCTCAAAGATTGGTGTACAGTTCAGCCACGACTTCAGCAATCGCGACCATTGGAATATCGACTATTGCGTTCGCACGTCTGCTGCAACCCACTCGTATCCCGTCTTCGCCAGCCAGTTGCTTTCTGCCAACTCCTCAGGTGGATCCTCCCTAACTTCAACTATCCTCTCTATGGGGATCCTCTCCACATTTCTGATTCCTCCCTATCATTACTATCCGCTTGACTACTTCCGCTCCCAGACCTCTCACTACTCGAACTCGACAAGGAAACCCTATCACTACTACTAGACATACCTGATTCTTTTTAGGATGACAATGGAGATAAGGAAGATATCGGACAACCCTAACGCACACAAAGTAACTGATCTCAGATTTTTTACAAATGAAGCAACATGCGCACACTTTCAAAAACATCTTCATTTATAAGCATGAATTTCAAACGCCACAACTCCTTCCCGCCAAAAGTCACAACCCACTAACACAAAAAAGGCCTTTAACGTCACTCCAATAACGTCTGCCTAAAAAAAGCCCAACGTTAAAAATGCGCGGTGGCATTTTTGTAAATAATGAGACATTTTTAACGTCTGCCCGCTCCACGT
>Ga0214544_1012908_pt1 | contig 10539 bp, 9 predicted proteins | sample CNSS3metaG_FD_160074 | JGI IMG/M metagenome (GOLD analysis project Ga0214544, IMG submission 160074) | Root nodule microbial communities from cowpea collected in UCLA plant growth center, Los Angeles, California, USA - CNSS3 | ecosystem: Host-associated > Plants > Roots > Nodule | place: USA...
CATATAGTCCTAGGTTGCATAAGCATGATAGTCATGAGTTGCATCATACATTTCATAGTGACATTCCATTCTTTGGGGAGGATATAGGTCCACTATCATTCATAGATTGGATGTGGGATATAGAGAACTTGGTGCAACCATTCTTTTATAGATATAGTCAGTATGATATTCTTAGGCATGTTATTTCTAGATTTGTAGGACGTGCATGTGAGTGGTGGCATCAAAGGCAATTTCAAGTGGAAAAGGGAAAAGCATCATGCATTAATACCTTTTATAAACTGAAAGCATGCATGTGGAAACATTTTGTTCCCTCTTCATATAGGATCACTCGAGAGCAACAGTCTCGACTAGAAAACTTCATTGATATAGGAGATGCATTCATTTAGAATCTAAAGAAGTTTTCTCGTCAAGAAAGAGATTTTAAAGATAAACTTGACTTGCTCTTGAGTAAGTGTCAACACCCAATTTCGTTCGGGTGAGTAAATTTATTTTAGAAAAAAATGAAAAAAATAATAAAAAAAAGGGTTTTTTAGTTAATGGAAAATAAAAAAATGTGAAACAAAATTTTCTTCAAAAAGATTTTCAAACATCAACTTTAGAAAAAAAAAGAAAAAAGAGAGAAAAAAAAAGAAAAAAAGGAGGAAGAGCCCAATTTGTTATTAATTTTCATGAGCCCAATAACTCAAATATTTTCTACCTTTGTTTCTGATAGAGAAATTAATTATATAATAATAATTAGAAGCAATATCTCTTCAAATGGTAAGAATCAATATTATTAATTGAGATTAATTTTATGCTCTGATTTGTTATTGATGATGATTGATTTTGTACTCTGATTTGTTGCGATTTGATACTCATAATTTGCTACTATCATGACCAATTCATTCCTTATATTGTTCGTTACAATTAAGGCTGAGATTGCATTGACATTGCAAGTTGTGAATATAAATACACACTCTGTCATGACGAAGAAAATATTCTCTACACTACTCTATATCTTTCCCATCACCACTCCCACATACACACCTCTTTTTAATCTCTTTTTTAAAAAAAAAACATATTGAAGGAGGTAGAAAAAAGAAAAAATAAACATTTTCTACACTCTCTCTTTCTCTCATTACCACCCACAAAGACAGACGCCTCTCATCTTTAACTCTCTAGAAAAAAACAAAAATATTAGAAAAGGAGGCAAAGAATAAGAAAAAGAGAAAAGGTGAGGAGATATTGAACATTTTTTAAGGTACGTAACTGCTAGTTCATTTTTTTTTCTATTGATTTATTTTATAAATCTTTTTATTATTTTTTTAAATCATTAATTTTTTTCCCGTTTTTTTGGTGTCTGATCGACCGCTCGCGTTGCGTGACACCTATTTTAGACTTTCGTTCCTTTTTTTTCTAAAAAATATATAAAGATAATCTAAAAATAAAATATAACTTTCTTTGTTTAATCTTTTATATCTATTTGGTTGCTCTCGTCGCAACATCCACAACTACTTTAAAAACTTTAAAAAAATATTAAAAATTTATAAATGATTAAAAAAATAAAAAATAAAAGATTAGAAAAAAAAATTTATTTTCAGTGTCTGTTTGGCCGCTCGAGTCGTGTGACACCAATAATTAAATAATACTAAAATGTTGAATAAAATTTTTTCAAAATTATAAAACAAATTGAACCATTTTTCAAATAATTTTCCAAATAGTTTTTCATAAAGAACTACGTAACCCTGATTCTCCAATTCACATGGAGATACGTAGGAGCGACAATTAATCCTCGTCGGGCCCAAAAATTCAAAAAAATATTTTAGTTTTTTTTTGTACATTCTTTTATTACTAATTTTGGGGAAAATTAAATATTTCGAAAAACCACATAACTTTTGCACATTTAATTAAAGGTACCGTCTTAGGACGGGCGTTGTGGAGTGCTAATACCTTCCCCACGCGTAACCGACTCCCGGACCCAAATTTTGGTTTTTCGCAGACCTTGCTCTTTTTTATGATTTTTCATAGTTTCCTATAATAACTATGGTGGCGACTCCAAACTCTGTTTTTACAAATTTTATATCTTGGTTCGTCATCCCGTCGCGATTTCGGTTGCGACAATAAGAAAAGAGAAATTGAAAAGCAAAGAGAAATTAAAAAGCAAAGAGACCATGTGCAAAAAGAGAAAGAGGAGAAGGAAAGAAGAGATAGAGAGGAAGAGGAAAGGGAAGAATCTGACAGGACATTGAGAGAAAAAAGAGCAAAAATAGAGCTTGAAAAGAAAGAGAAAGAGGAAGAAGAAATTCTACTCAATAAAGGAGTGCTACTAAAGGCACTTCCGACCCCCACAATTCTCATTGAATCAGGAATTTTAAAGGGAGTGCTCAAATCTTTTAACTCTTCTCATTATATCAATCATTCTCATTTCTTCAAACCAATCTTTACTTTTGCTGAGTTTTTCAAGCCAATTTCCCTTCCCATTGTTTTAAACTCCTCAAAAGATTTTACAAAATCAGACTTTGAGTTAATGTTGCCTACTAGGTTTGTGACAACTCAAAGTACACAAAATTATTTTTGTGAAATAGGTCTTGTTCATCTTCAAGTAACTTTCAACAATACAACAAGACCTTCTTTTGTCCTCTACTTTAGATATACTCCTGCTTATCAGTATGGTGTTCATTCCACTTTCAATATATCTCATTTAATTCCTTTTGTAGGATCCATGGATGATGAACACCAAGATTTGAGGGCAAATCCTCTTCAAGGGGGAGGGGATGATGTGACCCCAACAAGCCCAACCTCAAATGCATCAACAAGCCCAAGCCCACATAAAGGCCCAATCACTAGAAGCATGATGACAAAGATTCACATGGGCCTCTCACAAGATGATCAAGTCAATCATGGGCTTTTTACATTATTCACAAGGGCTAAAGAAATCTCTAAAATATGAGATGATGCATGAAGGAAGTAGTCTAGATTTAAATTGGGCCATTGTTTAGGCTTTATTTTCAATAAAAGCTAGAACACTTTTTGGGATCAATTGGGTCGAGCCCAATTTGCTACCTTTGGCCAAGAATTACTTGTGTGACTCTCCATTTGGATGCAAGCAAAGCATGAACTAAGCAAGGAGAATGTGATGGAAGCATGGTCCATGTGACTTGGGCAAGAAGAGTGTGATATGCCACTTGGCATCATCAAGACTCATCTACTACATCACATGGTCTACAATCAAGCTTCTTCTCCAAGCTACATTTGCATTTCATCTTTGTTGCATTTTCTCTTCATTTGGCCAGCCATGTGCCTATAAATAGAGCCACTCAAATATTGTAAAGGAAACTCTTGAAATTTCTAATAAAATGTTTGTGTTGAGATCACTCCACTCTTCTATTATTTTGAGAGCACTCATGGCTAACCTTCTCCTTCATCTCCTCTAGGCACCTTCCATACCATAGCTCCACTTCTACTCTTCATCTTCACCAAAAACCTCCATTGCTTAGAGCTCTTCTTGCTCTTATCTTCATTTCCGCTGCATTTCATCTTCTTTTTGGTGTCTTCCATGGATCCCCTTCCTCTCCTACACCAAGGTCGTCCATCATTACCAAGGGCACCACCACTTGCGGCATCAATCATATTTCGATCCATGTGGTGCAGACCTTCATAAAAATACTGCAAAAGGAGATGTTCAAAGATCTGATGGTGTGGGCAGCTTGAACAGAGATTCTTGAACCTCTCCCAGTACTCATAAAAGGTCTCCCTAGATTGCTGCTTGATGCCAGAAATTTCCTTCCTTATGGTTGTTGTCCTTGAAGTAGGGAAGACCTTGGCAAGGAACAATCTCTTTAGGTAGTACAACTAGTCTTTCGCATTACCCTCCAAAGAATGAGGGAAAGCCTTCAAGTTTACATGGTCCTCTTGGACATATGTAGGCTTCATGGTGGAACAGACGACATGAAATTGCTTCAAGTGTTTGCACGAGTCCTCACCTGCACGACCATGCAACTTTGGCAACAAGTGTATTAAACTAGTTTTCAGCACATATGGAACTTCCTCCTCAGGGTATTGAATGCATAAACTATCATAAGTGAACTCTGGTGCAGTGAGCTCACTCATGGTTCTCTCATGAGGTGGAGGAGGTTGAGCCATGTTATCAGTATGAAAATCAAAATGCTCAGAATAAATAGTATGCTCAGAATGCAAAGAATGAGGAGTGTCAGGAATGTGATAAGAATCATAAGAGTCAGGAAAAGTCACTGAATATTCAGCATGCAAAGATGGATTCCTAAGATGCCTACTTCCTCTATGGAATGTCCGATCAATCTCAGGGTCAAATGGTTGTAATTCACTTGGGTTTCCCCTAGTCATGCACCAAAAAACATGAATTTTAGTGACATTGGCATAACATAGGGTATAACTACAAGTATACTCAAACGATCTCCAAATGACTTGAAAATTGGTAGGATATTCCTGTGAGTGGTCAAAAAGAAGCACAAAAAAAAATCAGATCAAAAATCAAAGTACAAGTATTTTTAACAATTTTTCAAAAGTGGAAAAAATGAAGAAAAATCACAAAAAACATTACTGAAATGTAGAAAATGGCATTTTCTGGAGAATCTGAGTTTGCAAACCGGAAAAGCTAGGTCCGACAAGGTGGGAAATCAAATTCCACCCCAAATGCATATAAAATAATAGTGATTCTGATAACTAGAGCAAAGGTTATGGTCCTCTGAAGTTTGACTAAAAATCAGTCCAAATTTTTTTTGAAACTCTCAACTTAGACCATACCAACTGCTCCAACTATTTTTCCCATCAAATTCAATGTTTTAGAAGTGGGGGAAAAAATTTCAAGTCAAAACAAGCACCATAGCTACCAGAACAAAAATTCAGAAGTTAAATGCCAGATTCGGACACTATTCGGACACCGTAGCTAAAAGAAAGCTCTTTGAGTATAGTTTCCAGAAAAAAAAGAACCAATGCATTTGGAGTTTTGTGGAGAAAGTTATGATCAAATTAGTGAGCAAATGTCAGATCTGCAAAGAATACGTGAATCAGCGTTTTCAGGTTTTGTTGTGGCAGTTTGGCTACGATTTTTGCACCTCTTTAAGCTCCTAAATATGGTTGGATAACATGTCTTTGGATGTTTAGTCTTTGAGCCTCAAATCCATGAGTTTAAATGCATGATAGCTACATGTTTGTGTCTTTGTGTATGGCATGTTAATTCTTTAAATGTAGCTAACTTTTTCTTATTCTTTTTTTTCCAAGTGTTTGAATCTTGCTTTCACTTTATGTCTTGCTTGATGTATGCTCCATGAAATTGATTTTGGCCTAAAACTTGAGGAACTAAGTGTCCAAGCCACCTAAAACTCTTTCTCACCATTTTATGAAACTAGTTATTAAAGGAGAAAATTTTGCACCAATTTTTGCCTAAAAACCGAGAGCAACCTTGCTCATACTTGAGAATTGGGTGATATTGGCTAATTAGTTTCATGCTTTAACTTGGTTATGATCTGTCTTGGTGTATGCATGATTTAAGACTTGAAGATTTTTGTCAAGTACTTTTCATAGAGTCTTTAAAATGTGTTTTTCTTGTTTTAGTCTTGTTAAAAGTTTTGTCTCAGACTTTTCTTCTTTAGAGTTTAGCTTTCCTTGTTTTTATGTTTTTCTTGCTTGTCACTAGGTGTTCTTTGTTTTGTCTTACTAGTTTTCTTTTCTTGAAACTCTTGGGATATTGGGGCCGAATCACTTGTCTTGCATTTGAAAGGTTTTGCACAAGTTTTTAAAAGTGTTTTCTTCAATCCTTTGGTGGATTTTGAGTGTTAGCCTTGCCTTGTTACTTTGGGAGTGTGATCTAAACACTTGGGTTGCATTTTGGGTTGGAATTGGTCTCGGTTTTCATGTTGTCTAACCCCCAATTCATTTATTCTGTCTTGGCTTTGAGTGTTTTGTTGTAGGAATCATGGCAAGTTCATCAAATGCACCTACTCCAAACAAAAACAATACATTGATGAGATTGCTTCGGGATTTTGAGTTGTCTAGGAAGGAGTCCTTTGAACAATTGAGAAAGGACAAGGAGCAAAGTGACCTAGAGAATCCAAGAGCACATTCAAAGGCTTGAAGCTAGGGAGCAAGAAAGAGAGGCTAGGAAAAGAGGGCATTCTAGGCACAACCCATCACAAGAGAAGCAAACTCCAAAGATTACTAAGTTCAAAGGAGAAAATGACCGAAACATCTACATTGAGTGGGACACTAGTGCAGGGAAGGGAAATGACAGCGGTTATTTCCAGCTTTTGACTTCGGGTCTGCAACCGCTGCATATACGACCGAGGTAAAAAGCTAGTATTTTATGCCTCGGTTACAACCCGAGGCATATTTAATCTTTACTGCCTCGGTTTTCGCACAACCGAGGCCTAATGAGTATCAGAAATTCAAAAAATAAAAAAAATTTAATATACTTTCTACCTCGGGTCTGTTTTAACCGCGACAGAAAGTTAACTTTACTGCCTCGGTTCTGGTCTAACCGAGGCATATGGCCAATTAAAAAAACAAATTAAAAATTTGAATAATCTTCTGCCTCGATTTTGGTTACAACCGAGGCATAAAGGTATTTTTTTTTTTAAATTCTAGTCCTATTTTATTCAAATGTAACACATTTAACCTTCAAATTTTGAACCAGAAAACTAGAACAAGCCAGAAACAATATCATAGTACAATTGATGGACTCATTACAATACTTAAATACTATTCATATTGTAGCACTCATTACAATATCATATGCTTTCATAAACATATATACTAAGTACTATTGTACATTTGAATAATATACTTTGTCAAAGCTATCCTTAAATATTTGATGGAGTTGACGGGGATTGATGTACTGGTACCAAATCTCTACACACAAGAGAATAATTTAAATTAGTATATAAACTAAGACAAAATTGCATATAAGTATTTCATATAGTGAAATTATTACCGTTTCCCAACCACTTGTGATATGAGCACGTACAATGGTTGATATCCATTGCATTACATAGTAATCGCACTCATATAAGCCGGTTTGTAAATTATACTACAATGAATGCACATTTATAAGTAATTGATGAAGAAAAGAAATTGAATAATTATAATACTGTAGACCAAAATAGCAAACCTTGAGGCTCAACCATGCTAGCCTTTTTGTTATAGTAGTTGATTTCCCTAACAACATGCTATGTGCAGCGATTGAACTATGAAAAAGGTAAGGTGTTAAGATACAATTATATAAGAAAGAAAGTTCATAAAATTGAGGTTCTTACCAATCTATAACTTGTCTAAGATGGTTAGGTGGAGGCCTGTGCAAGGAACAAAGCCACACAGCAATGTTATCCTTCATGGAAATCACAACTAGTTGCCAATGATGCCTGCAATAAAAACAAAATTCGTTGTTGTACCTTAAAATAATATATTATAATTAGAAGTCAACAAACTACACTTACCCTGAAATATAAGGGACAAAATATATTTTCTTCCCTTGTCCAAAGCATTCGGTGATGTATGCTTGAATGTCATCAAATTTATTGCCTACATGAGTGAGTTAGGGGTCTATGAACCCATATACATCACTCAACCCCATATTGTTACTGACACTAAACATATACCTGGACAAAAAAATTTATTTAATATAAGTTACTATATAAATTAATTAAACATAATGAATAGTTTAGATGCTTACATCATCCATAACTGAATAAGGGTAATATTCAGTTCTTCTGTACCCGACGCAAGCTCTAAGACATATTGCTTATGCAGGTACATTGGGATGTCATTATCTCTCCCAAATACATCAGAATCCCATGGAACTACCATCGGCTTATCACTAATGATGTCAGCAAGCTGGTGTAAGGCACCAAGAGGATCGTCCAAAGATATTGGAATCTTCATAGGTTCAGGACTTTCCACTTCATGCGACTATTAGTACATGGAAAAAATAATTTGATTGTGAACATAAATAACATGTAAACTTAAAATGCAAAGTACTATAAGGTGAGTTTGGGGATCCATACCGAAGGGTCAGAAATAGAACCAACTAAATCTTTAGGCCAGGCGAGGAAAGACTGAAATGCCTGTGCCACAGTATATACCTCATCTGTTGGCACAGGAACTAAAGCATCTGGTATAATAACTTCCTCTACAGTGACCTTAACCTCATCATCCGCCAGCTCCATACCATGAAGAATAGTGGCTGCCTCAAATTTTGTTCCACGAGCAACTAGTGTCTTCCCTGTACCATGCAGAACATATAGTTCACATCGATGAGTGTTGTCTGCATCATCCCCTGGTACAGCTGGACCCGAGCAACTCCCCTTTTTGCTTCTACCTGTTGGGGGCACAAAAGGTTCTGCTTGGGGAATTAGTTGCGGAGGGTTGCCATGACCACCAAAATGTTGCTCGAATTGACGCATAACCCTTTCAGTGATTTGTTCTGTCAACCGTTGAGTCAGTTTTTCTTCATACTCAGCACTATGTGTCCATGAAGATTGACTAGAGGAGCCACCAAAAAATTGACGAATGCCGACTCCTGATCCAGCAGCACGCACACGTCCGGGGTGCTCAGGTCGTCCAATTGCAGTAGCAAGAATATCATGACGACCTTCTGGAATGAAAGTACCTTGGGAGCTCTGCTCAACCAAGGAGTCCTACAATATAACACAAGAAAATTAAGAGAAACTCGGTATAAAATGATATTAATGTTTTAGTAAAGTTAACTCTTACAATTTTTTCAGAGATTTCTCGTGCAGTTTCGGAAGTGTAGGTGCCCGATGATCGTAGGCGGGCTAACTTCCACTTTTGATGACGAGATGGTGGTGAAGGAGGCGCAAGACAATCATCTTCAGAAGGTGGGGGCCTAGATTTTTCTTTTTCCTTCAATATCTTTTCTTCAAGCTTTCTATACCCACCACGAGACAATATGTGTGGATTTTTATTTTGTTTACTTATTGCTTGGGCTTTTGTCCTTATTTCCTGTAACATATAATTGATTTTATGAATTAGTTCAACTTGTAGACAATTTCAACAAATTTTTGAAGTCTGATGTAGTCTGATGATGAAGTCTGATGATGAAGTCCTCCGATGAGTCCTCCGATGATGAAGTTTGATGGTTAGCCATATATATATTGTTAAAAGAAAAAAATACAAAAGATTAATAACAAATAACATTATTTAACAAAACACGTAAATTTATATAAACAATTTAGATTCATACATAAAGTTATGGATTGGTCATATGTATATTCCCTCATCGTGATCTTCCGGAATTTCTTGTACATCGTCAAGTACTGGGGCCTCATCAAAATTTATCGTTGTTTTAAATGGATGAGTGTCAGCAATATGAAGGTTACTCAAATTCTGTTCATTAACATCAATTTGTCTCTTGCCATGAAGAGCAACAAACCAATGTTCAGTTGCAGGATCTTTTACATAAAAAACTTGAGATGGTTGATGTGCCATGATAAAAGGCTCGTCTCGATAACTCACCTTTCAAAAATCAACTAGAGTCATACCCGATTCATCAATTTTGACACCACTCTTATTATCAATCCACTTACATTTGAACAATGGAATAGTGAACACAGTATAGTCAACCTCCCATATCTCTTCTATTACACCATAGTACGTCATTGACCCAATTACCAGATTTTGATCTTTGGATGTAGAAAATTGCAGCGACTCAACTTCAAGACTCACTCCACTATTTTGTACTGTGCTTTTATCATCCAAAGACTTTGTGTAGAATGTGCAATTCTTAATTTCATAATATGTACAAGTTATGACATCAAATTTCAATCCATTTACTAGCCACATCTAAGTCTCAGAAGATTGTGAATCTTTCAAAACCTCAGATTTAAACCAAAGCATGAATGTTTTGTTATGCTCCATCAACTGCCATTTCTCTGATTGTCTTGGATGTTGTTTCTTTACAATGGCTTTATGTGCAAATAAGTAAGGGATCAGCTCATCAGTGTTGTTCAATATGTATAGATGTGCTTGCAATAGTTCTGCACGATCTTTGGTTACCACATTCACACCCCGGATGTTGTTACTTATAGAACACCTGTTCAACCATGATCTAGGAGGAACTCCTATCGGATTTGATTTTGTCATGTAATCTGAAAAAAACGCAATACTTTCTTTTGCTATATACCTTTCAATCATTGAAGCTTCTGGACAATATTGATTTTTCACGTACCCTTTCAAAATCTTCATATAGCATTCAATAGGATACATCCATCTTAAGTATACTGGCCCACAGAACTTGATTTCTCTTACCAAATGAACAAGAAAATGTACCATAACATCAAAAAAGGATGGAGGGAAAAACATCTCCAGCTGACACAAGATGATAACAATCTCACTTTGAAGGTCATCTAACTTTAAAGGATCAATGACTTTACTACAAATTGAAGAGAAAAATGAACACAAACGAGTTATAGTTTGTCGAACATTTTTTGGTAAAATTCCACGAATAGCCACCGGTAACAATTGTTGCATTAAGACGTGACAATCATGAGACTTCAGGCCAACAAGCTT
>Ga0214544_1012909_pt1 | contig 10539 bp, 11 predicted proteins | sample CNSS3metaG_FD_160074 | JGI IMG/M metagenome (GOLD analysis project Ga0214544, IMG submission 160074) | Root nodule microbial communities from cowpea collected in UCLA plant growth center, Los Angeles, California, USA - CNSS3 | ecosystem: Host-associated > Plants > Roots > Nodule | place: USA...
ATCTAAAATTAGAAAAAATAAAAAAAAATATATATATATAATATATATATATATATATATATATATATATATATATATATATATATATATATATATATATAATTTATACATAAAAACACTCCACCTAAATATTCAATATTTTTTTTATTTTTACATAAAAAAAATCCCTACTTAAACTTATAACTTTTTTAAAAATATTAAAAATGTAAATATAAAGTGACACTTGTCTCATTAAAAAATATTTGTTGTAAGATCCCATTTAATAGTTATAAACTACCGAACACAATATTATATAATGATACGACAAAGCAGAGAGTGAAAACAAATATAATAAATATTCATACAGTCATTGTAACACCCCAATTTTTGGGTGTCATAGAAAGTTAGAAAACGAATGCGTTTGACGAAAAAGGATTATCAATGAAAAAATACTAATAAAAACTTTTAATTTAATTTAAATTACATAATTCAAACGTGACTTTGTCAAAAACTTCCAATAACATTTGCGAACACCAAAATCCAAACAATCATACAAAACCAAACATAGCATCACTTTCATCTAACATCTTCAAACATAGTGATCTAATCAATCTTTGGTTTTCCGTGGCCTCTCACCCACAACAACATCTAGTTTCCTAGAACAAATTGTTCGATGTGTCCCACTATCGTAGCCAGACTGTCTCCCTCATTCCTCAAGGAATTATGAGTAAAAATGTCGATGCATCGCACACCGGGCACAATACTCGCAATGAGCCGAAATAAGGTGAAACATCTTTCCCCTCCCCACTACTTCACACAGGCGAGTGGGTACAACAATCGAACCAATCCTCTACCACTACTTCACACAGGCGAAAAGGACCCCTTTCCACTGCTTCACACAGGCGAAAGAGTCTTCACTGGGTTCCTAGGTACGGAAAACCTCACACAACATTTAATTCCACCAAGAGCTTTCAGGCAAGGCAAAACACTCCCAACATACAACCCATGAGAATTACATATTGCCAACAAAATATACACCATCACATCATGCATGGGAAATAAACCATAACATAAACGCATCAACTTATCAAATAATACATTCATACAATGAACCCAATGAGTGACATTCATTCAAACACAGTATAAAATCACACTCAAGTAATTATCCTCAAACCACCACTTAAACTACATAAGCATGCAACCCATGAAAACCAAGAAAACCACCAATCACATAACCCATTTATTCACGTCACTCTCCCATTGTGAATCACATCCTTGCACACCTTCATACCTCAACATCCTCACTTACATCTCTCACTCTCTTGGAAAATAACTAATTCTTATAATTTTTATCTAATCCAACTTAACAACACATTATGCAAACGATTTGGGATTTTAGAAATCAAACTGCAGCTTGTATAAACCTCCAAAAATTATGTATTTATATTCAAATTAAAGATGATTGAATCAAGAATCAAATTCAACAATAACCAACTTAATTGAATAACTATAGAGAACGTTATGCACCAAACAAGCAACAAAGGTCAATGCTGTCAACAACCAAACTACAAGGACCTTGCGATATAAAGTGCTCTCACTACAGAGCTCCAATTCAATATCCGACTGTTCAAAGTCAAGAACTATGTGTTAAGGACCAGTTGTTAAAATTTCAGCTTAATCCAACGGTTAACGAAGTATTAACCTTCATTTTACGAAAAGTGTACAATGTAGGAAAATGGGTAGCGCCACACCATATGCTTTTAAGATGAAAACTTTGCCATTGGCGTTAAAATAAAAGAAAACCTGCACCATGGATAAAAGGAAAAGAGAAGTCCTATAGAATGGAAAGAAAAGAAAGAAAACAAATTAATCCAATCAAGAACCCAAAAGGAAAAATACTACACCACGATGCAATAACTGTAACACATTTTTTTTTCAAATATCTCATCAAATTAAATGAATCCCAATGCACAAAGCCAAAAGAAAGAATGGAAAGACCATGCACACATAAAACCATGCAACAGAAAACGCATGGCAAGGTTTTCAAAAGGTTTCATTACTAAGCAAAGATAGAAAAAGGAAACATGGTCAACTTCATTCATCAAACAACAAGAAAAACAAGAGAAGAAAGCAAGGTTGGCTTCCCCTACCTTGTTAGCAACCTCCAACCTATGTTCCCTTTCTTCCACAGTCTCTTCCACGGTTCATCTCTCGTCTACTCCTTTCCTATTTTTTTCTCACATTTTAGAAACCCTAAAACTGTTATATCTCCTTCCCTAAAACATTACCTTTTAATCTATAACTAATTCATCTGAATCTTTTCCGTTAAAATCTTAGAAATAAAACCAAAAGCCATTTTTGTTGCCTTTAGAATAAGTAGCAACCAAGCAAATAATAAAAAAAAGAAGGTAGAGTGAATATTGCTGCAATCTAACAGAAAGAGAAATAAAAGAAGAGAAAAAAAAGGAATGAAAATAAAACTGTGCAGCATGTAGTTTTCGTATGGAAACAAATTTTAGGAGAGAGAAAACTAAAGAATTTTTCGTGGGCCCCACCAGAAAGAAGAGAAAGAAAAAGAATCCCAATTTAGTCATTTTAAAGCTACCTGAAAAATCAAACCCTTGTACCTTTGCACAACATCACCCATATCAACCACCAAGCTACATGCTTTCTCATATCATATTAAAATTTAAAATAAATAAAACAATAACTTACATCACTTAAATAATTATTATAAATACAACAATAACTTAAATAACTCAAACAACAATTATTTCATATTTCATAATTTAATAACCTAATTAAATTAAATAAATCAACAATATTAATCAAGCCATTAATTTTTTTCCATGTGTTTCCTTTTAGTCTAATTTTTTGCGGGTCTTACATTCTCCCCAACTTCAAAAATTTTCATCCTCGAAAATTGTGTACTAAAAAAGTAACACATCATGCATACCTAAAATTTTGTGCACTCACATGATGAAATTAAAGTCTCATACCAAATCAATTTGTACACATAAAAATTCACTACACACATAAAATAAAAACCTCATAGCTCTTAAAGAAATATTCTTACCCAAGAAAAGAAAAATCTTCCATGAATTAACGAAAGTAAAATATTGTTCATAAAATAAAAATAATCTAAACATACAACCTTTCTTTTCTTTCCACATATAGCTTTAGACCTTATATATTTTCCTAATATTTTTAAACAAAATTGCGTAAAGCGTTTTAGGGTGAGGCATTGAGAAGTGCAGTGGACTTGATTAATCTTTCTCCATTCATTCTTCTTAATGGTGATGTTCCTGAGAGGGTGTGTGGAAGACCCGAGAAATGTAAATAATTAAATAAATAATTATTTAATAAATACGGGTAGTAGAAGCATTTATCACATTTAATGTTAATTGTTGTGACATGGAAAAGTACTAGCTCAAATGGTTGAGAGTACTTTGATTGTATAAGAGGACTTGGGTTCGAGTCTTATGTATGCCAATTGTATGATATTTTATTATGTGCTTTATTTTAAGGTTATGATTGAATGTGAGAAGTGATAATGTAATCCTAAAATTATAGGAATTATCACCAAACATGAATTGGTTGTGCAATTACCTTGTGATTGAGTGGTTGTGGGTTCAAACCTCGCTGAGAATGAAATTAATTTCTTTATTTTTACTAAATAGAGTTGTGGTTTGAATGTGAAAGGGTGAATAGACCCTAGAGAAATGGACAACCAAGGGAATGGGAAAAACAACCTATAATAGGCTATGAATTTGGGGGATCGATTGTTTTGATAATGTATGAGTAAACCCTTATGAGATTGTATGCAAATAATGGGGTTTTCTGTATTGTATGTGGATTTTGGTTCAACTTTGAATTTTGGTAGACCTTTTGGTGTCCAAATTACGTTCGTATATGTTTATGCTTTGTGAGGGATTGCTTGGTACGTTGGATATGAGAATTTTGGCTTTGGTTTTGGTGTCTGTGTGCATGCACAGAGAAGACTTCTTCTATTTTCGCTCAAGCGAGCAAGGCTCGCCTAGGCAAAATTAGCAGAACTCAAAGTCTGATTCTGTTCGAGCATCTCGCTCAGGGAGAGCATCTCGCTCAGGCGATCGCATCTCGCCTAAGCGAGAAGTCGAGGGGTGCGAGGTTTTGTTTGAGCATCTCGCTCAGGTGAGGAGCCCATGGGGTGGGCGACTGAGCATCTCGCTCAAGCGGGAGGTACTCGCCTAAGCGAGAAATCATGATAGGATGAGGGTGTTGTTGCTTGACTTGCCGCCTAGGCGAGGGATTTTATGTTTGAGCAAGGGATGATTTTGCCCAAGCAAGAAATGCTCGCCTAAGTCAGACCTCGCGTTAAGTTCCTGTAGCACTCTAGCTCAGGCAAGAAATTTAGCTTAAGCGAGATAGGTTTGTGTGTTGTTTGCACGCATTGATACGGACGTGGATCAAGAGATGATGTGCCATGAGCGGGTAGGTTCATGAATGGTGATTAACACATGATGGTATGAGCGGAGAGGTTCATATCCAGTTACTCTCGTGTAGGGATACGAGCGAGGTAGGTTCGTATGTTCTGTGCTCACACTTGAGAGATGTTACGTGCGTGGAGGTACGTAGCTGGTGGATCCCGTGTGTTGGACTACGGGCGGGCAGGTCCGTAGAGTAGGACTACGAGCGGGGAAGTTCGTAGAGGCAGGACCATGACCGGGCATGTTCGTGTGAGCATCATAAATCCTGAGTCCATGGCTAACTATGCTATGTGATTTGAAGGCTGAAAAGCCTTGGAGTATCAAGGACTTGGTCAATGTCTAACTTTAATAATATAGCTGGGTGTAATTATATGATTGAACTAATGTGTTTCTTTGATTATTGAGCTCACCCTTTTTGTTTGTGCTTGGCGATGATCATGTAATTATTTACTCGGGAGCAGTTGATGATACAGGTGATGCTACTAACGCTTGAGACGGAGAGAGGGGCTAGCTTGTGTTGGAGTTAGGGATTTTGTTATGTTTTTATTATTTATCAGAAATTTTAAAAAATTGTAATAAGTTTATTACTCTAATTTTGTTTAAATTATGGCGCTTTGATTTATGTTTTGAATTTTTCCCACGTTAGGAATAATAAAAGTTTGACGTTTGATATTCATTTCTTATTTACTTATTTTAATTAAGTAATTTCTAGTAGGGATGTTACAATGTGGAAGGGGAAAGATGTTTCCTATAGTCATTTGAGAGTGTTTAGTTACAAAGCATTTGTTCACATCCCTAAAGATGAAAGGTCTAAGCTTGATGGGAAATCTAAACAGTGCATCTTCCTTAGTTATTGTCGTGATGACTTCGCTTACAAATTTTACGATCCGGTTGACAAGAAGATTGTTAAAAACTGAAATGTTGTTTTTCTTGAGGACCAAAGCATTGAAGATATTGAGAAGAAAGAAAAGCCAAAATAGGTTACTCATGGGTTCATTGATGTTGAGCCTGAACCTCCTACAATAATTGTTGATCATAGGGGGGATGTGAATGTAGATGTGGAGAATGTAGTTGATGTGTCTAAGACTGAAGTTAATGAACCAACTGAAGTAGCACCTTCTGAACCACTTGTAGAGCCTCTTTTGAGAAGATCTGTTAGAGAAAGACATCACTCACAAAAATATTCCCCTCGTGAGTTTATGTTGTTGACTGATGGGGGAGAGCCTGGATGTTATGAAGAAGCTATGTTGCATGAAGAGAAAAATAAGTGGTTCAAAGCCATGCAAGAGGAAATGAAATCATTGCATGAGAATCATACTTTTGAATTGGTGAAGCTTCCTCAAGGTAAGAGAGCACTGAAAAATAAATGGGTGTTTAAATTGAATTCGGAAGAGAATAACTCACAACCAAGGTACAAGGCAAAGTTGGTTGTGAAAGGATTTGGTCAAAAGAAGGGTATTGATTTTGAAAAGATATTTTCACCTGTGGTTAAAATGTCTTCAATCAGAGTTGTACTTGGCTTGACAGCAAGTTTAAATTTAGAAATTGACCAACTTGATATGAAAACAGCCTTTCTTCACGGTGACTTGGAGGAAGAGATTTATATGGTACAACCTGAAGGTTTTGCCGTCAAAGGAAAAGAAAATTTTGTTTGCAGATTGAGAAAGATCTTGTATGGGCTCAAACAAGCTCCAAGGCAATGGTATAGAAAATTTGATTCTTTTATGATGGATCACGGGTATGATAAAACTTCTTTTGATCATTGTGTTTTTGTGAAGAAATTTCCCAACGAAAAATATATTATTCTCTTGCTCTATGTTGATGACATGTTGATTGTTGGTCATGATAAAAATGACATTCAAAGTCTTAAAAGAGAGTTGAGCAAGTCCTTTGCAAAGAAGGATTTGGGTCCTGTAAAACAAATCCTTGGCATGAAAATTGTTCGTGACATGAAGAATGGAAAATTGTGGTTATTCCAACAAAAATATATTGAAAAGGTATTAGAGAGATTTAATATGAAAAATTTAAAGCCTGTCAACACTCCACTTGCAGGTCACTTTAAGTTGAGCTCAAAGGATTGTCCTACAAGTGAGTATTAGAAAGAAGAAATGCAAAAGATTCCATATTCATTTGCAGTTGGTAGCTTGATGTATGCCATGGTGTGTACAAGGCTAGACATTGCTCATGCTGTTGGTATTGTGAGTCGTTTCCTTGCTAATCCTGGAAAAGAGCATTGGAAAGCTATGAAATGGATACTTATGTATCTCAAAGGTACTTCTAGAGTTTGTTTATGCCTTGGAAGTGGTAAGCTTGTGTTAAATGGTTACACAAATGCATACATGGCTGGTGATGTGGATTCTAGAAAATCTACTTCATGCTATATGATGACTTTTTTAGGGGGAGCAGTGTCATGGCAATCCAGATTACAAAAAATGTGTTGCTCTATCTTCTACAGAGGCATAATATATTGTAGTTACAGAAACTGCTAAAGAGCTCTTATTGATGCATAAATTCCTACAAGAGTTAGGATTATCACAAGAAAAATACGTTTTATATTGTGATAGTAAAAGTGTAATCCATCTTAGCAAGAACTCAACTTTTCATTCAAGGTCAAAGTATATTGAAGTCTGATATAATTGGATACGTGATGCATTAGAGATGAAGCAATTGTCATTAGAGAAAATCCATACCGATGAGAATGGGTCAGATATGATGACAAAGATCTTACCTGCAGGAAAATATGTTATATGCAAGGAGCAAGCCAGTTTGGTTGATTATGGCCCCAATTAATTGTTGAGGGGGAGTTTTTTCAGGTGGGTCATCAATTCATTGGGTCCACACTGATTTATTTAAGAAAAATAAAATAAGTTTTTTTATTGGCTCCCAACCCATTATACAATTTAAATATGCAACCCTTACATCAGGTTTGTCAAGAGAAAGAAAAATAGAGTGAGACAAAGAGAGAAGTTGTGAATGCCTCTAGTGAGAAGCAATCACAGAGATTGAAGAAGAAAGAAGAAAAGAAGTTATCTTGGAGAAAATGTTTTATTCCTCATCTCATATATTGAGGTTCTCTCTATTGTTTATTTAAAGTACCCATTGAGGTTTGTTATCCACCTTGTTTTGTGAAGAGAATAGTGCTATGTTGATCCTTGGATTAGCATGTTGCTTCATGCCTTTTACTTTATACTTTATGCCTTTGCTTTACTCTCTCCTCCACATCATTTATGCTTCCCAATCACCATGCGCCATCTAGCATTGCTTTCTTACTCCTAATTAACCTACAAAGCAAATAAACATAGATTAGCATGTTGGCTTAAGTCAAGTCAACTATAGTCAACAAGTCAAACCTAGTCAAAGGTCAATAAGTCAACTAAAGTTGATTCAACTAAGTCAACTTTGGGAATAAAAAATAACAAACACAAATGAAAGGGATGAAGGATTAGTGAGCTTCCTTTCTAAACATGCTTAGTCTTCTTAAGCATGTGCCTCCATCCTTGGTTGGGGTCAATCCTTCATCATTATGTGTTTTCCATTTCCTTTTTGTTTTGAATCAATCCATCATCTTTTTCTCTTGAGCTTTGTGAAAGGAACCTTCACATCTAGATAGCTTGCTATCTTAATGTCCAATGGGGATTTCACTTAGCTTTATTAATCAACTCATACCATATTCAATAATCTTAAAAAGAAACAAGATAATCCTTCATGACCCAAACATTTAAAACATTTAATGGAACTTGATCTTGAAGAAGTGGAATGGTGAATGTGATCACTTGGTGACTTACTTTTACTTGGTGGTTCTTGATGAGAGTTAGAAGGGAACTTATCATGTTTCTTTTTATCCTTTCCCTTCCATGAGTGTCTAAAGTAGTGGTTGGGTGAGTAACTCTTCTTTGCCCTTCTTTTTCTTTTCAATTGAATTTCAACCCCAAGGGCAAATGTGAAAACATTTTCAAGAGTGGAGTACTCATACAACTCTACTTGATCTTGTATGTCTCTCCTAAGACCACTCATAAATCTTTTTATTTTCTCTTTGTTAGTTTCTTTTATTTCAACCCTACACATTTGAGACTCTAATTCTTTAAAGTACCCACTCACACTCATAGAACCTTGGTGAAGCCTTTGGAGCTTCAAAAGAAGTTCCTTCCTATAAGAGGGAGGAACAAATCTAGCGTGCATAAGAGTTTTAATGTCCATCCAAGAAGCCGCGGGTGGCCCTTGGTCATAATTCTTACAAACGTTATGCCACCAAGTATTGGCATACTCTAAAAATCCTAAAACTACTAGATCAACTTGTGTTTGATCCTTTACATGATTTTCATTGAAAATTTGATCAACTTTAGCTTCCTAATCATGGAAGATTTTGGGATCACTTCCTCCATAGAACTTAGGAATCTTTGGAGTTTGCTTCTCCTATGATGGGTTGTGCCTAGAATGCCATCTTTTCCTAGCCTCTTTTTCTTGCTCTTTAGCTTCAAGCCTTTCAATGTGCTCTTGGATTCTTAGGTCACTTTGCTCCTTGTCTTTTCTCAATTGTTCCAAGGCCTCCTTCCTAGACAACTCCAAATCCCGAAGCAATCTCATCAATGTATTGTTTTTGTTTGGTGTAGGTACATTTGATGAACTTGCCATGATTTCTAGAACTAAAACACTCAAATTCGTGACAAAATAAATGGATTAGAGGTTAGACAACATGAAAACCGAGACCAAATCCAACCTAAAATGTAACCCAAGTGTTTAGATCACTCTCCCAAAGTAACAAGGCAAGGGTAGCACTCAAAATCCACCAAAGGAGTGAAGCAAACACTTTTAAAAACTTGTTCAAAACCTTTCAAATGCAAGACAAGTGATTCGGCCACAACATCCCAAGAGTTCCAAGAAAAGAAAACTACTAAGACAAAACAAAGAACACCTAGTAACAAGCAAGAAAAGCACAAAAATAAGGAAAGCTAAACTCTAAAGAAGAAAAGTTTGAGACAAAACTTTTAACAAGAATAAAACAAGAAAAGCACATTTTAAAGACTCTATGGAAAGTACTTGACAAGCATCTTCAAGTCTTAAATCATGCATACACCAAGAAAGATCATAACCAAGTTAAAGCATGGAACTAATTAGCCAATATCAGCCAATTCTCAAGTATGAAAACTAGTAGCATAACACCTAGTGAAAAACACACTTTCAGTTCACCAAGGAGCAAGGTTGCTCTCAGTTTTTAGGCAAAAATTGGTGCAAAATTTTCTTCTTTCACAACTAGTTTCATAAAATGGTGAGAAAGAGTTTTAGGTGGCTTGGACACTTAGTTCATCAAGTTTTAGGCCAAAATCAATTTCATGGAGCATACATCAAGCAAGAAATAAAGTGAAAGCAATATTCAAATACTTGGAAAAACAAGAATAAGAAAACTTCAAGTTAACATATGACATATGACTCAAGCAAAAGTTAGGCAAATTTAAAGACTCAACATGACATACAAAAAGACACAAACATGTAGCTATCATGCATTTAAACTCATGGATTTGAGGCTCAAAGACTAAGCATCCAAAGACATGTTATTCAACCACATTTAGGAGCTTAAAGAGGTGCAAAAACCGTAGCCAAACTCCCACAACAAAACCTGAAAACGCTGATTCACGTATTCTTTGCAGATCTGACCATTGCTCACTAATTTGATCATAACTTTCTCCATTGAACTCCAAATGCGTTGGTTCTTTTTTTTTTTCTTCTGGAAACTGACTCCAAGAGCTTTCTTTTGACACCAAAAATGTAATTTTTGGACCACGGAGCTGGTGCAGTTTAATGTTTTAAAATCGTCACGTTTTTTGCCAGCACTATTTTTGTGTGTCATGGAAGTGGATTTGAACCATACCAAGACAGCTACAACAAGACAAGGTTAGCACATGAAAAACACCATATTCAAGATAACCTAGGCTCTAGATACCAAATGATGAAGGATTATCTTGTTCCTTTTTAAGATTATTGAATATGGTGTGACTTGATTAAGAAAGCTAAGTGAAATCCCCACTGGACATTAAGATAGCAAGCTATCTAGATGTGAAGGTTCCTTTCACAAAGCTCAAGAGAAGAAGATGAT
>Ga0214544_1012913_pt1 | contig 10533 bp, 5 predicted proteins | sample CNSS3metaG_FD_160074 | JGI IMG/M metagenome (GOLD analysis project Ga0214544, IMG submission 160074) | Root nodule microbial communities from cowpea collected in UCLA plant growth center, Los Angeles, California, USA - CNSS3 | ecosystem: Host-associated > Plants > Roots > Nodule | place: USA...
AGTGATTAATGAATGCGTACCTTTAAATGATGGGGTCCACGTGTATTTATAGAACATTAATGACGTTTGACCATTGCATGGGCTGGGTTTTGACTTGGGCCCCAGCTTGGGCCATGAGTGGGCCTGGACCCCAAAACAGGCCCTGGAGGCCTATTGAAGGCGGGGCATTGATGTTAGTTAACTTTCTAGACAAGTAGTCGGTTTCGACCGGCTACCTGCCTAGGTGGCTTATGCCAGTGGTGTCCGGGTACTAGATGCTAGGCGGTTTTGATATGTCACTGTAAAGACCTTAACCATATATCTACAAGTTTAATTAACAAAGCACAGATAGGACAAAACAAAACATAAACCAAAATGAAAATGTGTAACAATAGAAAGTGTGTGAAGAAGGGTTCACACACAAAAAATAACCATGTTTCAGAACATGACAAAATGCACAAATCATAACTGATCACAAGCATCAAACAACCAAATTGTTTGCAGAACCACACTAAGGCAGACACAAAATTCAACTATACTACTTAAATGTGAGAAATTTAAGAATAATGTACTCAGCAACTCAGACATGTACCTAAATGTACCAACATTTTTGCACCAACCATGTGTCAAAAATAGTAGCTTATAGCAGATAATAGGAAGAGTGGTTACCCAATCATTACAATGGAGAAGAAAACAAATCATGGATAGTGTGCTTAAGATCACATATCCTAATATACTACAAAATCCCAGAAAGGAAAAAACAAAATAGCCAACACCAAACAAGCTAGAACTAATATCAATATCAACACAAGAAACGCCTTCTCTAGGGCACAAGCAAATTATTCAAAATTCCAACAGAAACCTTAAATGGACTAAACTAAAGACAGAGTAATTGATTCTACATCAGTGAAAAGTATGAGCCAATGATCACTTTTCATTGACATGATATGAATGGTGTATGATTCAAAACCTCACAACACTAAGAAAAAAGTCTAGTATAAAAACATGATTGCATTCTTCATATTAGTTAATGAACACTATCATACCATGCCACAAACAATCTTATGCTTCATGCACTTTTCAGATGTAGCAAACACAGGTAACAAATGAACAAATAAATATATTTATATATATAAAATGTATTGCAATCCACATGACATAATCGTCCAATATATAAAACACTTTCAGACAACTAAAATGGGGAAGCATGTGCAGGAAAAGATAATCTAAATATGCAATGAATAGAGACAATCATTCATTTGTTTATCATGGTCGGAATCGGCAACTAAGAATCTAGCCAAAAAAATAAGTGTCACATATTTAACTGCAGTTTCCCCACAATAAAGTATATAAAAGTTGAGTATGCAACTCCGACATGAATTTATCTTGTTGAAAAGTAACATACCAAGAAACTTCCAAGATATGAACATCATTTACTATATAATATTGCAAATATTACTATTAAAACAAAAATGAATGGTATTTTAAATCTTAAATGGAATTAAATTGCAAATGAAATAAATGTAACATCAACTTAAAGGAAAGCAATAAGGTGCAGTTATTGGTAATGGAAGTTTAGAAGTTTAGCAGACGAAAATCGAGCAACAGAAGAATTAAATAGCCCTAATTTCAGTTGGAGCAATGCAAACCAGAACATTATTGAATCTATTGTTTCTTGCTCCAAAGGGCCTTGATAAATGTATTTTAACCACCAATCAAGCAGAAAACCAACACCCAAAAAAAAAAAGAAAAAAAAAACTACTGAAAGTGAAATTCGGAGGCAGAACCAAAAGTGGTTTTGTTCTACGAAGAATGTATTTGGCGAGGTCTCAATGGAGGATAGTATAGAAGTGACAAGGTTTGGGGCGGGGTGCGTGGAGGTTAGTGACGAGGTTTGTAGCTGGGTGTGTTGAGGTTCGTGTAGCAGAAAAAGAAGTTTCGTGTAACATTCAAGTTTAGGGAGAACTTTCAGTTGACAAAGAGAAAAAGAGATTTTATAAAATAGGGGGTTAAACCCATCCTAACCCTGTCCCAACCCACATCACTAAGGGCTTTTGGCCCCTCATTAAGTGGGTCATTAAAATAAGGTTTAGTTTTAAAGGGGGTTGGGGCTGACCCATGGGTTGTGGGTTAAAATGACAGGTCTAATACCAACTATATTTAGTCCAAGTCATGTGAAAAGGGAAAAAGGTCTTCTCCCTATACCTCCAAAGGTTTCTCCTTCACCTTAAAGATTTATTGTGTTGACCATTTTGTCCCTCTAACTTAAGTAGGTAATTGTAATTAATATAATTATTGTATTTGGTATCGATGGTTCTATTTTTAAATTGATCCTACACCCTCGAAATTCACTTTCATTCCCACTCTGTTTCTTAGAAGCTAGCTCCACCACGAAACGTCATTTTCCATTTCCATTTTCACTTTCAGAATTTCAACGACATTTCGAACAATTTCTTCAGTTTTCTACATTGAGTTTCTTCCATCATTTGATTCAGCTTTTTCCTCACAGGTATATAAGTTATTGTTTGATGTTCAATATACAATTTATATAATGGTAATTGTAAGACCCGAGGAATTTAAATAATTAATTAAATAATTATTTAATAAATGCGGGTAGTAGGAGCCTTTAAGGCATTTAATGCAGATAGCTATGAAGTGGAAAAGTACTAGCTCAAGTGGTTGAGAGTACTTAAATGTGTGAGAGGACTTGGGATCAAGTCCTATGTATGCCGTTTGTGTGTTATTTAATTATTATATTTTTTAATAATATGCTAGAGCACGTTGAGTGATAATATCATCATAAAATTATATTAATCATCACGAAACATGAAATGGTTAAATGGTTGAACATTGAGTTGGCTTTGGCATGGTGAGGGGTTCAAACCTTGGTGAACCCAAATTAAACTTTATTTTTGCCAAAATATTCTTTGGCATGAAGGTGAAAGGGCAAGGAAACCTTAGAAGCCAAGGGAGGGTTGGAAAAAATTGAATGACATTAACCTTAGTTTAATTGTAATTTCGTTTTGCATAATTAATCCCACATTAAGACACCAATTATTGTCCAATTTAGGGAAAAATAGAGAGGTTTTCTGGTTGGTTTTGTTGGATGGGTAGAGGAATACGAAAATCAGAGTAAGGTGAGTGTATTGAGTGAGGCATTGAGGCTAAATTGAGGATAACTAAGGAAGGCTATTGGAAGCAAGGGAGAACCAAGGGCTACTCAAGTTTTAAGCAAAGGAAACCATGTAGGGGAGCTGGACTCCGTTATTTTTTATTTGTGTCATTATTTTCTTGAGATGTAAGATGAATTGGATGCACATATTCTGCTTATTCATGTGATTTTTGTGTTTTTGGAATTTTTCCAGAAACCGCTTGGCAGGTAATTCATCACCCAAGTTTTTTGCATTGGTTTTGCATTGGTTTTGGGTTCCTGAAGAGGAATCGCTTGACGGCGCCTCCCTGGCCGCCAGGCGACACATAACTGCAACCCAGGTTATGGGTTTTTGGTTAAATTGCCTGGCAACGATGAACACCCACCAGGCGACGCAAGTGGATTTGACTCAATTTTGGTATTTTGGGGTTTTGAGTTGATTCTGTTCGGGGAAAAAGACAATACTAACCATTTGGAAATGATTAGAAGCTAGAATTCGATGTAATATATATACTAATGGATTCAATTGAGTGAAAATTGTATGAACTTGTATATTAAGGTTGATGAATTGGGAATTTCTATAGTGGAAGCAATCTAAGGGAAAATGTGAATGAATTCGTGAGTGAGAAGTGTTAGGGATGAACCGTAATCCTAATAATTGGGATCGTATCCTATGGAGTCTTAAATTGATGGAAATCAGAGTTGTTGTGAAGGGGGTAAGGTTCGCAAGTGCATGAACCGTCTGGCGGCACCCTATTGGCCGCCAGGCGCTATACTAGAGTTGTATGGTGTTCTAATTCACGAAAAACACTTTTTTTCATATTTTCGCGGAAAAGGAACGGCCCGGCGCTGGGTTTGTACCACCAGGCGCTAGGCTCTTGATTCTGGGCGTTAGGCGCCACCGTTTTTCTGGTTTGCGCAATTTTCGTAAAATTGTATTTCTCGGTTTGTTAACCGTGTGATTTAGGTAAAATTATACAAGTGGTCCATAACATGTAGTTCTTCACTTTGAACGGTGGAGATTTGATTTGGAGGTCAGTAGCTAGAGTTATACGTTACTCAATATTGCTGATTTTGGAGTCGTTAAAATGCATGAATAACCTCTTGATAATTCTTAGTAACTTCTAATAAAGCATGATTAGGTTATGTGGTAAGTCTTTATCAATTTAAATGTTCCTTTGGGTTAGTCACATGTGGAGAATTGGTTTTTGGTGAAGACATGTGTGTCAATATTAATTGCATTGATGCATATGATATATGGTGATACTTGTGTACGCGTATGATGAAGCCATCTAAGTTGAGATTATGCATGTGAGTCATGTGATTTCTGGAAGCCTATATTCTTGATTGTGAATATGCTTATTTATAAGAGTAGGATTGATTTTTACCTTGTTCTAGGTGCTTAAAAACCAATACTGCGTAAGTACTGGTGTAGCGCCTAGCGGTGGTGTTTGACTGCTAGGCGATAGCTACAAAACCAGTAGAGTATTGAAGTGTGTGGCGCTTGGCGGTAAGGGGTTGTCCCGCCAAGCGATACGTGCTGAAACAGTAGCATTAGAGTTGCTTGGCGCTTGGCGGCACGTGTCCCCTGCTAGGCGATCTAGAAGCAGGCAGCGCCTGGCGGTACGTGTCCCCCGCCAGGCGATTTTACTGCAACAGCCTTGGGTTGCTGATTCTGTGTGCGTGATCTACAAGGCTTCTAGGATATCTTAAAGGTCGACTTGTTGGTGTTCCTTGAGTTGTGACTCGAAATAACATCTCTTTAGTTGTGGCTCAGAATGGCGGATGAACACGAGGAACTCTTGAGTTGTGGCTCGGGTTGGCGAGTGTTGTTGGTGTGAGTGTGCTGGTTGTGGCCAGTACGAATGGGTCCAGATAGATTGCCCATCACAGTAATCAGCTGACGAGTTTAGTAGTCTTGGGACGTTACGAACTATGTTTGTATTGGGAACTCCACCTGGCGTTACGGTGTGTGATCCGTAGCATGGTTTCCCATACGTGCTCTATCAGTTGTGGCCGATAGGTATGGCAACAAGACACCTAGAGGTACTCGCTAGAAGATGTAGAACACGAATAACATGGTGGTGGCCATGTGATGTGATATCAAAGGATGGAATTCCTTTGGGGTGATTGTGTGATTTGTATATTTGTGCCATATATATATATATATATATATATATATATATATATATTTATTTTGTTAGCTCACCCTATCTGCTTGTGTTTGGCGATGATCGTGTACGCGGTACACAAGAGTAAATGATGTTGCAGGTGGATTTGGTGAGGCTTAGCAGCGGAGCGGGGAAAACTCATGGGAACAGTTTTATAGAGTTTTATCATTTATGGTTTTGGAATAAAGATGTAATCTATTATAAGACTGTTTTGGTATTTTATTGAATTTTGAGAAGATTTGAACTTAGAGTTATTTTCATTATGAAATAAATTATTTGAAATTTCCCGTGTTCTTGGGAAATGGATTTATAATAAATGTGATTTTATTTTCTTATTTATTTTATTATTTAAACTTGTAATATCCGGTCGGGATGTTACGATAATTGATGTTATATTAATGTTTATTGATGTATAACTTTCGGTTTGTAAAATAACACTAAAAAAGTGAGAAATGGAGTGAAAAAACTAGGAAAACATTCACCGAGTTTAGACATCCAACTAAGAAAGTCAGCGAATTTCGAAAATCAATTCTTTTAAACAACAAATTTCAAAATCTGGTTAAATAAATGAGTTTTTTTAAGTATAAACCGGATATAAAATTCTGGTTCTCCCCTCAAACGGATTTGTATATCCATTTCATCCTCTTACGGCTTTCGACATCTATAACGATTCACACAAGTTTTTTGTTATCTTTTCAGTTTTTAAATTTGTAGTTACATGGATTTTTTGTAATTCATTATATATATATATTGCATTTATTGTTTTAATTTTTTTTAAATTTATTACTTTGTTATATGTATTATTCTTAATTTTTAATTTGGTTTCAATTTCTTTTTAATAAATATGAAAACATAAAATTAAATAAAAAAACATAACTTAAATATAATGATTAAATATAAAACGGAATATTTTTTATGTGATATAGGTGATTATAATCTTGGTATCTAAGATGGAAGATTTTTGTTTGAGTTTTATGTAATTACAAGGAAATTTGAGTTTCATGCCACAATTCTCTTGTTTTATTAATGATATGTGCAAGGGAGATTGTACACCTAACGTTCCAATTGATCAATTTTTTCTCACACATGCTGTGTTAATTAAGTGGGTTCAAAGGGTTTCTTATGATCTCGGTTTCGTTGTTGTCATAGTAAGATCCAATAAATATAATGGTCAAACGGGAAGAAAAACTTATAGTGGATATCATATCATTCACCCATTGTTACCCTGAGGCAAGAGCGTGGTTATTGTTTTATTCTAGTAGGGTGCAGACATTTATAGAGTTGATGGGCATGAATAGTACTTATGTTGATCTTATGCATGATTGATACTTGTATTTTGGTTATTATCATTATTATTTTTGTTTCTTTTTCTAATATTCTCTTATGGAGAATAAAAACGCTTTGTAATTATTTTTCCATGAAATGAAATACTAATTCCTCTAACCAAGGGACAAAACTATTTTGGCCTAAGTGTGACTATAACATAACATATAATAACTTCAAATCATAGATGAAAATAATAAATACAAAGTTCAACACAACAAAATATAGATATAACTTCTGTGTGTACTATACTAATATAAGTAAATAATGGAATATATATACAACATTAGATAAATCATATGCTATCTAGAATTGGATGACCATCTCCCTCGGACGTTACGACCTCTTCTACCTCCTTCATTCAGTTAACAAATAATTTGTAATGCCTCATTCTTTCGACCCAGGCGACAATACCTTTACTAACGTCTCAACATTCAATCTTCTTATGTAGGATGCCCACAACGCGTTTGACGACGAAAAATTAATTAAAATTGTTTCATAATATAAATAAATAAAAACATAAATTGGTTACAAGATGACTCTGGTCTCTACCAATTGGAATGTCATTTGACAGATGTCGGCATTGTCGGGGCACAAGACTTGGTCGCTCGTCCTCAACACCACGAATAAGATAGAGATGAGATATCTTTCTAAACCACTGTAATTATCCATCAACACGTGTAGATGGAGAGATCATTGATGTGACATTAATAAAGACATGTTGATGTGACATTGACAAAGACACAAAATCAAGTAAATGATGATAAACAATGCCACCACCTTGATGAAGCTAAAGAACATGTATATTTTCTGATACGTAGGAGTAATTTTGTGTGATCCATATGGAGTCCATATCACCCCATCATATATCAAGGCATCTAGTTGGGCCCTGACATCGTGTAGGCTGGAAGTTTGCCTTCTAGTTACAAACTGTGTAGCTCTAGGTCTGGTCTCATCGTAACTACTGGGTAACTTGCTTCCTTCCCAAAGTGGATAATGGATTTATATAATGAAACACTAAAGGAAATATAACTACAAGAGATATGTCTACCAATTAAAAAAACGAATTTGCGTAGTAAACTTTAGAATCCGATGCATTCAAGAAACAAATTTCATAAATGGATATTGGATTTGAAAATCCAATTCAATTTAAAAAGGATTTCACACCTCTTATACCGAAATTCAAAATTGGGTTAACATTTTCAACGAATTTGGAAATCTAGTTAACGTTATTATCGAATGTTGAAATACGATCAGTATATTATGTTTTTTTTATAACTATTTTCAATTTGTTTTTATAGTTTAGTTATAATTTTATTTATAAATGTTTTATAATTATTTTGAATTTATTTTTTATTTTTTATGATTTTGTTAGTTTTAGTTTTTAACTTTTATTTATTTAATGTATCTATTTTTATTTATTTGTTTATAATTTGTTATATATTTTAATAATTTAATGTTTATTGTTTTTATAATTTATTGTATTATTTTTTGTTTTAAGTCCGCCTTCTAAATTTATTATTATATATTTGTACCCTCCCGGACCAAGGATTTCTCCATTAAGCTAAGGACTTTGTAAAAAGCTAATTGATGGTTCAAGTCATAGAAGGATGTCTACATAAAGCCGAGGTCTCTGTAAGAAGCTAAGTAATGATTCAAGTCATAGAAAGATGTCTCCATAAAGCCGATGTTACTACAAGAAGCTAATAGATAGACTGTGATATGGAAAGATGTCTCCAAAAGGCAGAGTAACATTCTAGAATAACGAGACACGCTAAATATTTAAGGAAATAAAGGAGAATCTTAATAAAATGTTATCTCTCTCATATTTGGTAAATATAAATCAAACTAGGGGATATTATCATTATTTATTGTTCATTATCTTTTAGTTAGATTATTTGAGAATATATGATTATGTATATCGGTGGAAATTGTAACTGATTTGCCTATAAATAAGAATGCTACTCCCATAGCCGAGGGATGAAACTATTTTGGCCTGAGTATTATTTGTGAAGGTTAAGATATTCCCTTACTTTTTTCTTTGGTGTAAGGTTCATTCACACCTTTACCGGAAGAAATTAGCGCCCACCGTGGGGCCAAGTAAAACATGATTCCACAACCATCAAAGTGATAGAAATGTCGTCTATGAGAAGCGCCAAAAGGGAGGGGCTGTCTCAATAAGAGACCGTGGAAAGCATATGAGAGATACAATGACATTACACATAAATGAAAAGGAAAGTAGAGGAGGACTGAGTTTGAGCTAAGGCAAAGAAGGAAGAATCACAGAGGAAAGCAGAGGAGGAACTTTAATAACTACGATAAGAAATGTTTGAGGAGCGGGGACAATTATGAAAGGAGGGGAAAGCAACCCATTGGTGACTGGAAGAGGTGCTGCGTTAGCAAGAACAAATGCAAAAAACCAATGAAGAGATGCAACAATGTATAGAAATGTAGACCGACTACCCGCACTGACACTGCCTTATAACCTACATTGCTGAAAATCACCTATTTTCCCAAGAAATTATGGATGACCAAATTCTCAAAATTTTGTGGTCCCAAAAATTACTCCTTTCATGGGTAACTCAGACCCAGAAGCTCACTTGAAATCTTTCCAAGCCCTAATGCTGATTTTAGGCGAGACAGATGTTGTACGTTGTAAAATGTTTGTCAGTACTTTGGCGAAAATCGTTTCATGGAATGGATTGGAACTATCCCTAATGCCTCTATCAAGTCATTTAAAGAGTTCTCACATTACATTCTTGAATGATTCTCGGCCAATTCGGCAAGATCTTTGGAGATGGCCGACATGTTTGATGTACGACAGTAGGGAGACGAGTCTCTAAAATATTTTCTTAATCACTTTAACAACATCAGCATGAAGATAGTGCATCCCAATGAAGGATTTTTGGTCAAGGCCTTTATAAACAACCTCTACGTTAGTTCTTTCAGTGAATCCTTATATTGAATGCCATCGAGGACCCTAGTAGAAATACGATAAAGGGCGACGGTCGAAATAGAAATTGAAGAAGCTATGCGACACAAGAGGACGGGTGATAGGCGACTTATGTTAGGAACTCGGATTGACAGAGAGGTAAGAACATTAAAATGCGAGAGAACTCCACCCAAGAAGAAGCCAAATAAGAAATTTGCGACTTATGTAGTGCAAAAGCTAGGATAAGATCAGTGTAGGGAGTGACCTCGCAACTAGGAAGGGCCACACTTTAGTGCGGCACAATCAGAGATAATGGATGATGAGGACGTGGCTAAACACCTACGTTGACCTACACTGCGAACAAGGTACTAGGACATAATAGGGAAGCTTGGTGCAAGTTTCACCAAACCTCGAGTTGTGATACCAACCGTTGTTTCACACTGGAAAATCAATTAGCAACACTTGTAGATAAGGGACTTTTGTAGAGATACTTGGTTGAATCAAAAGAGGAAGACCGAAAAGTGAAGCCTTCAGCGATAGAGCCTCATGAAATTCCCACGTTAGGGGATTTCAATTCCATTGCATGCAGTTTTGTAGGAGGGTGGTTGACATGTTGGGAAGAAAGGTGCATCAAGTTTTAGTAGACTAGGACAGCTCAATGGATGTCATGTTCTAGGATACCTTCGTAGCGCTCCAAATTTCTAGAGATCGACTACAGGTTTTTTTATGGGGTGTTGGTAGGATTTTCGGGGAAGCAAGTAAAGGTGTAAGGGTATGTTGACCTTCGGACAACCTTCAAAGATGATAGTGCTGCAAAAGGGAGATTGTGAAATCAAGTTTGTTAAAACTAAAAATCAATTGGCGGATTTGTTTACAAAACCATTGGCTAGAGATAGATTTAACAAGCTAAGAACTGAACTAGGCATCTTAGACATCAAGAATGTGGTCTGATGTGTTTGTAGCATGTTAATCTTATG
>Ga0214544_1012915_pt1 | contig 10529 bp, 9 predicted proteins | sample CNSS3metaG_FD_160074 | JGI IMG/M metagenome (GOLD analysis project Ga0214544, IMG submission 160074) | Root nodule microbial communities from cowpea collected in UCLA plant growth center, Los Angeles, California, USA - CNSS3 | ecosystem: Host-associated > Plants > Roots > Nodule | place: USA...
GCGAAGAGTTAATGGTGGACTTAATGACGATGCATAATTGGGCATCAATTTTTGTCCAATGGGAAACTTCATCTGCAGCAACTGTAGTTAGACTCTGGGTGAGATGATCTTCATATCCTTGACTCTTGAGCCAAAGTTTGATATCGGATGCCCATGTCGCGTAATTTGTGCCATCCAACTTGTCAATGGATAAAAGCACATTGAGGTAGTTGGTATAAACAGAGGGTTCAGACAGCGGATTGCTTGAAGACGACACACCCGAATTGGCCGCGAAAGAAGCCACAGAGGGAGAAACCCTAAAAATTCAAGGTGCTCCGATTGAAACAACAACCACAGATCTAGAAAGAGCTCAAGAAGGTGATTCAGGCGAAGTTGATCGGCGCAGAAAATGATCGACGACGCGCCGTCACGTGCGGCAGAGAGGGGGTGACTACCGGAGCTTGCGGCGGTGCATGGAGGTGCATGGAGGCGCATGAGAACTTCGATGGCGGCGATCTCTGCGGCGTTCGAGTTGCTTTGCCGAGACGAACAAAACCGTCTGGTCGTCGGTCGAAACTGTAGTTCCGACGACGACGACGGCGGAGGCAACGATGATGGCGGTAGAAGCGACGGCAATGAGCGGTGGACAGTGACTGTAGTAAACTAACCTAAGCTCTAGATACCATGTAAAATAAGATGAAATAGGGTTTTGGGATTAATCTCCCTTGTGTAAACCCTACACAAAGGATAGTTTATTTATATTGATAATGGGCATAACCCAGAAATACATAATGGGCTGAGCCCAACTACTAAACACAATATTATATCATCTAACAGTAGACAAGGCTTCAAGTTCCTCTTTCATAGCTTGAATCCAATGATGGTGTTTAGAAGCTTCAGTGTAGCTGCAAGGATCGTTAGCAGAGGATATAACAGAAATAAAATGTTTGAAAGAGAGGCATAAAATATTATAGTTAATGTAGTTGTGGATGAGGTATTTGGTGATACTATTGGTTTGAAAATTTTGAAGGTATTGGGGAGGTTTTCTAGAGCGGGTGGATCATCGAGGTTGAGTGACATTGGAATTTGTAATAAAAGGAGGTTGGGTGGGAGCAAGAGTGTTAGAGGGTGGATTGGGGTAAGGAGGGTTAGTGGGGAAAGGGGTTTGAAGGTCATCATAATTTTGAGTGTAGTTGGTTGGAAGTGGGAGAGAAAGATTATTTGTATCAATTGTTCCAGTAGTGTTATGATAGAGAAAATGATTTTCATGGAAAATAACATTGTGTGATACTTCAAGATTGTGGTTCTTTAAGTTTAAGAGACGATAACCTTTAACATTGGGTTCAAAACCAAGAAATATACCAGGCACAACTCTAGAATCAAGTTTCTTTCAATATGTAGTGATGGTGGAAGAATAACAAAGACAACCAAAAATATGAAGATTGGTTAGATCACAATTTTTTCCGAAAAGCTTTTCAAAAGGGGTGTCATTGTTTAAAAAGGGAGTAGGCATAGTATTGATAAGAAAAATAACATGGGTAGCAGCAAAACACCAGAATAGAGTTGGAAGATTAGCTTGGACAAGAAGGGCCTTGGTGACATTGAGAAGGTGTTGATGTTTTCTCTCGACAATGCCATTTTGCTGGGGAGTTTCAACGATAGTTAGAAAGTATTTATTTCCTTGCATAGAAATGAGAAGAACATGGGCCCCATATATCAATGTGTAGTAACTCAAAGGGTTGAATAGTTTTTTATACACTAGAAGGAAAAGTTAGTTTGCGTTGTTTAGCAAGATGACATGCATCACAAATATAAGAATGATCAAAATTGATATAGTTATACTTTGCAGACATAAGACGAAGTCTATCATTTAAGAGATGACATAGTCTAAAGTGTCATAGATTTATGTTCTTGGCATTACAATTGTTTAAAGAAAGCAAATAAATTGTTGTCATGAGTTTGGACATGTTTATAGAAATATAAGCCACCAGCGTGATTAGCTGAACCAATCGTGGCGTTGCTCTGTGAGTCTTGTATATCACAGCCAAGAGAAGAGAAAATGAGTTTGCAATTAAGAATTTTGATTAGCTGTGAAACAGAATTGAGATTGAAGGAAAAATGAGGAACATAAAGAACATTAGTTAAATAAAAGGTAAGGGAGAAGTGGATAGTTCCTGACTGTTCAACAGTCACAGTTTCACCATTAGGTAGAGTAATTTGGATAGGCTTGATTCTGGTGTGATAAGAAAAAAAATGTAGGGAAACACAAACATGAACTGTGGCACCAGAGTCAAGTATCCAAATACGTTTATGGTGTGAAGAAGCAATAATAGAGTTGATATTACCTGATGAAGAATTGCTTGAAGCAATGGAGCCAATTTGATTGATAGTTACTAATGTATGATTCTTGAACAGATTAGCCAAGAGTTGGTACTATAGGGGTGTTAGGTGAATGTCTCCCGTGGTGTCATCAGGTTCAGATTGGGCATATTTGTCTTCTTGTATGGATGCTTAATGAACGTGTGGTGTTTTATTGTGTAGTTTGTGACCAGGTGGATAGCCATGCTTCTTATAGCATATATCCACTGTATGACCATTTCTACCACAATGAGTACAAAGTTTCTTGGAAGAAGAAAGTTGAGGAGGGATGCTTTTATTGTTGGCTTGGTTGGGAAAGCCATGCTTGCGGTAGCAGACACTTTCGGTGTGACCAGTTTTGTTGCAATGAGTGCAAGAATAAGTGGAGACAACATTGACAGACCCGCTGTTAGGATTGTGATTGGAAGCAATGGAGTGTTGAGTGGTATTGTTGATGTTGTGGATGTTGATAGCAGGAGTGCCATGTGACAACTGTCTTTCTTATTGCATGACAACGGAAAAAAAAATTGTGATAGGTGGCATTAGATCCATGAGGAGAACATATGATTTCATATTTGTTAAATTGGTCATTGAGACCCCTTAAAAACTGTATAGCATGATCTTCTCTTCTTATTTGTGCAAGGATAGTAGGAATCAGACATGAGCATTTGACGGGGCAAAAACATGTAGGTGTTGGTCTGAAGTTTTCTAATTCATCCCAGATGATGCATAATTTTGTGAAGAAATCAAAGACATTGAGATCGCCTTGACTGAGGGTAACTGCCTCTAATTGTAGATTATTTATACGTGCAAGATCACCATGGGAGAATTTGTTCTTGAGATTTGTCCAGATGTCGAGGGCGTTATCCATCCATATGATGTTTTGTCTTATGGTGGGAGAAACTGAATGAATGATCCAAGAAGCAACTATGTTGCATCAATGCCAAGTGGAGAACAAAGAATTGTTGGTGTTAGGTGGATCAGTGGTGCCAAGAATGAATTTGACCTTGTTCTTGGCACTTAAAGCCGTGATCATGGATCGACTCCATGAGTGATAATTGGTCCCGTCAAACAAAGGTGCAACCAGAGGTGTAGTTGGGTTTTCACTTGGATGCAGATTAAGAAAATTGGGTGACTGAATTTCGTTTGATGTAGAGGGCACAATATTGGTGGTGGAGATATCTGTCATGGTTAAAGAAAGCAGGAAACAAAAACAAAAGAAAGAAAGAAACACAAGAAACAGGCAGGAAGCAAGCAAGAAAAAAGGAGAATGCATAGTGACAGAGGCAATATGGAATTGCATAACAATATGGAAACAAAAGCAAAAGGAGAAAGAGATAGAGAGAGTCATAAGGAAGAAAGACAAAATAGAATTATATTCCTTGATGTGTTACAAAAGGACAAGGACAAAGACAAAAGCCTTATATACAAAAGAAGTGAAAGAGGCAAATAACGAAAAAAATAGTCAAAACTTAAGAGGTAACATTGAGTACACAGTAGAGCATAACTTTATCAATAAGATAACACAATTTAAAAGTCTTTTTTAACATTTTTTTCTTTTAGACTATATAATAAAAAGTCATTTTTGATTTGTGAATCGTGCAACCAAAAGTCATTCTATCAAAAAAAAATTTCATATTACGTAATTTGAAAAGTCAAAACAACTTTTAGATTACGTAATTATGAATTTTTTCGAATAGTATAATCCGAAAATATTTTTTAACTTTTAGATTGCATAATTTAAGAACAATAAAATGAGAAATTTCTTTTATATGGGGTGCAGTAAGAATTCTGTGGGGGTGCAAGAAAAAACTGGCTAGACTTAATCGTATGCTAACCTTTAACAATGCAGCAACAGCTCTATATGTTTCATCTTTGAAACAATGTTGATCGCTAAGAAAAGGAGTTTTTATAAGGTAAAAAGTTCAAGCCTTTACTTCTTTATGTCATGTTTATTCTTATCATAACTTGTTTAACTACATTTTCCATCAATACTAATAATTTGAGTTTTGTAGCTTGATCTATATATTTTTATATTGTTAATATTCTCACCTTATATGTCAATTATCATTATAATTTTTTGTTAAATTACTTTGGCCTCGAGTTTTGATTTTATTGATTTCTTTTCTGTTTTATTTCCATTGTAGTTCGAAATTTAAATTTTCACTATACAATGAGTGAATTTTATTTTAATTACTATAAAATATGTATTTTTTTATTTTTATCCTTCAAAATTTGAAATTATTATTTTTATTCCATTATTCATTTCAAGATAGGTAACTAATGCTTACTTTAGGGATTAAAAACATTTCCAAAGATATCATTACTGACACAAATTATAAGGACCAACTTTTACAGTTTTTTGGAAAAATAACAACATAAAAAATATTGAACTTTTAGAACTCGTAAAAAAACATATTGAACTTTTAGAAAATCAAATGTAATTATACAAAAATAGTATTTTTTCCATTTAGACATAATTTATTCTATATTTTACCCTTTATCAAATATTTGATAAAATTAAAATTTATCATACTTTTATCCTATCTTTATCCTACTCTTCTAATACATCTGTACTAATTTCAAAAATATATTTAAACCTTAATCAAGAATTGAATCCTATTTAATATGTTCATGTTAAAATCCAATCCATATAACATGTTTTTGACAAACCAAAGAATGTAGTGTTAAATTACCAAATTTAACATAAGATATGGATGATTAAAAGGTTGAGCATATAAGGAATTTGGCTAACACCCTATTTGTCCTTTAGGTTAATTATTGTAGACCAAGTTGCAGTTGATGATTCCATGTGAGAACACATTAATTTACAAAGCAAGTTTCGAGCTGTCTCTGTCACTGGGAAGAACCTCTCTGATTAATCACTGTGACACAGCTCAACTAATAGCTAATTAAGCATTCATAGATATATCCATGTGAATGCTTTATTTAGATATGTATCTTTGACTTTTAATCACATTTATATAGATCCAAAGACCTATCATTAATACACACATCTATGTGTCTAGGAATCCTCACAAACACATAATACTTTATCTTCTTCTCACATTTAATACCAAATTAGAACTTGTCAACTCCATATAAATGCCATATCAGTTTGATAATATTTTTTAATCCATATTATTAGTTAAAATATTGCATGATTTACCACCAAGTCGCCCAACTAGCTTGAATTGCGTGCTATAAAACTATTTCTTGCTTTCACTTCTAAAAAACAAAAAACTGAATAAAGAAAACCAAAATTCTCGTGCCTTGTTGATGGGGTGTTTGACATGTAAGAAAAGATGAAGTTTCTGAAGTTTTGAATATTAAGTAATAGTAAATTGAGCAATAACTAATGGCCATGTTGAGCCAAAGATGCGAATATTTCAAGCAACGGTGACAAAACCAAGTTCGATCTGTGTCATAATCCATACGCATCTTTCGTCCAAACTATCACACAATATAAATAATAAAAATGGAGCATTCTATGCATGTCTATTACCTATCTTTTTTTATTTATTAACATTTTCTAAGCCTATTTTCACACTATTTCAGGTTGAGTTTCACACGTCAAAGGAATCGAATGCTTCCATAACTCACCAGATTTTGTTGGTGGAAAGATTGACTTAGATTGCATACCCTTTACTTGCATTGAACAACTTTAATTACACTGCAAAGCAAACGATTCCACTGTTCTTTTTCTTTCCTTTGATTCTTTGGTGTTCAACGTTAAAGTTGGTTCTCCTAGTTAAGCTTGGTTATGCATATCAAATGCTACTGATTCCAGCATCGGCTTAAATCAGTTTTCTGCTATTTTATATCATAGTTGAGTTATTAGATGCCATCATCATAACTCTAGCAGGATGCTTACAATGACCGCTTGACAATTACATCCATTGTGTTATGAATAGGTTACAATTGGAACTATAATCTATTATGTGTAATAGATTACGACTTTAATTTCAATCTATAACTATTATAGGTTACAGTTCATTAATCACATAAAAAATAACCGTAATCATATTTTTTTGCAGTGAAAAACTATTTTATTCTTGATTACACTACGTGCTAGCAACTAGTACTGCTGCTAACAGATAATAAATTTTTCTATTGTTCTATTATTCTACCTAACTTTTTTTTGTTGATCACATAAGATTCCAATACCACCATACCTAACTATCACACCTTTTGAAAGAAAAGGTTATGCATAGCCTTTGGTTATTACAATATGTCTCCTTTTTCTTATATCAGTGGAAGGAAATAACTGTATATACTTTGAGTGACTTGTTAGGCTACAAAACTAATTCTAATTAACTAATCTATGCAATCAGTGGTTATAATTTGGCTGCTTACATAAGAGTTTAGAGCATACAATTCAACAAAAGACACAGAAAAGCTTTACTTTTATTTTTCTATTATATGTCATATATAGAGAGAGATGTTTTCAAATATACTAAGACTGATAAAGTTTGAGAATCTAAGTAAAACGAGAAAAGGGTTTTAATATATGTTCTTAGATCTATATATCTATATCTATATATCTTCACATGGGAACAGGAACCATAACACAGGCACCGTACCTTGTCTCCCTTTTAAGAAGTGAAGTCTTTCACATCCTTTAAATCTGCAGCTGGCACAGACTCGTGAGTGAGTTATTTAAACTTGAGTCAAATGGAGATATATTCCCCCCACGTGCAGTGGCCAATTGTTCAAGGCTATACTTAATCTCTTCATGTGATCTTCAGCACCAATTCTATAATAAAATCATACTTCTCAGAGCATCAAGAGTTTCTCATTGTATTCTTTATACTTTTTGCTTTCTGCATTTACCTACATCTCTATTTATTCAGTTTTTCTCCATCTCATACCTTAATCTTTTACATCAGTTTGAAACATTGCAATCTAGTTAATTAATTACCTGGTAAAAGTAAATTTGATGCCTATATTCGAATGCAGTACTGTTACAAATGATGACAAATCAAGCATAAATAGAAGATGTATAAAATTAAAAATCATAATGATAATGTTTGTGAAAAAGAACATCAAAAGAGTAGAAAATACCACTAAAAGCACATGAATACGTGATGGGGCTTTCCTTCCCCATAACTAGCTCTAGATGGCGAAGTGATACATTCTACACTGTTGAGAAAAACATGATTATTCCTACAACAAATGAATACTAAACAAAGTATGGGACATTTTCAGTGCTGGAAATGGATCCAAGGCTCATTGAGCTTTTAGGAGGAGTGTACACAGAAGAAGTTGAAGATGAAGAGAAGGATGAAAGGATAACAGAAGGAGAAGGCAATGGTTTTAGTGGAGGAGTATGCAATGGTTTTGGTGGAGGAGGAGTGAGAGGTTGAGAAAGACCTAGTGGTTGTGAGTTTGTGGGAATTGCTGCTGAGATTGCATCAGCTGAAGAAACCAAAGCTGCATGATTAGAAGAAATGAGACTCGCAGCTTCTCTATATTTGTATTTTAGTATCTCTGCTCTTATTGCATTTAGTTCTGCTTGTAAAGATTGAACTTGTTGCTGCAAGGTTGATATTGCACCCATGCATCCATACACAGGATCTCTTAGCCTCAAGTTAGCTTCGTAAACAAGGCTATTTGCTGCATCAGCTCTTTGAGCCTCTGGTACCTCCTGCACATAAAAGTAAAATTTGAAAACAAATCAGTTTTTACTTCAATAAGAACTACTAATCCAATTGAAGAACAACAAAAGAGTAACTATTTTGGTGTTGTGGAGCTAGCTAGGCACCAACCAGAAGCATCTTGGAGACATTGCTTGCACCAAACACTTTGTGTACTGCTACAAACTTTTGAGGCTCGTGTGGTGAGAAATAAGGAGAAAAAGGGCATTCTTCAGCACACCTTCTTCTCAAAAGCTTGCATGCAGCACAAGGGGTTACTGTGTTTAAGGTTATCCCAGGAGTTGGACCATAGAAATGCTTTCTTCCCATTTGAGATGATGCTTCCACCTCTGCTCTCACCTTTGTTATCTCCTCTAATCTGTCTTTGGGAAAATACAAAAAACTGCATGTTAAAACCATGAATCTGTAAAGAAAAAATAATTCGTATTTTGGGTGGTGTAAGAGCATCATGCTCTCAGCACCATCACCAGAAACCAAAAACATGGTTGAAACTGTGATATGAATGGTATGCTACTAATTTCAACTCATGAGTAAATTGATTTTTAAGAGAGGAAGAAAATTTATGTGTGTTTATATAACATTTACCTATCTCTTGATGTCCAAACATGCCTCTTGATTTTCTTGATCTCAGTGGAGGGTTGGGAGGGAGAAAGATTTTTGTTTCATACACAGGCACTGAGAGAGAGAAGGCAGGGAAACAAGTCCTTAAAAGGCAAGGTGGTGATTAGGAAAAGTAGGTCAATGCTTTTTATGAGGAAAAAAGATATGGAATTATTAGAAGAAAAAAAGTTTGCAGATCATGAGTTTTTTTAACAGAAATATTTAATTAAGAAGAAGGAGAAAATAAAAACAAAATGATTAGGTTGCATTAAGCACTTAAAGAGAGAGAGGTAGCACTCTTTGTCAATAGCTTGCACACGTGTTAGTTCTATTGGAAACTGAGAATTGACTTTGGAAAAAAAATACAAGAAACATCAGTGTCAGACTACTCAGCAATTGAGTTTTCTGAAAAAAAATTATCGGAGAAATGGCTATGGGCTGCAAAGTGGTGTGCTTCTGTTTATTGGATTTGTTGTATTTGTGACAAACGTTTTCAAGTAGGAGCCATGTATGAGGGACCAATTAAATTAAAAGATTACAATTCTTAACTATCTTTGGTCATTTTCTCCCCTTTCAACCTGGAAACAGTTTAGATTGAAGGGGCAGATAATTTGAGTTCAGACAATGAATGATAGAGAACTTTAATCAAACAGATTGTGTATTGCACGGGCTCTCCCTCAACATCACCTCACCTCTCACATACAAACGTTTTTCATTGGGTAAATTAAGTTCTCCCAACAAACTTATTTTTGCTTCCATGACCCTACCTAAGCTATTCCAAATGTGTAGCTTCATGGCTCACCGAAACTTCTTTATGTCCTTTCAAAGAAAAGTTTAGGGCTCCAGTGTTGGAACACTGTAATCCCAATTAGGAATCACACTTAGGAATGAGAACTCGTTGGGTTTATCGGGTGCGGATAATGTCCACTCATTATTCATATTATCAAAATAAATCTATCATCGTCTCCGTTTCGTTATTAGTCGGATAACCATGAAAAATATTTACAAGTTTTTCTTTTTCTTACATCGAGGTATTCATAGATAGATGCGAATATTTATCTATATATTTTTTTTAATTTTAAATAAAATTATTTAAAAGTAAATTTTTAAAATATAAACTTAGACAAAAAAAAAGTAATTTTAGGCAAAATTCAAAATCAAATAGTCAATAAATTAATATAAATAAATTTTTTTAAATGTAAATTTAAATGAGTTGCAACAAAATATAATTTTTAAAAAGTTAACATTTTATAAAATAAATTCAATTTCATATGTCCAAATAAAAAATAAAAATATTTGAAGTCAAATTTTAAATGGTTATTCCATGATTAAAAATTCTTTTACTAATAATTTTATTTTGACCACTTAAATTTAAAAAAAAAAAATACTCATATAAAATTCATTGATAATTATTAACAGATAGCAACTATGCGAGTTTAAGTTTGCATTTTGATATGAAGAGTTTGGTGCAAAATTAAGTGAGACGTGGATTTATAGAATATAATTATAAAATATGAGGGGTCATATAATTATGAAATATGAGATTTCTGGTAATAAACCTTATATTTACTTAAAAACCAATTTACCTCATTATGAAAGCCGAGGAATCAGGGTGACAACAGAGGTCAAACTCTACTTTTGGAGATTATTGTTTGTTAGAGCAATTCAAACTGTAGTCTATGTGAAGTATTGCTCGACAATACAAAGTTGATGAGAAAATCATGCGAAACTTAAAACTAAACAAAGATGTGATTCGTGAGTATTCCTGGAGAGTCGATCAAGCCACTCATACAACATTTTGGGTATTGCAAGCCACATTTATGTGATTTTTCTGAAAATAATATCACAAAATTATTTATTCGAGATTTTTTTCTTTCTAACTGTGGATATTTAGACGAAATGCAGACTTGAATAAATACAAATTTAAATGAGAAT
>Ga0214544_1012918_pt1 | contig 10525 bp, 12 predicted proteins | sample CNSS3metaG_FD_160074 | JGI IMG/M metagenome (GOLD analysis project Ga0214544, IMG submission 160074) | Root nodule microbial communities from cowpea collected in UCLA plant growth center, Los Angeles, California, USA - CNSS3 | ecosystem: Host-associated > Plants > Roots > Nodule | place: USA...
TCAGAAAGGGAAAACACAGACCTCCCATTAGGGCAACGTAGCAGGGTTTATATACACTGGGCCAACCCTTAGGCCCACTTAGGGGCAGCCCACTAACTTTAGGGCAGGAATAAAATGGGGCCTTACATTCTCCCCAACAAGAAAATTTTCGACCTCGAAAATTCATCGATGAGATAGGAAGGAGCTATGTTCTCCTTATCTCCTCTGGAAACCACTACTCAAACACGACATATACAACGACTCCCACACCTATAGTCATTGGAAACTTTGCCTCTGTGCTAAGCGATAGGTGCCCAACTATGTAGATTAAATCAGTCACTACTCTCGAAGCACTCCAAATCCTCCAGCCTTAAAATCCGAATGCTCGTCCATGCATGCCCCACTAACTTGTATCTAACATACTGACTCACTTTCTATTTGCTCTCCGCTACCCCTTGTAGGTTTTTATCAACTTCTCAGATGACCTTAAGTCTCCAACCAAGGCACGCTCGTTATCACTTCACATCATCTTGTTCACTCCTTTATGCATCACTTCACTGACTTGATCACTCTTGAGTGTTGGCCTACTGCCACACCATCAACACTTTTGACCACTTTTATGTATATTGAAACTCCTACATCTTCTTCTCATTTAAACCTTCAACTGCTTTCTTCACCATGTCGCATCAGCATCCTATCTTCATCTTTAATCCCCCCTAACTTATAGGCAACATTCCACAAAACCCCAGAACCATAACTTCCTTTGACTTCAAATTTCTAGTCTGGTTCGTACCACGTAACTCCACGATACACCTCAAACTGATATATTCCGATTTGGCTTTTCTCAACCTTGTTGAGAGGTTCACTAGTGCTAGTAAGATGACGAGACTAATGAAATCCCCTCACCCATTCTCTTCCCAACCCAAACACTTATGGTTCTCAACCAACTCTCACTCTTACTTCGTCAAATCAAGGATCTTCAATTCCCTTCTCTGGCTAAACATCTACTCTCACGTCCTCACTTCCAAGTTGGCACCCTAACTTGAAATCATAACTCAAACCATCCCCTACTTCTCTTGCACAACTTTCTTTGAGCAACTTCATAATTCCAACTTTAACTGGTAACTGAACATCCTTAACTGATACTCATAAGAACGACACATTTGTTGTTCATAAGTAAGATAGTTCTTTCCACACACCTTTTACCCCTCATAAGTATCACTTGCCATCATCTCGTTGCGCTACTCTGATCACCACAAAAGGCCACTCATTTGTTTACCCCAAATGATGCCCCTTTCATGTCTGCCGTGACAAGGAATCAATCATCACCGAGAAACCTTCTTTCAAAACTTCTATGCAACTTGTAAAATCCTTTGGACTCACCTCTTTATAGTCTTAGCGTCTCATTTTCGCAACATTGCATCCACCCTTCCTAACTATGCGTCCTGTTAGGCACTTCATCCTTTGTCAATACCCTTTCTTGCACATTTTAAAGACTCTGTTCGCACTTGGATACTCGCCGTTAAACCTTGACGACACAGCTAACATGTTTGAGATTGCCTTACCTTCATCATGTTTTCCACTCTATACAACCATAGGTCCGAAAAGCCAATCCTCCCTTATTTAACGTTTTCCCTTGAACAATCTATTCCACCACTACCTTTCCTCTGATGTTCACCAAATTCGCTGTCATCCTTGTGGTCATACTTAGTATAAGTCACTACTTCTCCGACATCTCCTCCACCTCCGTATTTATTTCAGACTCGTTGTAGAAACCATTCCATTAGGGACTATTGTCTCAAGTTTCCTCTTCAGGCACCAATGCAAAGGGAAACTTTATCACACCAAGGTCAAAACTCTGGTACTTGTCCCACAGCACGTCTATAACTCCTTTTCCACTGAGATCCTCTTCGTCCATCATCCACTTTCCCTCGTCAGATGTCTTTGATTCACGTGAAGCTTTGTCCCCACTATTTAGCTTGGTCCATACCTCACACGCCACCATTGAATCATCTCTTTTTAATCCAAGAACACCACCTCGTGGGTCGTCCCAGCTCATCAGAATGAGATTGAGAAAACAACTGATTCACCCTTGAGACTACGTCCCAACATTGAATAATTTAGATCGGATTTAAATTTAAATACTTTGATCACCCCGAAGGCACCATACTCTCGAGCGGGTCTCCACTTGGTCGCAATTTTAGCAAAACCATCGTCTCAACTTCAGTCCTTTCTTAAAGACAACCATCACTCCTTTACCATACCGACGACATCAAGGAGTACACGATCCCAAGAAAATCGGCCCTTAGTCCAAGCATCTCTTTGTAAGGCGCATCTTTGTATGAGATTTATTCGTGCTAACCACTTTAGCATCAACCATCGTAGACACCATGTCAACCACTCAGAACTTCTCTCTTCATTTCCCCCATCATTGTGTTATGACATCAGTTGGGTGGTCCTTCCATACGAGAATAACCTTTTAAAGGTGTGCCCCTTCTTCTAGTACGCGAAACCTTTCACTTTATACCCAGGGTCAGATGTCCTACTCATGGGAACTACTTTCCCCTTGAAGCATCCCACTAACAACTTTGAAAATACCCATCATTACCTGCTAACTATTAATCCTGGTATGAATCCCTCATGCCATTTCTTCCCTATCCATCAATTGTTCCTTCCCCTACTTAGGAACATCATCTTTCCTGACTGATCAGTAACCATTATCCATCTCGACCTCTCACTAGAGGTTTGCCATCTTTTTGCACTTCCCAGTCTCCTCCTTTCTTACCTTTCTTGTCGCGAAGCAATTCCTCCACTTTTAGCAACCTCAGATTTGCCAATTGTTCCTCTTACACCACTCCAAGAAGCACTAGATGTGACCATATGACTATATTCAATGACACTCCATCTAACACTGTATGCATTTTCATAACTCGGAACCTCACCATCGTCGAGGTGTAGAATCGACTTGATTTCCTCAAACGATGTGGCACTTGCATGCACTGATACCCCTTAGTGTTATTACCCTTTCGATTCAACTCCTTTTAGAAAACTTGTAGTATCTATTTTTCGGAGAGTCTCTCCTTAAAGCTCCCTCTGACCAATCGTTATTTTGGGAACTCTAGTATATTCTCCAGTTTATCAATCCAAGACATTAAATCTGCATTCCCTTTTCTCCGTAAACACTAGACACAAAGCACAGAGGCGCAGCAAGACAAACTAGATCATACCAAGCAACAGTCTATCACTTGCAGACAACGAACCCCTTTTTGTCTATCGCCCATTTTTCCCCGAACCATCAGAATTAAGAAAGGAAAACAACCTTTAATCTAGTCATGAGTGTGCACCCTCATTACTCTATCAGGGCGTTTTCTGTTCCTAAACTTTTGGTTTCACTGACAAACTCGACTAGACATGACTACTTACGCCCGCAAGGAACGACAAACCCACAACCTCGGGTCATTCTAAGGACGAACTGCTCTGATACCATAAATGTAACGTCCCATTTAATTTATAAACGCAATTAAAGGAAACGCCACACATAAGATAGCATAACAACACAGTCCTGGGGTTCCCAACATCACCCCTACAAAACTAGGCACACCACGATGCCAACAAAAGTAAGATAGCTGTTTAACTAAAAGTTACAATCTAAAAACCACGAATACAGGGGCCATAGCCCTAAAGGAAACACGAAGGAAGGAAGTGTGAGATCCAGCCCAGATGGCTAAGTAGCGGAGTCGCCATTCCCTTGTTGACCACGAGAACCTCGCCCATCTGCTCCCATCAACCAGGTTGATGATCATCGCAAGAAAGAACAGCCACATACAACACAATCATGCAACGAAACGGGTAAGCTAGAGCCAACAACATAATCATCATACAGTCAAATATATTTTCATCATCTCAATCCATATAACAACCAAGCATGTTATGACTCTTCATTCAATACACTACGACTCGACTCGACTCATCCGGATATGTATAACTTGGTCGGATTCAGCGGATGCTTGCACTTGTGGTGGATACCTCTGCTCGACCCTGAGCTGCTCGATCCTGAGCTATGTGTTACAAGTGTTACGATGAATCAAATCTCCCTAACCACAAGGTTAGCCCTTACTGGATTTCAGGCCTCCTGCTACTCTCACCATAGGAGTCAGTCTGCTCTAGGTGAGACTAACTGGCTCCTCAGAGTGTCAGGATGCAACCTTACCTTGAATCCTTACCTAGTTATACAGATGGGGCACCACCATGGACACCCACTAACCGGGGCCATGGAATTACGTCCCGACCACTTAAGCGTAGCCCCGGAGGTCTCACCTAAAGACCCCAAGGAATTACACGCTGACACGGACCAACATTTATAGAACAACAATAGGAGAACAGCAAAATCATGTTTACAATTCCATATCCATCCATGAGATTTATTCCTCATACGCATCACATTTTGAATCCATACATCTGATCATCACCATCCCATGAGTCTAGGGTCTCATCTCATGTCAACACCATGTTCCTTTAGTTTCAAACCACACATGCATCTCACATGCCAAGTTTCCCCAACACTCATCATTCATCATTTATGAATCATGTCACGCATACATAGCAATCCATCATATATATAGGCACATACACCTCGACATACAAGCATACCCGAGCAATTTCCACTCATACCATCTCATAGTAGTACAATAGAATACACTTCAGCCACCAAAAGACATAAAAACCCCAAACTGATCGCATCCTCGCTCAGACCGTCGCTCAGGCTGAGGAGTCTCGCCCAGGCGAGAGTCTCTCGCTCAGGCGAGTCCTCTCCGCCTAGGCGAGAGTTCGCGAATTTGGAACAGGGGACTCCACACGTTCTCGCTTAGGCGAGACTTGCCTCGCCTGGGCGAGACGCTCGCTTGCTCGAAATTGAGCGAGTCGCCTAGGCGACCATCTGTGCGAGAAGGCCAAGGCGAGCCTCTGCTCGCCTCGCCTGGGCGAGACGTGCTCGCCTGGGCGAGTTTAACAGTCCCCGCCATTGCCATGCCTGTAAAAGACGTATTTTTGCACAAACCAACAACACACCAACCATTTCAAGCGATCTCCACAACATACAAGTCAAGAATCATAAAGTGTACCGCAAAACAGTTTATAACCATAGCCATAGTGAGGTTCTAGCTTCCCGTACCTGGACAAGCTAGCTGAAACCTCGACACCCCAAACTGTGGAGGACGAACAGCTTCTAGGAATGGACTCGAAGCTGGAAAACGACGTGAGAATGGGTCAGTTCAGAACCCTAACAACAACTTACGAAAAACAGACCAAGGAAAGGAAACTACGAGTCCGAGAGCACTTACGTGAGCTAAGAACGGCCAAACGGAAGGTGGACTGTCAACACGGTGGAACCCTAACGGAGAGAGTGCGGTTGCGGCTCTAAGCACCAAGGTAGGAGAAATCTGAAAAGTGAGGAACTAGGTCAGACTCAGGTGGCTTTATCTTTTGGGCCAGCCCTAAGGCCCAATAGCTCAAGGGCAGCCCTTAAAGCTTTAGGACAGAAAAGTAAGGTGAATTTTCATGGGCCTTACAATAATTCTAAGTATTCATTTTCATTAAGAAAACAATAAATTATACATTTCTTAATAACTTTTTTACATAATTTTTTGGTACACTTAATAGTCTAATTTAAGAGTTAAGTAAATTATATATACTTTATTTTTTAGTTTTTTGAATATTTTTTAAAAACAAAACTGTAACAAAATTCTGAACATTAAAATAGATAATACATCAAAAATATGATATTGATCTCAACAATACCATCTCAAAACATGAAGTCAGAATATTAGTATTATCTATATTAAGAAACTTGTTTCAATATACCTAATAATAGTATATCATGTTTAGTATAATTAGTAATATGGTTATGATGAAAGTAATGAATGATATAATATATTAAAGATATCACATTGATTAGAATTAAAACAGATTCACAATATATAAATATAGATTCAAATCCCATCTTATATTATATACTGATTTGTTCATTTTTAAAATATAGTTATGTAAAAGAGAGATTTCATTGGTTGATTGTAATTTTTTTACAACATTAGCATATGACTTAAACTAAAAATTAGCATATGTGTTAAACTAAAAATTAAAAGACATAATGAATAATGCAATATAAAACGATGAGATAATTCATAAAAGGAAGACCGACAAAATAATAAAATATACTATTATTAAAAAGATTTCAGAAAAAGTCAAAGTTTATTTGTAGGAGTAATTTATTTATGGAAAAAATACTATCAACCTTTTGAAGAAATAATAATAAAATATATCAAAAGATGTGTTAAGGACTTTGTCCTTACATGCATCATTATCAAAAGTTATTCTCATTTTTGTTGGCTTGTATCTTTTAAATAGCGGAAAGAGTGCTTTCACACTATAGATAGATACTTAAGATCGAACAATGAAGGAAAAATTAGAAAGGGTTAAATATATTTTCGTCCCCCAAATTTTAGTAAAATTGGAATTAGTTTTTTCTAAAAAAAATTTATCAATTTATTTGTTCATCTTTAAAATTACATAAATTTAATCATTTTAATCAAATTTTGTTAAGTTTATCTGACGTTTCAAATGCAATTCATGATATTATTTGAATTGTTTATACTGTTAACACATTTTAGCTTTAATGTTAATTCAAATATTATCATAAAATGCATTTAAAATATTAAATAAATTTAACAAAATTTGGTAAGAAGAACTAAATTCACGTATCTCTAAATATAAAAAATTAAATTGGTACAAAGATTTAAAGAAGGACTAATCCTAAAATTTACTGAAAAACTTAAGATATATTTAACCCATTAAAACCATGAAAATGCTTCCTCAAACATATTCATAGAGTTAGATGTTAGAAGTATAAAAATGTATGCATATATAATGCATTTTTTTGTTACGTGTTTGAGTATCTATGTCTGTTTTGGCCGAGACATATTTTTTTTTCTCACTTTTGATTATGTGCAAATAAGAGGTTTCACTGCATAGTGCTAACTACCTTTCTGCTTTTCGAGTGTATACTATAAAAGGTGGTTCTCCACTGTCTCAAGTTGAATACTTACGTGGATTTCAAGCTTCTTTTGTGCGTTAAAACAAATTGTGTTGAGTCAATTATTGTGACTCATTCATCGTTAATTTTGTAGAATCAAATTAATGATTTCTTTTTGTTGATGTGATGTTGTGTTACGTCGTACCTGTCTGTATTCATCAATATATTCAATCTTATGTTGTAGTTCTACTCTCTTCTTTAACATTATTACATTTTCAGTGTCATTATTATCTCTTCACATAATCTCATTATATGTGATTGAGTTTCCTTATTATTTTTATAAATACAAAATCTCAATTACATGTCATTAATATTCATCAAAATATTTAACTTTTTTTTTTTCCATTTAAAGGTCGTTCTAGAACACATGATAAGAACAAATCTAGTAATACTAACAGTTTAACAGTTAGGTTAGATAAGGTAGTAAATCGCTGGGTGAATAAAGTGTACGAAATATTATGTTTTTCAATATATGTTTAATTTGTATAAATAAAAATAAAAGCTTAATTATTAAATACGATGTATAAATTTATTATGACTTTTCTCAGAATTTTTTTTTATAAATAAAAATACAATTTCGGGGTTGTCGAGACAAAATGATGAGAGAAGAGAAAGAAGGTGATAAAGATAATGATGAGAAGAAGAAAATTATAGATAATGAGTAAGAGAATATGTGTGTATAGATGTTAAAATAATAGATGGAATAGATTTTAATTTGGATTATAATAGATTATACAAGAATAATTTATTAATTTATTTTGATGCATTAAAAATTTATTTTCATTCTAATTTTAATTAATATGAGTCTTGAAGGATTGTGAAAATTGTTAGAAAGTTTGCTCACAAATGGAAAACTTTGTTCAAAACAAAAACCTTTATACATACATGTTCGGACAAGTTGGGAAAATGAAAATAAAAAAAAAGAGAGAGATGAAAATTGTTGATACACGAAACTGATTAAGGAAAATTTTGTGGGAGTAAATACATAAATAAAAAAGGAAATGTAAGAAATATAGTTGAATACTATATGGAAAAAGTGAATAAATTCTCTCCAACTATACACTTAAGGAGTTTTTACATAACTTCTTAAAACTAAAATAATTATAATAATTTGGACAAACATTGAACTCTGGGAACTTCATGCATGTCTTTATGGAGTCATTACCATATTTCCTTTCTTGACCTCGAGACAATAATGACCAGATTTATGGTCTAATTGTTTATTTATTGTAAACAAAACAAAAGGTTTTAATTAGAAAGTAACATGACAACCACCTAAGTTTTTTTTTTTTTTTTTTTTTAAGTTTTATCATTTCTAAATCTACTACTACCTTATAATTGAATATCTTCATTTGGTTGCATCCACGTCCTTTGGCCTACACATTGTTTCAAATAAGTGTGTTTGACCTGCATAGTCTTCTCTCAGCATCATGGTGCCATTAACATTCTGGTGCATTCAACATCACTAAGACACTGTCACTGTGGTCCAAAACCCAACTAGCCAAATTGGAGGCATATAAAGCCAAAAAAGGCAAGAAAATAATGCATAGTAGAGCCAAGACCCAATAAATATTTTTGCTAACCGAGTAGTTATGTTTTTATTATGAAGTTTGATATTTTTGTTGACCATTTTTCCGTGTAACAATCACTTCAACCATAGTAACAAAACTTATGTTTGTATTCCAACACACAAGTACCAATTACAATACACAACAATAAAGGAACACTGTATTACATTAGTACTTTAACGTTGTTCTAACTCAAATCCAAACATGCACTACGATGACATATTATTACGGCTATTGTAATATTCTTCTGGCAAACAAGTGCACAAGCTACTTTTCTCGGTTCTTCCAAAGCACACATCTGGTGGCAGCAGTAAAAATATTTAAGCAGTTGCAATTGGACCAAAATTTGATGCTTTAAAGGCTTCAAATCTTGGTTCCTTGGCCTGGAATTTGAGCTTAGCATAGAGCTTCATGTAGTCCTCGAACACAAATTTTGGGTAGAGCTGGACTTTATCCTCTGCTTCTTTCTCCAACAATTCTGGAGCAGGGTAGATGACAGCATCACTGCCAGGGTTGTAGAATGAGGCTATGGACATTCTGGTCCCATCAGTTTGTGCTATCACACGGTGCTCCACACTCTTGTACTTTCCATTGGTGATCACCTGTTTTTTAACCGTGGAGTGTTACGTATTAGTAATATTGTTGCATCTAACTTGTTCGTAGAAATGTCTACTTACAGATATATTATGATTGTATTCAAATTAAGTTGACATATTAGTGTGAAAAAAAAGTTACCTCAAGCTGGTCACCGATGTTAACGACGATGGAGTGGCGCATGGGGGGTACGTCAACCCACTGGTCATCTTTGAGCAGCTGTAGGCCACTGACCTTGTCATCCTGGAAGAGAAGGATGATCCCACCGGCATCGGTGTGGGGACGAAGACCCTTCACCAGCTCTGGGTTGGGGCATGGAGGGTAGTTTGCAACCTTGGTGCCAAAAGTTGGTCCTCTTGATCCATAGAAGGCCTTCTTCAGGTACCCTTTTTCTAGACCAAGATTCTCACACAGCAAGTCCAGAAGCTGCTCTGCTAGTTTTTCTAACCTCAAAGCAAAATCCTTCATCACCTTCCTGCACTATCACTTTATGTTATAAAACTGCAGTTTCAATTCTGAAAATTCTGAAATGCAACATGTTCTTGACATGCAATGTGTAATGTTATATATATGTATGTATGTATGTTTGTTGCAGTGTAACCTGTATTCATCGATGAGATCAGGGACCTCTGAGATGTTTGATTCTGGGAGGTGACGCAAGTGGAAGGTGCTCTCCCAGTCCATATCCTTGACCTCAGTTTGAACAGCCTCTAGACCTTTGCTTGCCATTGATTCCTTGAACCTTTCTTCCATACATTTCCTGTAGTGCTCTTTAGTCAACCTCTCCACAGTGTCCAAAACCTCATGGGGTATGCCATGGTTCACCAACTACATAATTTTGAAAGCAAACAGTTAGAAAGGACATTAAGTACCAAGAAAATCGCAAGAACTATATTTGGAGGGCAATGTAGAAAGGAACTAGGTAAGACAAGCATGGGTTCTTGAGGTACCTCAAAGAATCCCCAGTTTTCACAAGCATCTTTTATTTTCTCCATGGTGTCTTTTCTCTCCTCACCATTCAGCTTCTCGAAGTTGATCACTGGGAAGTTAGTCATTTTTTTTTAAACTCAACACTCGTTTTCTTTCTCTCTTTCTTTCTTTCTATCTGCCTCTTCTCTATTACTCTATGCAGATCTGAGTTTGCGAGGGTGGTATTTATAGACCCTTTAAGATATAAGACCAACCACAAAAAAAGGAAAAAAAAAAAAACGTCGTTAAATAATATAAAAAATATGTTGGAATTTGCTTTCTTTCCTCCCTTGTTTTTATCTACGCTTTAGCCTTTAGCCAATTGCAT
>Ga0214544_1012919_pt1 | contig 10525 bp, 4 predicted proteins | sample CNSS3metaG_FD_160074 | JGI IMG/M metagenome (GOLD analysis project Ga0214544, IMG submission 160074) | Root nodule microbial communities from cowpea collected in UCLA plant growth center, Los Angeles, California, USA - CNSS3 | ecosystem: Host-associated > Plants > Roots > Nodule | place: USA...
TATATATAGTGAGTTATATATATATATATATATATATATATATATATATATATATATATATATATATATATATATATATATATATATATATATATACATACACACACGCGCACAAACACACACTACACACTTTCTATTTTTTATTTCTTATAATTATTTGGTTTGTCATGAAATTCATTTGTATCTCAAAGATATTTTTCATCTTATCATAACCTTTATGCAATTATGTTTAAATGATGTATGTCAATTAAATATTTTTTATATCCCACATTTGAATATTTCTATTTTTTTAATATTTTTATTTATTGTATATTTTTTTTTCACGTGAGAATGTTTAACACTTTCAATTTAAGTGTTCAATAGCATAAACCTTTCATTTATTAGGTAATATAAAAACTTTAGGCTAAATTACTGTTTTAGTCCTCTTATTTGTTGTGAAGTTTCAAAATGGTCATCTAATTATTCAGTGTCTTAATTTAGTCCTTCTGTTTTCAAAAGTGACTTAATTTAGTCCTCTCTTTTAAATTGAACAAACATTGTTCACATAGTACTAAGGTGGCAAAAGCTTAAAACCCTAAAACTGATTTCGAAAAAATTTGAAGCTAAACTCACCTGGATTGTTGAGCGCCTTCGACCACAATGACGAAAATCACTCCAATGCAGTGCCTTCTGATCCAAATCACAGTCGTAAGCTTTGAATTTGATTTCTAGGTGATCCCTTCACCATGATCAAGAACTCAATTCCCTTCTCAGCTGATCATCTTACACATAAGCATCGCTACGAACCATGTAATTAAAACTTATACACAATCAAAGATCCATGTCACTCTTTCGTTACGAATCTTAACACTGTTAACTTTGGGGACTAAATTGAGTCACTTTTGAAAATAGGAGGACTAAATTGAGATACCGAATAATTAGAGGACCATTTTGAAACTTCACAACAAATAAGAGGACTAAAAGAGGAATTTAGCAAAAAAGTTATCTTTTTTACTCTATTATTATTAATTTTTGTTTCATTTGAAGAACTCTTTTGTTTTTGTTGAAACAATCATCTCTTAACATTGACTATATTATGTTGATATTTGAAAAATTTTCTTAGATGTCTAATGTATTTTTCATCTTATCATATTCTTAAGGTTAAATCATTCCATTGGTCCCCATTTTCGTAGGAAAATCTCAAGTAGGTCCCCTTCTTTTTTTATTGTCTCAATTAGGTCCATATTTTGGAAAATTCGTTGCAATTAGATCCTTTCTGTTAGTAATACACTAATAGAGTTAATTATGTGCCACGTGTCACCATATGTTTTTTCTTTTATTTTTTATTTTAAAAAAAAACTGCCACATGTCAAACTAACAATGTGCCACGTGGAAGAGGCAATGTGATGTGGCAATAACAGTGCCACGTGTCACTATTAAATGTGAAAATTCTCAATTTAGTTCCTTTGGTCTCAATGTTTTTTAAAGCTGAAGTAATTTCATATCTATTCAAATTGAGACAAAATTTAACCTTTATACAAATGTCACGATGATATTTCTAACAAAATTAAGTTTTTATTTTACATTAAACTTTATTTAAGTATTGTTTCAAATATTTATATATCAATAATTTATAGACAAATGTTAGAGTTGGTTTAAAAAAGAATAACTTTTTAAATTTTAAATAAATGTATTTATTTTAAATTGTTATAAAATTGTTATAAAATTTGATATATGAATTTATAAAGTTTTTATTTTTAAAGCAATTCCAACATTTATATATAAATTATAGATATATAAATATTTAAAACAAAATTTAAATAAATTTCAATACAAAATATACATTTAAATAAACTTAATTTTTTTAAAAATATTAATTATAATAAAAATATCATTGTAAAATTTATATAAAAATTAAATTTGGTATAAGGATGAAATTAATTCAGTTGTAACAAAATTTGGGATCAAATTGAGAATAAATAACAAATATAGGGATTACATTTAGACTTTTCATATCCAATAGTGATCGTGACACTACTACTGCCACATCACACTGTTTCTGCCATGTGGCACAACGTAAGCTTGAGATGTGACAAGTTGTATTTTTAAAAAATAATTGTAAGAAAAAAATTAAAAAATTAAAAAAAAAACCACGTGGCACATAGTTAACGCGGTTAGTGATCTACTAACGAAAATGACCTAATTGTAACGATTTTTCAAATTAAGGACCTAATTGAGACAAAAGAAAATAAGGGGACCTACTTGAGATTTCTCTACTAAAATGGGGACCAATGGAATTATTTTACCTATTCTTTATTATACAATTGTTCTCCTTACTCAAATTATTCTAAGACACACATTTAATAAGTTTTTAATATTTTTATTTGTTTTTTACTTTTATCATATAGAATACTATTTTGATATAATTATTTTTTATTTTTTAACTCATTATCATACTGTAATTTTGTTACTATAATTGTGTAAATAAATTTTATTTACTATAATATAAAATTTTAATGTAATTGCATGAATTTTTTTTATCATTATCCAACATATATTGAAGTTCAAAAGATACAAGATCTATGTTAAAATTATTATTATTTTAATCTTTATTCTTTGCGTGATTTTGATCAAATGATGTATTATAACTTTTATTAGTGTATAAAAAAGAGATTCATTGGAATTTAAAAAATTGAAGAAAACAAACATTTAAAATATATTTTAATTTAAATATTTGTTTTCCTTTTATATTTTTTAAAAATATTTTATCAACTAGGCTTCATCAATGTTTACAAATTTAATGAATGTTTTGGTTCTTATGAAATTTTATTTGGTATTCGAATTTGAAATATATACCATTTTAATTTCTTTTTAAATATTTATATTAAAAAAACAATAATTCTTTTAATATTAAATATTTGATAATATTATATTTCATTTACCGTAATTTTTTATTATTTAATAAAAATTAATTAATATTGAAAGAGTAACAAAACGAGTATTGGTATGAGTACGAGTATATACCCGTTAGTTGATGGGAATAGAAATAGGGATTTGACAAAAAATTTGATACTCATTTAATTTGGGTACGGGAATAAGATGAATTTTTTCTATAAAAATGAATATGGAATAATAAAATATGTCTGCATCCCCGTAACATCTCTCTAATCTTACTCTTATAAAAATTTAGTCTAGGTCCGAGCTACTTTAAAACATATATAAGTAAACTTTTTATAACAACACATTTTAAATCTGTGTCACACAAACAATATATCATCAACTTTACATTTGTCTTTCCTCTCCCCTACCTTAGCACCTTCTGAGAAATTTTCCCTGACAACTTGTCTTACTATCTTAACCAATCCTTTCACAATTGTCAAAAACAGAAAAAGTGTCAACGGGTTCCTCTATATCACTTCTTTTGTTGGCTTGAATTCGTAAGTTGGACTACCAATGACAAAAATTGACCAAAATTGACATGGTGTATGATTCCAAACATTCGTGTATCCATTTAATCTACCACATAATCCTAATGTATCCAACATGTACCAAAGAAAATCTCATCTCACTAATTTATAAACATTTTCATAGTCTACCTTAACTATTATACACATTTCTTTTTTTTTATCTAACCTCTTTCACCACTTCATTCACTACCAGTATATACTATACAACAACATCTCCCTTTGAGCACAATTTATGATATTACAAGAACACTCTTTAATCCATTAGTCAACACTTTGAATATAATCTTATAGATACATCTTACAAAAGATATTGGTTTATACTAATCTAGTCCAGTAGGATTATAAGTTTTAAGTATAAGAGTTATAAATGATGCTTTACACGGCATACTCATTTTGGAAGTAACACCTTGAAACACCTTGTGTTTTATGATCTCTCAATACTTGTAACAAATCTGAAGTTGAAACCATCTGGGGTGAAGACTTTCAGTACTCTCACTACCACTCCGCTTCCTTAATTTGGGAGAAATCACATCATGTGAATTTTATGATTTTAAAAAACTTCATTCACATCAATAAATAAATTTATGATTTGAAGCAAGCTTTAGATTTAAAAACATTGTGAGTTTGAATCCATATCGTACGTTCGGGGATTTCATAATCATTTTCAAGACTGGATCGACTTCATATTCTTCTTTTTTCTTGATAGAGACCTAACAAACTGTTTGAGCGTATTAAAAGCTTAAGCCCAGTTTGCAACTTACAATATTACTTGTTTTAACTGTTGAGTTTTTATGAAACAGCAACAAGAGTGTTAAGCACAGTGATGTAAAAGTAGTAAACGGAGGCACATATATGTTGTGGTTTTAGAAAGGGTGAAAATGGATGGAAGGAGTGAAAATTGACAATGAACCAAAGCACGCATGCATCATTTCCTAGATACACTGTCAATTTATACTCATTCCTCTCTACTTATTCCCTCTTCATCTCTAGTCTCTAGCTACCATAAAAATATACATGTTGCCACTGTATTCTACCACAAGAAGCTACTAAGTTCAGAAGGAGATTGTGAATCTTCAAGTTCATTTGATGGCGAGTGCACATGTCTCCCCTCATATGTGGTTATCACCATCCTTGGATCCTCCGCCAACCGCTCCACGCGTTTCTTCACTCTACAGTTATCTTGAGTGCAACGGTAGTAGCTTCTGCAGTGTACCCAAAACACATCATCACAAAACTTCACTTCTCTTGGTGCAGTGCACCACCATTGTAGTTAAAACATGGATCAGTAAAACAGTTTTTTAATACTTTATTTATGTATGTTCATTTTTTAGAGCATAATCCCCCAAATAGATCAATTTTACTCACTTTTTTAAAGTTTTATATAGTCTATCTGTAAAAAGATATTGAATTCAGCATTCCTTCTTAAATTTTTCTAGTTCTGGCCCCACACTTATACACAGTCCCCGTTAACCTGCCTCAAACCTAGCTTTTTGGGTCTACTTGTCTGTCCCTCCAGCGAAAAAGAAGGATACAATTTCTGCAACATGTTGCATTATGAATAAATTTAGATCATTTGCATAAATATGTTTGTGGCTAAAAAAGAATATTTGAAAATTATGCTATTTTTGAAGGGTTGGCTTAAAATACATTTAATAACTGATTGATTAGATGATTTTGGGCAACTTAAAGTATTTATAATTTTATTCAATTCATATTTCGATACAATTCAATTGTATCCAACTTAAATTAAGACCAAGTATAAAGATAGCTATACTTCTACTTAAAACAAAATCTAGCTTCTCCTTAGGGCAACTACTACGAATTTATTCTCAGATAATCCTATATAATTAGCTTGCTATGTTGGACAATTCATAGCCTCAATTCAAGAGTAATCAAAGCAGAGAATTTGTATTGTTTCAATGTAATGTACCTGTGCTGGTACCACTAGGTTAATCCTTTGATTACACTTCATAGTCTGCAAATTCTCCAAGCCATGTTTTTAAATGTAATGTAACATACAATTTTTAGCCTAAGATCACCATAAGGTCCTAGAAGCCCACAAACCTAGCTGCATTGCAATGGCTTTCTTGTTTTCTCAAATCCATCTTTTGAAATACATGAAACTTCGGAAGTTCATAGAATTGGTTCCCACACAGAACAGCACTTTTTTTATGAGAGAGATGTTTGTCTACGTCAATTGACAAAATTTTCAACCTCCCAGTTGTAGTTTCAAACACCATGATTAAAAATGATACCCACAGTACGACCAAGTGTCACAGTTTCGCAGTATCCCTTAGTTGTAATTAATTACCCCATCTATTAATTGTCTACACAATCGACCGTGAAGTCGTTGTTGAGCAAATTTGATGATAAAATCAGCAACCAAACATCAACATTGTTTTTTTTTTTTTTTTTTAAATAAAAAGGCAAAAAAATCTTCTCTAATTGTATATTTCATGTTTCTAAAAATTAAAGCATCCTCTTATAACATTCTATAAAGATTTCTGTGGAGGAAAACCTTGGCGCAGACATGAGTAGCAATGCCGTAGAGGAAAACAAATTTCTGAGTTATTCAGTTCTAACGTTGGCAAGTTTACATCCTCTCCTTTACCAAAAATATAAAAAAAACCGATTGCATTTTCGCCCCACAAGGCATAAAGTGATAGCTATCTAGCTTTAATATGGCTCATGATTATAATCAAGTTCGCATTACTAACCCAAATTAAACTTCCCTATAACCAGTATAGTGAAGCAACCAAATATTGAATTCTGAAAAAAAGTATGAAACAATAATGAGAGGAGTGGAGAGATTGAAGAGAGAGAAGTTGTGGAATTTAAACAAATATGCTTTAAATTCACCTTTTTTGATGTATATGCAGTCACTTTTTAGTAATAAAGACAAAGAGAAAAGAAAGAAACAATTTGAATTAGGGAGTATACCTCGGGTGCTGTGTATTCTTTACCACTTTCTGTCCGTACTTCCTCCACTTGTAGCCATCATCCAACACATCCACATCGCTCATAGTCTTGAAGCAAAACCTTGGCTCCCGCACCTTTCTCCTTGCCTTCATTTTCTTCATCTTCATGGCAGAAACCCCTAGATGATGATGATTATCGTCTCCTCCCATTCTTTTACTCATCAAGCAATCGGTTACTTCTTCCCATGCCCTAAATTCATATGCAATCATACATAAAACCATATATATCATTCATAACACAAAGGTCTTAGATTTAAGCACCCAAACAAAGACCGAAACAGATACTACAAGAACCCAAAGTTGTACAAAGCCAAAACAACATCATAAACCATACATGAGACATGTATATATCTTGTTTATCAGTCTTGTCGTAGAGATTAATAAATACAAAAAGTACTTGTTAGATAGAAAAACACAAAAAGAAAGAAAACATAAGGGACGGGTAAAACAACATACAATCAATTATGAAACCGAAATTGCTAGCATGCATGGTGAGGTGCGAAAATTTTAAGTGCAGTTAATTGTCTCACCATGGATTCAGTCTCGATCTGTTCAAGGAAAGGAGTTGTCCTCCTCCTCCTCCTACCAAGCTTGAAGTGAGATCTTGTCGTGGTCTTTGAACTGCGGTTGAAAATAGGGTTTCTGCAAAATTCGCAGCAGAAGAAGCAGGTTCAGATGAAAGTGAAGGAACCATTGCACTGATGGATTTCAAAGATTGATGGCAACCCAGAGGAGCGAAAGCCTGGGTTGATGGAAAAGGAATATTGAACCCCATCTGCGTTGGGATCTGATCTTGCTCTTCAAACAAGCTATGGTTAACACTTGTTTGAGACGTTGTTGACATCATTTCCTTGTTATGTTCTTGTTTATCGTTTCCCTTCTCCACCCTTTGTGATCCAACACACTCTCTACTCTCAAGCTATCTCTCTTTACCAAAACCCAGAGAAGATCATAATAATAGTAGTAACAGAAGAAAAAAGTGGTTAGTTCCCTTTACAGAAACGAAAGAGGGTTTCTCTCAAAGTTTGGCGACGAGGTTACACCATGATCTGGAAGTGTGTATCTTATAACATCGTAGCTCAACCAACTTTCCCTTTTCTTTTTGGCTCTTTTTACTTTTAATTTCTTCAAAGGAGATGTGTCGATTTCTAAAACAATTCTTTCTTTCTTTCACATCCCGTGTGAAGATTCATTAACCATCTAAATTGAAAAGGAAGAAAAAAATAAGGAAATAAATAAAATAAGAAATAAAGGTGGGTAGGACAGAATGTTGAAAAAAGGTAGTGGGAGAATATGCAAAAGGTGAGACTATAGTAACAATTCAACCTGACCTTGCGGTTTGCTTCAAATGATAATGGTACTGTTTGTCCTATAAAGCTTGCAAATTCCATGTCCTTCGTGGTTAGTGGAACTTCACTGTGCCATGGAAGTCAACAATACAAGACAAAGGAAAAAAGAAAACAAAAATGCATCAAGCTTAAGTTTTGTTACACCCTAATTTTTATATCAACTTTTTTAAAATCATATTATATCAATTACATTCATTACTTTTGTTTTCTGCTTTTCCTTATAAGTATATATACACCCCCAAGGATGTGATTATTTTCCCCATAATTATGAAACTTTCATGCAACAACCCCATCAGTGTAGATAATAATTATCATATGGGCAAAAGCGAAACCTGTTGAGTGCACAATAATAGAACGAGAAATGCATAATCAAGTGTGAGTGAAAATTATGATTCCCTCAAAAGAAAGTAAAAAAGAGAGGGAGTGATACATGTATACTTCTTTTGCTCTTAGTAGGGTTATTTTTTTATCTTTCATGATACACATGATCTCTTTCGGGGCACCATATATTTTAAAAAGAAATATCAGAGGACAATGATGATGAATCTTGGGTGCAAATCTATCACACACTCTCTGCATCGACGGGGAAGATATCATTATGATGGGTGAAAGAGGCCCTATTTGACTTTTTTGCAGCAAAAAAGTTAATTGCCTTTCTCATCTGCCTTTTCTTATATTTAACTTTCTAAAAACTCCAACTAACCCACATATCCACCAACCTTTTCCCTCAAATTCCTCCACAGCAACCTTATAATATTCATATAATGTCTTCAATTAATTCTGTAACATTCATCATTAACTTTACATTTTGTATGTCTAAACATTACGTGGACCAATGTGCCACCACTAACCGCTTCAAAATTTACCTATAATTCAATAATTATGTGTTCTTTTTGTACTTTATCTACTTCCTTAACTAAGCGTTAAATGATGAACTTCATTTGTAGAAATTAATGAACCAAGTAAAAGAGTAGCTGTTAAGAAACAGTGAAAGGTTATTATATGATTGACGCAATCCTTCAAAAATTTTATTGTGTGTTCATTTAGAGTGAAAAAGAAATCCTGAATTTGTTTTATTTGTCACTACTATTGCTAGATAACCACTTGATTCGGCGGTGGGGGGTGGAACATATATTCTAGAAGAAATCATATTTTCCCAGTTACTTATCATGAATTTACCATGTGATTAATGAGAATAAGATTAATTAAGATAGTTAATTGTGTAGCTAATTATATTATTTATTTTTTGCTTTGATGATTCTATTTATTTGAAATAATATTTAACTAAATTGGCATCAAAAAGTTATATCAATTTTATTTATTAGAGAATTCAATGGGGATGCTAATAAATAAAAGTTAAAAAAGAAAAAAGAAAACGTGAAACGGAAACAAGGTTTCTGTTGAAACGGGTCACCCTTTCGTCAGTTGTGATATCACACAAAATACTTAACTACTTGCGCCACTGTATACGACTAATTAAGTAATTACTGGTTGCAAAGAATGGCTCAAGAAACAATGAATCTTTCAAGATAAGAGCTCGTGTCGTGTCCTACGGATTTAGCACCGACTTACCTTCTTTAGCTCTGTTTTTTTAGGGTAAAACAACATTGGAGTGAACGGAATTTTTTAAAGTTGCCCACTATTTTTTTTTCTTCTAAAGTTAGAAAATTTAAACAATTATAGTTTACTTTATTTTAAATTTTTACAATTTGCATGGCTCAAACCATATTAAAATGAAATAAAATTAGAATCGCACTATAAAATTATTATGTTTATTGTCAAACTTTTACCAAATTTTTCTTTTACATCCGAAGAAAACATTTTAGTGTTTTTTATCAAATACTTTTTAATATAAACATTTTAGATTGTACTGTCTATTGATAGAACTAATGGATTATGTGATAAGTATGTGATTATCCGGATATTGTAAACTATGTATTTCTAATCTTTCACATTTAATATGACGTTAATGACTGTTCTAAACAAATATGGTATTGAAACCACATATTAGCAAAACATAAATTATGTGTATTTATCCGGTCATGTTTGCTTATGTAGCAATCATGTAAGCGTTTCAAAAAGAAATTGCAAGTGTGAGAGAATATTGTGGTTATATTTTAAAAATTGCATTAGTTTATGTAAAAGGTCACATTTTTTTTTTAAGTTTATATGGCTATTTCTTTACAATGATGAGATAAAATATTGAATATTCATTTATCCTATAAAATTTTGGTTTTTTCATTTAGTTCATGTATTCTATGGCATGTTTATTTGAAATTTTAATCAGGAAAACATTTTATACAAGACTCACTATTATAGTTAAAATTGATATTTAACTCGTAAAATTCATAAGATATTATGATTTTACATATTATTTTCGATTCAAATCTCATACATGATACTAATATGGTAGAATCATTGTGATAGTTGAAAAAAATTGTAAAATCATTTGGATGGTAATATTTTTCTAAATTTTCTGTTGTACCACTTACTGACCTTTTGGGTGAATAGATTCAATTCAATTCAATTAAAATAAAATCTAAACCAAATAAAAATTTAATCCAATTAAAGTTTTACCTTATTATGTCTACGGTCAGCCGTAATACCATCAAATTAAAAACTGATGTATTACATATTTTGTTTAAGCGGTAACACTTATTCACTCTTTTAATGAATATGGTTTCAATTGAATATATATATATATATATATATATATATATATATATATATATATATATATATATATATATAT
>Ga0214544_1012920_pt1 | contig 10525 bp, 8 predicted proteins | sample CNSS3metaG_FD_160074 | JGI IMG/M metagenome (GOLD analysis project Ga0214544, IMG submission 160074) | Root nodule microbial communities from cowpea collected in UCLA plant growth center, Los Angeles, California, USA - CNSS3 | ecosystem: Host-associated > Plants > Roots > Nodule | place: USA...
ATATAAAGAATAAAAGAATAGATTCATTTAAAAAAAAAAAAGATATTAGGGAAGATATCCGTGAAGATAAAAACTAGACGAATCCTACTTCTTTACCTATTTTGAATTATTCACCTATTTTCGAATAATTACATATACAGGTGAGGGTTTCATATTACCTGTTTCAAACATATCTAGATTTTTAATATATTATTTTGGACCCTTCTATGACGCCCCGACTAAAATAATTATTATTTGATAAAAAGATGGAATTAATTTATTTTTTGTACAATAAGATTTTCCTTGAGAGGAAACTAACAATAACATAACTTCATATCCATACATCTATGTAATTGTTCATAAAATATTACAAAAATATATCTTTGTATAATATTAAGAGTTCTACATCAAAATAGAAGATTATCTATATTTGTAATATCTCCTCAAGATATTAATATAAATTATCCACGAGTTAATCTTCAGAAGATCCACCAATAATATCCTGAACAACTCTCACTAAGCAAGTTCCCCTTCTATCATGCAATAGGTACATATGAAAGAAAAATATGAAAGGAGTAAGGTCTTTATAAGCTTTAAATATCAATCTTAATAAACTCAACAAACAATGCAGATACTAGGGCCTAATATTGGACCTACAACCACAAAGCTTGATCTCGTTTTACCAGACATATGGATCTATATTCCACTTCTGATGATCCATTATGAACATTAAAAGTTACTTTGGGAAGTGATTAGGTAGTTGAGTATTTCTCATAAAAACATTGGTACAATCATAATTATTTCCATCTCGAGAATATTAGCCATTTATAGGAACATAGAAGAGATATATAGTCACTACCTAACCTTGGTGATGCCGAGTAGGTATCGGATATTCCAAAGTTTGGCCTATGAATATCCTAGTCCAGTGCGCTATTCTGAACTATCCAGATATTCACCTACTTGGTAAAACTTCCTTAGACCCTACCATGGTCCTTGCCTTTCATCTCGTAGTGTACTAAACTGTGACTTCCCAAATAAAAACACTCTGACACTAGTTTAATCTCAACTTATTGAAATCATACTTAACTCTTACTTAATTGACATACTCTTGGACACTTTCAAAGGTCATAAAATGTGATGACTATCAAATTATGTCATTGTATAAACTATACACAAAGAATATAAACTAACAATAAAATGTACATGTAATTTTCTTCTATCCAAGCTCACTGAATAAAATAATATTTACTTTTACTTTTGTTTTTAACTTTTTTTTTGAATTATAAAATAATGATAAAATAAGAATGAAAGTAATAACTTTAAATAAATAACTAGATAAGGATTAAAATGTTATAAATAAATATAATAACAAAAATATAAATTAAACATGACTGGTGCATAACGGGAGATATATTAAATGAAATAAATAAATAGGACCACTAAATAATTGGAGATTAAATAAAATAAATAAATAGGACCAGTGTATAACTGAAGATAAATTAACTAAAATAAATAAGCAAGACCAGTGTATAATGGGAGATAAATTAAATGAAATAAATAAACAAGACAATTACATAACTAGAGATTAAATAAAATAAATAAATAGGACCAGTGTGTAAGCCCCATTTTCTCAACTCTAAAATCATTTTGGGCCTAGCCTTTTCATGGGCCCAGGGCCAGCCCATTAGGGAACCCAATACCTCTTTCCAGCTCTTAACCATTCATTTGATCTCATTTTCCATAAATAAGCTACTCTCTCTCATTCTCTTGTCTCCAGCAAGGTGCTCTGCTAAGGCACAATATCCTTCGGTCTCCGAGCTAACGAAACCCATTCTACCTCCAAGTAAGTTGAACCTTAGGGTTTTTTGGTCTGTTTTTCCCCCTTTACACTGTTTGGGTACGTTGGTCTAGTTAGGGTTTAATCTCTTACACTCGTTTTGTCCTGGTATTCTTATTTTTCAACTCACTATTTGATTCTTTAGCTGTGGTGCCCCTTGGCTATATACCAGCTTTACGTTTGCTAGCATCTAAGCAGGTAAGGGAAGCTAGGGTTCACATTTTTAATTTATTTTTGCTTATTTTAGTTATGTTCGTGTTTATGATGTTTGTGTGGTGCTTATGATGGTATGAAAATGCATTGTGTGCTATTTTGAATGAGTTCTGGTTTTGCATGCGTGGAACAGTGGGGGAGAACTAATATTTTCGCCCAAACGAGCTCATCTCGTCTAGGCGAGAATAGCAAACGCTCGCCCAGGTATCTGCTCGAGCACTCATTTAGGTGAGAGAAGCTGCGTTTTTTAGCAACAAACCATCTCGCTCAGGAAAGAAGGCCTCGCCTAAGCGAGAGCTCGCGAAATCTTCAAGGACCCTCTGTTGCAGTCTTGCCTAAGCGAGAGCCTGTAGCTTGAGCGAGACAATTTCTCTCGCCTAAGCGAGGGCTCCTAGCTTGAGCGAGAACTGGTGCAGGGACGTGCTGTTCTATGATATGCTTTAGTTTTTGGTTGATTGATTTATTAGGTATTCTATTTAAAGCTTAAAGTATGTGAGTATGCATGAATTGTTTGGCTCTATGAACTATAATTGGTATGTTGGCATGAGAAGCACATGGATTTTGGTGGATTGGTTGAGAACTTGCATGAGAATTGGATGTTTGAGATAAAGGTTGTGGTTATGGTATTTGGAACATGATTTTGGTGTGTGATAGACGTAATTCAATGAGTCTCGAGGGGAGATCTCATGGTGGTGTGTAGTGTATTTAATTAAGATAAGGATTCAAGTAAGGATCGCATCCCAAAACTCTAAAGGATCAATTAGTCTCACGTATAACAAACTGATCCTAGTCGTGAGAGTAGCGGGAGGCCCTAGTCTTTGACAGGATAATGGCCTTAAATGTTTGAAGGCTAACCTTGTGTGTGGTAGGGCGAAACTCATTGGCAATGGCTCTGCAAAGCAGTAGAGGCCACCACAGGTGCAAGCGTCCAGTGAATCCGGTCTTATTATATGTATCCGGATAATTGAGTTATAGTGTCCTGCTTGTTTTCCATAACATGATTTGGTGCCTACTATGTTTCATGATTATACTCTGTTTCAAGTACCTGAATGCTATAACATGTTAAAACTATTTTTGTTTCACTAACTTACCTTTTCAATTGTGTCTGTTCTTTGTTTTGCTTTCTCTTTTGTGATTATCACCTTATTGGTGGGAGCAGATGGGAGAACACTTGGTGATCGCAGTGATGGTGGGAACGAGGCTTTCTAGTTGGTCCAGTATGGTGTTAGCTCATTTTAGAGCTCCTTTTGAAGAAAAATTATCTTAGCATTTATTCTATGTGGTTCCTTCTTTTATATTATGTTATGGGCATCTGTTTGCACCCTAACTTCTCTTCTAGTATATCATGGATGACTGTAAAGGTTGACAAATATATACTCCTTATCGTGTGCTCTTTTAATATTATAATTATGAGATATTGTTATTTAATAGATTTATTCTATTTAAATGGGATGTCACACAGTGCATAACTGGAAATAAATTAAATAAAATAAATAAATAGGACTAGTGCATAACTGGAGATAAATTAAGTAAAATAAATAAACATGACCAGTGCATAATTGGAGATAAATTAAATAAAATAAAGGAACATGACCAGTGTATAATTAAAGATAAATAAAATAAAATAAATAAACAAGACCAATACGTAACTAGAAATTAAATAAAATAAACAAATACGACCAGTGCATAACTAAAGATAAATTAATTAAGATAAGGGAACATATCAGTGCATAACTGGAGATAAATTAAATAAATATAAGAGGATAATAAATGAAAATAAGTTAAATGGAAGTAAATAGAATAATATATGATTCAAAATAAATAAAAGATTAATATAACACCCATGAGTTTATCAAGATTAATATAAAAAGAGTTTAACCTCAGTCCCCCTTACCTTGTTTATTAAAAGGCACACTAATAATATTTGAAGAGGACTAGGATCTTTTTGAATCTTTTACTCTAAACTTTCTCTCTCTATTTTCTCTTTCTCTTTCTCTCTTTTCTTTCTTTCTCTCCTTTTCTTTCTCTCTCTCCTTTCTTTCTCACTTTATCACTTTCTTACTTTCTTACGTAACTTCTTCCTTCATTTCATACCTATATATATAAGCCATGCATGTGCTCATTTTTTCCAATCATCATTACTTTCATTAATGAAGAGATAATGTTTATCTCTTTAGCTTATCTTTTTCTTTTTTCCTTTTTCTTTTCTTTTATCTCTTCTGCTACTCCCACCACATGAACCATTATACTCTATTTGAGTGTGAATGATCATTAGAGTTTCATGATGTCACCTCACATGAATCCATAGTCCAATGCATACACTAAAATAACACCACCATAAAATCTTCCCATGAGACCCATGGAATGACGCCAAACACATATAATGCTCGTATATATATATATATATATATATATATATATATATATATATATATATATATATATATATATATTCACAAACTCATTATCATCATAGTTCCACAACAATAATTCCATAATCAAATACATCCTTAATCATATTTTGATATTCACATATCAATAATTCCATCTCAAATTCGAAATTTCAAACAATCACATATTTTCCAACAACGTACCAAGTAAAGTCTCTAAAATACCACACCATTCATGCATAACTTTATAGATCATATTTTTAAAATTAACTCAATCAATCACAAGTTAAGAATAAGAAATTAAAATTCTGCAACATTCTCGCTTGAGCTAGAAATTCTCACTTGAGCAACAAGGGCTCTCGCTTAAGCTATAGATTCTCACTTAAGCGACAAGGACTCTCGCTTAAGCTAAAGATTCTCGCTTAAGATAAAATTCAAACAGAGAGCAAAGTGAAATTCTAGCTATTTTCGCTTGAGCTAGATTTCTCTCGCTTAAGCAATAGGGGCTCTCGCTAAAATAGTAGATTTTCACTTGTCCTGAACCTGCAAAACAAGAAAACATAAACCATCACTATTTACATGCACTTATAAATTCAACACATCAAAACACTACAATTCAAGCAATTCAATCTATCAAATTATAACATGCAAGACAAGTTTTATATCCATTAAATGAAATATCATCCCTAACCTCGAATGTAGACCAAGATTGAAACAATGAAACCCCAAAGAAGATTTTGAGCACCAAAACCCATATTAACCTCGAGAAGCCAAAATGAAGGAATCATATAGAAGAATGAGGCTTTGATTAGGTGCAAAAACCCCCATATCAAAAGAAGAAGAAGGATATATTTTTACCTTACACGAAGGAAGAAATTGTTCGGGTGGATTCAAAGAAGACACCGCCACGAACCTAAAAATTGCCTCTGATTCAAGAAATGATGAAGAACAGAGGGTTGGGTTAAAGTGGAAAAAGGAACAAAAGTTTAGAGAAAAGAGAGAGGCTTAAGTTTTTAGAAACTAAGGCAGTTGAGACTATGTTTTAAAAGAATGGGTTAAAACTAAGAACTTTGTATTATAATAAAGATTATAACAATGAGAAATACGTCTTATGTAATTTTAATTTAAATTGTTATGCATCATAGGATTGTTGAGGATATGACATCATTAATCCGGATAAATTAATATGTGTATAGCAGTATTTTTGGATAAAGATTAAAAGATCTCATTTTTAAATTATACATATAAATGTCCATATAGAGATATGACCATTAAATTGATTCAAAGGAAATTTCCTGAGGGTTAAATATTATCTTTTAATTGTCAATGAGAAATTCTTTTAAAGAAATATATAATTTTCTTAGACTTGAGATTATCATGGAAATTAACAAGTTATTTATTATACTTTTGATATCCAACATCTAACACTTCTGCTGACACAAGCAAGCTTGAAGCAAAGAATTGATAAAGCCATGTGCATGAAGATCTTAGGTGTTTGATGAAGATCGATGAAGATCCATTGAAGATTTAGTTTTAGTGTGTTAAATATGTAAATAACATGTTAAATGTAATGTGTTAGTGTTATATCTTGTTGGTAGGCTATATAACATAAGTTAGATGTCTTGTGTGCCTTAGTGTGTCTCTTTTAATTAGTTAAAATGGGTTTTAACAGGTTAAAAGGCTTGTTGTATATAGTTTTTGGTATGAATGTATTCAGTCAGTTGAATTATTTTTCAATCGACTGATTTCACTTAAGTCAAGTGAAATCAGCTAACTATATGAAAAATTCAATCGACTATTTTCACTTAAACCAGACTATATAAGTTGTGTTTTCGCGAGCAGAGGTGCGAATTTGAGTTTTGGAGCACGAAACTTTGTCATTCATCTCTGGAAAGCTCTCTCTCTGTAATACACAACTGCAACTCGTTGTTTTGAAGATCTTGGTTGATCTTGGAGGCATTTTGACTTGTGAGTAGCTTGAAGAACACATGTATGGTTGGCTAGGGAAAACCACCATCAGGTTTGGATGTTCTTGTGCCTCTGGTTGGTTTGCTTGATGTGATTTCAGGTCTACAAGTTTGATTCTTGCAAGGTGTGTGTCTAGATTTTTGTGAGTCAAAAATCTTGTGAGTTTTATTGTTCAAAAGTGTAATCTTGGTGTGTGATTTGTAACACTTTTGAATATAGTGGAAACCAGGCTCAGGTTGTCCTAGTAAACTGGATGTAGCTCTGTGATTGAGTGAACCAGTATAAAAACAACTATGCATTTCTCTTTCCCTCATCTCACTCTCTTTGAAACTCTTTAACAACTCAAGAAAACCAAGAAATTTGTTCTTTGGTGTGATTTAATGCGTTCTTGTGTAATCTAAGGCTTTATACTTGTTATAAATACTGTTTGGAACAAGTCTTGTATGTAAAAGATTGTTGTTTGAGTTGAATTTACGAATTCTGCATTCTGCATAAATCTCTAGTATTTTAGCCAACTAATTTATCTTTTTAATCGGCTGATTCATAGCATCAAGAACAATTTAGTATGTTATTTTATATTTTAATTGACTGAAAGTTTACTGGTCTGCTACATTTACATCCAAACTTTCTAGTTTATTAGATTCAATTAAAAGGAGGTTTAAGCTTTTGAAAAAGTTTTATAAAGCCAATTCAACCCCCCTCTTCTGGGCTAAATTCACCATTTCAAAACTAACAACTTTGTGATGTTAGTTGAATGATTATTGAGTATGATTATATTCTTGTGGGATTAATGATTAATCAAGAAAGAATCCACCAACTCAGGGTAATGAGTTTGAGCTCTATACAAAAAAATCCACTTCTTAAGTCATTGACATCTTGATGAAAGATTGACCCTAACCAAGGATGGAGGCACATGCTTAAGAAGACTAAGCATGTTTAGAAAGGAAGTTCACTAATCCTTCATCCATGTTCATAGTTTTCATTATGTTTGAAATTCCCTAAGTTGACTTAGTTGAATCAACCTTAGTTGACTTGTTGACCTTTGACTAGGTTTGACTTGTTGACTAGAGTTGACTTCACTTTAGCCAACATGCTAATCCTTATTTATGTATTTTGTAGGTTTAAGTAAGGTTAATAATGGTGGATGATGTGGTGCAACCCTAGTGGAGAAGATATAGAGCATCGATAGAGGAGAGAGAAAGGGCAAAAAGCATAAAGTAAAAGACATAAAATAAGTGTACCTTTGTACCTTTGGTCTCCTTTGTTTTTAGCACACTTTGACCCCTTTTTGGAGACATATGAGACACCTTCTTGGCCTCCTTTAGTGCTAGAACGAAATTAGCCTTGTACACACCATAGTTAGCAATTTTGTTTCTCATTTTTGTAACCTTATTTGACCTAGTTTCTACAAGTTAGGGTTAGGTTTTTGTAGAGACATCCTTAAGTATCTTTTATTTGCTTAAAGGCCCTTAAAATCTTCTATTTAAGGGGTGCTCTACCACTTGTACAAGGGTTGAACATTTTGAGGTAAAAACACTCTTGTGTCTCAACCATTTTTGTGAGAGCTTCTCCTCCAAGGAGTGAAGGCTCTCTTTTGCCTTATCTTGCTTGCAAGTGGCGGCTTCATCACTCATATCTAGGGTTAGCTTGACTTATGGCCCCCCTACAAGTGGCGTGCTACTTATTGGAAATTGACAGTTACACCATATTATAGAGTTAAGAAAGAGCTGTAAAGATGGAAGAAAATATTATATTAATCTTATAGTGGTTCTAAAGTAAAAGATACTTCATACTATCCAACCGTTAAGAAGAGTTGCTAGACACCAACCTTGATTAATAAATTAATGAGTTAATTTATTACTAGTTTAGTACCGATGTAAGATCTGCATAATTTAATTAATTAAATAATTAATTAATTAATAAACGCGGGTAGGTAATGTATTTATGACATTAAATTCTGATGGGTATGATGTGGAAAAGTGCTAGCTCAAATGGTTGAGTGTACTTTATTGTATGAGAGGACTTGTTCAAGTCCTATGTATGTCATTGGTGTGTGATTTAATTATTATTGTTTTAATAATATGTTGGAGCGTGTTTTGTATGATATGATACTTGAATTGGGTAAGTTAGCAAGAAACATGAGTTGGTCTGATGGTTTAGTACTGATTTGGCTTTGGCATGGTCATGGGTTCAAACCTTGGTGGCATAAATTTAATTATCTTTTTTTGCTAAAAATTGGTATTGCATGAATTTGAAAAGGTGGAGAGAACCCTAGCAGAAGGGGGCAGCTAGGAAGGCTGAAAACAAATACTAAAGGCCTTTAATAACAATAAAACTTACCATTTAAAACTTAATTTTCGTTTTTAGGCATTAAACCCCTTTAAGGCACCTTTAAAAGGAAAATTTTGAGAGAGGATTTTGGCAATTGAGAGCATAGTGAAGGGAAAGTGTTAGGCTGCCTAGTGATCAAGGAGGGATTTCCAACATTCTGCATTCTTCTAAGTAAGGGAAAATTCCAGGTCAGGGGAGCTGAACCCGTAATATTGTGCTCTAGTCTGATTGTATGAAATTGATGACTTTATGCCATGGATTTCGTGTTGGTCATGTGATGAATTTGGGGTTTGGGTGGGTTGATACTGTTTTATTAAGACTTGTACCTAATTGCATGAACATGATGGGTATTCTGTGTTGTGTATACTGCTATGGTGCGAAATTGGGGTTGAGGACCTTTATTGCGTATAAATTATGCTTGTTTTGTGGGTACAATGTTGTCAAAATGAATTGGTATGATTTGGAATATGCTTTGGGTCTCAGTTGCAGTGGTTGTGTGCGTGAAATAGTGCTAGAGTCTGCAATTCTCACTCAAGCGAGCCAGGCTAGCCTAGGTGAGATATGCAGGGACTCACACCCTTTTCCCGCTCGAGGCTATCGCTCAGGCGAAAGGTTTTTGGTTTGGGCGAAAGGACATCTCGCCTAGGCAAGAAAATATCGCCTGAGCGAGAACTCGAGAGGGTTGGGTGATTGGGCTTGGCATCCCGCTCAGGCGGGGATTCTATTTTTGAGCGAAAGAATGTCTCGCTCAGGCGAGAGTCTCTCGCCTAAGCGAGATTTCGAGGTATGGCCTGATGTTGGCTTAACTCGCAGCCTAGATGAGAGATAATTATTCTTAGGCGAAATGTGATCTCGCCCAGGCGAGCGTAACTCGCCTAAGCGAAGTGTTCAATGCTGGTTTTGTGCATGGTGCTCGCTCAGGCGAGGTAACCTAGCCTAAGCGAGATGAAATGGAGAGTTTAGGCGAGAGCTGGAAGTTTAACCTAATGATGGATGGATGATGGGTTAAAGGCAAACAATTTTACGGTATTGGGTTAATTGGAGTTGAATGGTGATGCGTGGTCTATAAGGCTTCTGAGATATCTCGATGGTGGGCTTGCTGGTGTTCCATGGGTTGTGGCCTGAAACGTGTCCTTGAGTTGTGGCTCGGGATAGGGGTTAAGTATGTGGCATTTTATGGGTTGTGGCCCGGAATGACTTCCCTTGAGTTGTGGCTCGGGATAGCGGATGAACACAAGGAACCTTTGAGTTGTGGCTCGGGTTGGCGAGTGTTACCGGTGTGAGTGTGCTGGTTGTGGCCAATACGGATGGGTCCAGATGGATTGCCCTCCTCAGTGATTCGCTGACGAGTTTGGTAGTCTTGGGACGTTACGGACTATGTTCGTATCTGGGAACTCCACCTGGCGTTACGGTGTATGATCCGTAGCATGGTTCCCGCACGTGCTCTATCGATTGTGGCCGATAGGTGTGGCAGCAAGGCGCCTTGAGATACTCACTAGAAGATGTAGAACATTGCTAACATGGTTGTGGCCATGTGGAAGAGGTGGGACGAGTCTCCTTGATGTGCATTGATACTACATGGTTGTGGCCATGTGGAAGGGAGGTAACGAGTCTTCCTTAATATGTGTTGATGTTACATGGTTGTGGCCATGAGATAAAGAAGGAGGAGGTTCCTTGACGATGAAAGGATATCGTACATGGTGGTGGCCATGGTTGATGTATTTTATTATATATATATATATATATATATATATATATATATATATATATATATATATATATATATATATATTGTTTGTTTATTTGT
>Ga0214544_1012927_pt1 | contig 10519 bp, 5 predicted proteins | sample CNSS3metaG_FD_160074 | JGI IMG/M metagenome (GOLD analysis project Ga0214544, IMG submission 160074) | Root nodule microbial communities from cowpea collected in UCLA plant growth center, Los Angeles, California, USA - CNSS3 | ecosystem: Host-associated > Plants > Roots > Nodule | place: USA...
AAATTGAAGAAAAAATTCAACAATTTAAATTGATGTAATAATTTATTAACAATTGAAATGATGAAGTAAATTTCGGTTCAAAAATAATACAATTTGGTTCAAAATTAATGTGGTTTGGTTAAAAAACAGTTCAAAGATAGTGTAGTTCAGTTTAAAAATAGTGCAGTTTAGTTTAAAAATAGTGCAGTTTGTACAACAGTTCTGTTGATAATAGTTCAATTCACATTATAGTGCAATGCAGTTCAGTTCAGTTTATTAGACAACAAAAACAGTTTAGTTCAGTTTGTCTGAATTGTTTTTCAGTTGAGTGCAGTTCAGACGAATTATTTTTTAGTTCAGTGCAATTTTTAATGGTTTAGTGCAGTTTAGTATGTTTTGCCCAGCCCTAGTTGTGACAAGTTAACATTTCTGAATTTTGTAGTTATTATATTATTATATTGTGAGTTTTTCATTATATTATCATAGTAAGAGATATAAAAATTAATCTTACACTATTTGAATTATTTGTGATTCTTTTGTTTTTTGAATTTCATTTTAAATATATAAAAAAAAAGTTTATTTATTCTATATATGCATATGACAATGGACTATTGCACAATGAATCTGAGAAAGTAATTGTGATGGCTGTTTATAACAGATACATGCAGAAATTTTCAAAAAAATTAACCTTGAATGCTACCATTAGTATTGTGATGATTTTGGATGTTCTATTATTGCTTTGATTAAAAATATTATAAAAGTTAATACCACATATTCTAAATCATAATTATCATTATTATTTAAAATATAATATTTATTCTTGACTTCTTAATTTACTTATAATTATTATGAAAAACAAAAAATTCAAAATACATGTTATAAAAGTGAAGGAGTCAATGTTGTGATTTGAAAGCTCTGAGAGTAAAAGAACCGAGAACAAGTACCGAAATCACCATACATAGGCCCAACAACAATTATCAGAGTACGAAAATGAATGCTTTCCAACAACAATTATCACACACTTCGGAGAGAGTACGAAATAAGCATTCTTATACCTGGAATTTCATCGGCAATAGTACGGTATAATAAAATTGTGCACTTGTATGAAATTTGCTCCTTTACAGAAAAGAAGAAAGAGAATAACATGTTACCCAATCATATGTTGTTATGTAGAAGTATTTTATTTAAAAAGTTTCATCATATCTAGTGAGTCATGTCATAAAAATCTTTACACAGATAATATACAACATACATAAACTAAAAGAAAAAAAGAAAGAAAGATATTAACACATGACTCAAGGTGGAGGAAAAGAATGAATGGGGATTCTAAGATAAGATAGATTACTTTTGGCTCCTTTGACACACAAATAGAGTGGGCCAATGTCGGCTATGATTTTCTCGGAAACGGTATTAAAAATTGTCTGCAGCCATTCTGATGCAACGTTGTAAGAAATGCAATTAAGGAACAAAACATGTTTGTCTGGTTTCTGAAATTTGAGAAGTTTACATGTTAGTGAGTGTCATTATCAGAGAATAAAGAAAGAAGGGTATTCCAAATTCCAATTCATTTAAATTTGCTTAGGATTCAGAATCCAGATAGAAGGGGACTTGCTATTATAAAAACGATGACACATGAATTATGATATAAGAGAAGTCGTCGTTTGGCTCTTGTCATGGTTAGGGCATGCCCTTCCTATATGGCCTCAATCACGGATCTCTGCTAATTGCTTTTGTTTTCTTCTTCAATTCTTAATTATTATATTTCTGTAAAGTATCAGCTAACTCAGTACTCAACTTTTTAATTCCTTGTTTTTATGTTCTACGATTGTTCTTTCGTGTTTTTTCTGGCTTTGGGATATTCCTTTTTACTTTACAGAGCATGATTATTCATATTTTGTGAACTTTCTTTAAATAATTATTACAAATTTCTTATAGCTATATTAAAAGCATGTGTTTTTTGGATTTCATTTATTCTTTGGCGTGCTTCAATTCAATACGTTTAACTACTTGAAAGTTCAGTGTGTGTGCGTGTCATCAGTTAATTAGAAGTATGCAAAAATATTGGTACCTTATTTCTAGAATCACTATAAGTTAAACTTTTGTTGTATAGATCATGATATTTTTTCGAAATTTAGAAACATTACGTGATTATTGAAGGAAATTATAACGGATAAGTAAGTTTGAAATGGTTGACAAAATGATTTGCTAGATATATATATGTCAACCAATTCTAACAAATCATGACCATTACTTACGAGACAGTATCCATAGTCAACAAAAATTCATCTACATAAATGTTACAACTGTAAACAACTACATATTTATGCACACGCAGTGGCCAAGACAAATATGACAGTGACTGCTTTGAACTTTTGAGTAAAAAATGGTAGCGGTTGGTCCATACACTAAATATTTTGTATTGCTTTTGTTTCATCTTTTCTTTGTTTTTCACACTTAGCTCAAAAGATTGTGAATAGGCAGAATATATGTGAAAGTCACCTACAGGAGGTCTACAATATTCTGCGTCAAGATCGATGTTATCATCAAAACAAATCACTTTTTTTCAATCTTTCCGAACAATGTCAAAATCCCACATCGCTTCAATATATGTATAAAGGTTTTTCTGAGATATATGAATTCTCCCTTCTTAAAATAACTCTTGAAATTTAGTAATAAGAACTCAAAAGCATTAAAATTAACAGTATAATGGTAGAAGATAATAAGTCACACGTTAACATTATTCTAAGATTCTATTTTAGTTTTTTTTTTTTGCACCTGGTTTCTACAACATGTAATAAAACTATTTATGATTTTGGCATATACATGCATTTTAATCGTGCAAACTATGATTATTTGACTAATATTCTGAAACTTGCTGCATTCTTCTACATCCATATAATTATACAAAGTGACTTCTCAGTGAAAATATAAAATATTGAAACTTATGTCTTTTGACATCCATATCAAATGTCCAAATTTTGACTATAAATAATTTTTTATTGTTTATAATAAGATCAGTTAATATATATATATATATATATATATATATATATAATAGATACAAGATTTATAATTTTTCTTGTTTTAAACTACGATCGAAAACTGGACATATACTTATTTGAACAAATCTTCCTTGAAAGAATTTTTAGAAAGTAAGAAGAAAAGTGAAATAAAATTTTTCAGAAATTTAAATCAACTTATGAATTAATTGATAAAAACTCTTTCATACAACTTTGTACATTTTTTTTAATTAGTGTTTAACTTAAGTTAATTTCTTTATCTTTTCTTCTAAAATTATGGATGTTAAGAAACTCATCCAAAAATTTAGATATTAATTAGAAGGTATTTTGGTCAATTGCAACCTTTGCATTGTTACATGTAGGATCTGACTGAATTTTTTGTTGTTCACTCAAAAGCTCATGTGTTAGATATTGCTGTTAGATAGATAGGTATTCATTCCCAAAAGAATGCTATTACAGTTGATAAAAGAAGAGTGACGAAAAATAGGTTAAGTTCTCTATACACAACCAATTAATATTATTTTTGTTCAGTGATACTAAGATTCAAGTTACAGAACAGTTTGAGACTACTCACCAATGTTTCACTTACACAAGCATAAACATAGTTATCAAACTTGCAATTTATTTCTGTAAAATGACATGAGTTTACTCCGGTAAACTAAGAGAATCTGGAGTAAACTCAAAACTTTTGTTTGGCTTTTTTTTAATCAAGATGACAGCACCAAAGTCATCTTTAGGTTATGACTGTACAGAGAAAGGGAATTCTAGAAAGCAAATAGGGTTTGACATAGCCTTCTCATTTTTTCTTCCATCTTCTTCCTCTTGTCACAACAACCTTCGACCTTGTCTTTTCACCTTCGTCGTTCAATTTCCATGCTGACCATGACTTGAGTATGTTGAAGTTGGAGGTTTGAAGACTGACTCATTTTCTTGCAGCTCTCCCGGATTCTTTTTCTTCATTTTCTTCCTTCTTTTTACACTGTTTTAACTTCTGCGTTTTGTTCAAGGTGTTAGCTTCATCCCTTTCCTTTAATCTCCATGCTTTTGTTTATAAGTTGAAACAATTTTAATGTTCCAAGTAATACCTTACTGTTTATGACTGGAGTTATGTTCTGCATTTTAATTATCTTGATGGTGGTCTAACACATTATTCTCACAGCAACAACATCCAATAACTCATATATATATTCTGCTTAAATTCAAATTTAAATGAGTGAAATTAACAGTTAACTTCCTACACTTCGTGTCCAACCCTACTTGATTACTTGTTTTTCGAGGTTTAGCATTTTATTTTATTAGGAATTTAAATTAAATTTATTATAATATTTATAAATATGTTAATGCTTTTTACATAAAGTAAGCATTACTATTCAATTAGAACCTGCAGAAAAAAGCTCTAATGAAACTCTGAATTTGACAACCTTGCCGATAACATAGATAATAAGCTACTTATCCATAGCCACAATATATATTATGGTAAACAGAAATGAACTTTTGAGCATGAGTGATTTGACCAAAGAACACCTTGCATTTAAGAGTCAAATATGTCTTCACCTACCATATTATCAAGGGATGCTCCTTCCAATTTAATTTTATCTTCTGTAGGCATGCCTACGAATAAATAAGTGTGAAAATAAAGCATTACGTTCATGCCGGTAATAGTCAAGTTTTTCTGACAAAATGCTTATCTTCTGCTGCCATGGCAGTAACTAAAAAGGAAATGATTCCTTTGTCTGTCAGTGCTGCAAAATATGTAGTTAGAGCATATATTCAAACGACTCTTAAAATTACAACCAAATAATACAAACAAATCAGATAATAAACTGCACTGCCACTGATTGATCAGCACATGAGAAAGTCTGAGATAGCAGACACATGCTAGTTAAATATCAATCTAGCGGATTTTATTATCTATGTGGGAAATTAAACACTAGCTTCCCTTTTTCTAACTTCAATTGATACATATAATTCCAACTTCCATCAATAGAGATAACAAATGATGTACACAAATATGATGCTATGGGTAGCTCAACTCTTGAAAAGCACTTTGTCGTGGCATCACTCCCTCGAAACTTGAAGCAACAAGAGGAGGATACATCACAGAACTCGTCTCACCCCAATTAGTAGTTTGGCCACAACATGAAGATGCACAACCACCACCCATTATCTTATCGTTAATCATTTCCTCTCCATACAAGAACTCCAACCCTCCTAATAACCTTTGAGAATAATCATTAGTAGAAACCATTTCCCCAATACCTACGGAACTGAAACTCACTTCTCCTTGCACCAACTCAGAACAGTACTCATTATTACTCTGACCAAATTGTACTTGGCTGTTGCCATTGCCAATAGAGTTCATGCACCCAGAAGAGCTAACATGGACCTGCTCCTCTTGAATTTGTTGTGTTGATGAGAAAGAACCCTGTGGAAACTGAACATTATTCAACCCTATGGGTTCATAATCATCGGAGAATCTCCCTCCAAGCTTGATTAGAAGTTTCCTAATAGAGTCTTGGTCGTTGAAACTTGGAGTTTGACTCGTGTACGATGAAAGTGGCGGCGCCGGAATCTGTGGCCAGCAAGGCTGTTGTTGAACACTGTTTTCCTGGAGCAAGAGTGAGGAATTGTTCTCCTGCTTAACGACGCCGTTTCCTTTGTTACGTGCCTGCAGTTCCTTGCGGTGCTTCCCTAAAAGCTTCTTCTTCAGCCTCGTGTTCCAGTAGTTCTTTATGTCGTTATCAGTTCTTCCTGGCAATTGTGCTGCAATCACCGACCACCTGCGTTACATCACACAAAACAAAACGGTTCATTAATCATTCTACGAGAAATCAAACTATCCCATGTATCAGTTTATTGTTAAAAAAAGTGAAAGATTGTTTTTCTTTTTCACACATGTATCCTCTCCCAGAAACAATAGTAATTACCTGCTTCCAATGCTAACGTAGAGGCTGCAAATGATGTTATCTTCTTCCTCAGAGAAGCCACCGTGCTTGATGTTAGGGCGGAGGTAGTTTAGCCACCTGAGGCGGCAACTCTTGCCACATCGTTTGAGGCCTGACTCAAGAAAGAAAGAGAAGTTAATGGAAAAGTGTAGCTAGGTCAGAAAAAAATAGGGTTATATTTGAGTATGGTATGTGTATAATAATACCAATCTTCTGAGGCAAAGCGATCCAGTTGCCTCCGGTTCCGTGCTGTTCGATGTAGGATTTGAGTTTGGCATCTTCTTCCGGCGACCAAGGACCCTTCTTCACGTTTGCTTTGTCACAGCAAGGTGCTCTCCCCATGGTGGTGGTGTTGCTCTGAGAAAGCTTTGATTGATTTTTGGGAGAAGGGTTGTATTTAGGGTGTGAATAATTGAGAGAGAGAAAGATATTTAATTATAAAAGTAGGAGCGGATAAACATGATTCCAATTGAACATCCAATCGTACAAATTTTATATAAGAGTGTGGCAGAAAAGAAAGGTGTTTATGTAGAAAATTCCAGCTATTTAGTATTGGTAGAATACGAGAAGGATGGTGCTTCTTCTTGTCTTTCTTAAACTGGAATCAAATTTTCTTCCAACTTTTTAAAGTCCACTCCACTCTCACCCTTCGCTGTCCAACTATAAACTAGCATTCGACATGCCTATTACTTTTCCTTTTGCTCACTATTTCCCTCTTTCTATACAAACTCAATTGGTTTATGTATAATGCACTAACATAAATTATGTCATTGAGTTTTCGTCTAAAAATAACATCAATTTATAACAAGTTCATCACGAAAGAAAAGATTTACCGAGTCGAGATCACCGACTCAAACGAATTTAATACTAATAGAAAATATTAATCGAATAAAAATAGAACTATTTTTTCATCACTACAAAAAAAAAGCTTCTTTAGTAATCGATTTTAGTGACCATAGTCGCTATAATGACCAATTTTGATACCAATTCAAAAAGTAAAAAATTATTGGTTACTAAAATAATCACTATTATGAATAAAAAATTATAATTGGTCACTAAATTGGTCTTTAAAATTAGATACCATGGTTTTGACTACCAAAGAAAATTGGTCACTAAAAATTAGCTAGGTTGGTTTTAGCTACCAAAATAACTTAGTTTCTAAATTGATCTCTAATTAGTTACTGACCAATTTAGTGACTAATTATAACTTTTTATTTATAATAGTGACTATTTTAGTAACTAATATTTTTTTATTTTTTAAATTAGTATCTAAATTGTTCACTATAACGACTAACAACTCTTGGTCACTAAACTTAGTTATGAAGCATTTTTCTTGTAGTGCATATAAACGTTGCAAATTTTATTGTACAAATTAATTTTGTAAAATTATATTAAATTTAAAGTTTATTTATTAACATAATATTAAAGTCATGAATATTAGAGTCATGAATTAAATCTTATTTTTACAAAGATTATTTATTGTTGAGTCTATTTATTGTTGAGTCTATTGTTTGGACTGTTACGAGACTATCATTAATATTTATTTCAACATGGATTCATATTTGTTTTGAAAATTCTGGTATTCGGTCTCATGTTAAATTATATATAGAATTTAATTGAAACACAGTTAACATATGTTCTAAGTGATTTTTCACATTTTTTATTGGAAAAATTGAATTTGAGTCTAACAATTGAGTTGAAATAATTTTAGCTAGCGTTTTTAGTCGGACCAAAAATTTATAAATAGTGTTAACTTGTTTTTATAATTAAATATTTATGTATAAATTGTATTAATTCAAAATCACTTAATCTCAATTAGTTTTGTAAAATCAGTTTCGTTGGAAGTTAATGTTGTCAAAACTCATCCACAACACACTAAATCTATCTACAATCACATTCAAACAATAATACACGTAACCTTCTTCAACTATTTAGATATGGGATTTATAGCATTGTTAAAAATTGTATTGTTTTCTTACATTCAGTACTTTCTTCAATTGTCTAACAGAAGAGAAGAAGGAAAGAGTTGAAACTTGTGAAAAGTTAGCATTCCAAACACTTGTGCGTGCGTGTGTTTTTCATCTTAGTAGTTAATGTTATCGCACATGCATGCCTTTCTTATAGGGTGAAAAAAAAAATTAGGGTATTCTTCCACTGGGAATCCCAGATGATATTACAAGATTCTGACATTTTCTTAAGAAATTATATCTCTCAACAAATTTTTTTTTTTTTCAGATGAGATGTTGAATAGTTAATCATACGCTTAAGACACAAAAATATCTATTTAATTAACGCACGTGCTTTGCACTAACATTTTGAACAAGAAAAAACAACACTTAAAAAAAAGTGAAAATAACTCTTAAGTTGTATTTGAAAAGAAAAAAACTACATTTTTTGTTTGGAAGTAATACTAGAAGAAATATAGATGTTAATTGTTGTTGTTCTTTGAAAGAGAAAGGCTTGACCGTAATTAATGATCAACTAATTTTGAAGTGCGGGTGCTTGGAAAAGGATACTATTAAGAGGGTAAAGTGGAGAGAAATTATTAGATAATGAATACCCAAGACAATCTATGCTTAGGAATTATGACATGATTTATTTTTTCATTTATAAAAAACAATAATCAAGATCATTATAGTATTATAAATAATATAAGTGTTCTATTACACTTTATAACTTTTTTTAATCTTTCTTATTTCATGGTTTAATAGCAAATATTTTCTGAAAAAAAAAACTTATTTTAAAAATAACTCTATATAAAATGTTATGTGCACATGTATATTAGCTAAATAATAAACTAAATGAATACAAGTTTATTTAAATAAAACTGTATTATATATGTTTATTTTAGCAAATGACAATGAAAATTAAGAGTAATTACAAAGTAAATTTATTTATAAAAATAAGTGAGAATGTACTTATCAAAAATTCAATATTTACAAAAAAAAAAGAAGGACAAGTTCTACATTTACTTAAAAATGAAGAAAGTTAAATAATATATAAGAAAAAAAAAAGACTAATAAATTTATTATTTACATATTTTGAGATAAAGTATCAAAGTTTTTGTTTAAGTCTCATTATTACCGAATCCCACTCAAAAATTATAAATACTACAAAATTGAGAAAGAGGATTAACATAATATTATAAGAAAGAGAGAGTAAATATTAAAAAAATATATATATTAACATATATATCACACTTAATTCATCATCATATTTGTAATTTTTCTTTTTCGCTTATTAGTTGATTATATCTACCACGGAACTTTAGGTTCACATTCAGCAATAGTTAATAAATTTGTAGGGTCTTGAACTCACTAAACTTCTCCGAAATGAGAAAATGAAAAGCAAGATGTTGAAAATTATGATGAAGTATGAAATCCATGTGCATTTTATAATTGAAAGGTTATAGAGTTTCTAGAAGGAAAGAAATGAGACCTTAGCGGCATTGAAAATATATGAAAAATCGTTGGTTTTGGGTTTTGGTTGGTGAACAAATGACCAACAAAGCAACAACATGAGGACCGAGGCAGAAGGTTGACCACATTCATTACACTCACTATCAAACATGCCAACGATTAAACTCAAAAATTAAACTTTATCTAATTTCTTACTGTTAACTTTTGAATAAATTACAATTTAAAGTTTTTTTTTTGCTATTATTTTTTCTCTTAAAAGTATCGTGAGGACATATTCAACATTTTCTTTCTCATCCTCTGTACTTTACTTTATATCTTTGTTATTTTTTCGATTAAATATGATTTTGTCCTTCAAGTTTAATTAAAATTTTTGATTAATTTTTTTTTAAAATTTTTGATTAATTTAATTTTTTATTTTTAAAAAAATGTAAACTTAGTCATTTTAATCAAATTTTGTTAAATTTGTTTGACATTTCAAGTACATTTTATGATATTATTTGAATTGTTTACACCCGTTTGACACATCTTCGCTTTAATACTAACTGAAATATTATCATAAAATACATTTAAAATGTCAAATAAACTTAACAAAATTTGGTAAGAAAAACTAAATCCCTAAATTCATACATTTATAAAAATGAAGGACTAAATTGGTATAAAATTTCAAAGAGAGACTGATTTCAAAATTCTGTTAAACTGGAGGGATCAAAAATATATTTAACATTGTTTTCTCTATCACATTAACAATAAATGTTGTTTACTTTCAACCCAAAGTTTGATTAATATGAATTCCATTAGGACTCATTATATTAAGTCTGAGAAGTTACAGCAACAGCCATGACTGGCACTTATTGCATTGTTTATTTTCAAGTGAAACTTTAACTAACCTGCACAAGGAATTACAGAGTCAACGAAGTGTTACCATATAAAAATAATTAAGATTTCGTTATACATAAGGAGAGACCTAACTAAAGCTAGGTCTATATGTATGATGAAGATGTTTTGAAATTGAATAAAAGAAAGATGCAGTCACTAGTGCAGAATTCTCATTTTACCTCGCCTTATATGCCTCGGTTGGCTAGGAACCGAAGCATATAATGGCGCGGTGGCATTTTTGCAATTACAGCCAAGTTTTAGGCCTCGGTTCTCCAAATAC
>Ga0214544_1012928_pt1 | contig 10518 bp, 13 predicted proteins | sample CNSS3metaG_FD_160074 | JGI IMG/M metagenome (GOLD analysis project Ga0214544, IMG submission 160074) | Root nodule microbial communities from cowpea collected in UCLA plant growth center, Los Angeles, California, USA - CNSS3 | ecosystem: Host-associated > Plants > Roots > Nodule | place: USA...
CATTGAAAATTAAATACCCAAGAAAGATATCAGCGTTAAGTTTTTCGAGAATTGCCAAATCCATGTTATCTTACAATTTTGTATGCATTGTTGGACCAAAAGAAAAAGCTGATTGTTTAGGCATGTGTAAAAAGGTGTTTTTTCTTTTCCCCATTTTTACTTAATTTGTGAAACATAAATCACAGCATGCATCTGGTTTTATTTTTTATGTATGATCTCTACAAATACATCAGACCATTCTTATTTTTTTAAGTTCTCTACATATACATCTATCCAGACCTTCCTTTTTTTTATTATTGTCTAATTCCCCGTTTTCCTTACACCATGTCTGCTTTGCAAAAATAAACTCAGTCATTACAAGAACTGAACCCGGAGAAGGAAAGCTGGAATATCGTTGCAAGAGTTGTAAGGTTATGGTTTGTTGAGGATTACACAAAAGGAAAATCTCCATTTTCCATGGAGATTGTTCTTCAAGACAAAGAGGTACTACCCAATGCACTTTATTTTCTTACTTTTCCTTAGTGTTTTAGTTACAATATGATATTGTTATTTGATATATGGAACTATTTATGAAGGGTGTCCTAATTCATGCATCTGTTAGACGCACACTGATATACAAATTCCAATATGAAATCAAAGAGGATAAGGTTTACGCCATTCAATCTTTTAGTGTTTCATGTAATGGTGGTTCTTATAGAACTACAAATCACGCCTATAAGATCAACTTCCAATTTGGAACCAATGTCAATTTGGTCGAATTTAACTTAGTTCCAAAAATTAGTACTGCCTACACCCCTTTTTCAACCATCACTACTCCTGGTTTTGACACAGATTACTTAGTTAGTAAGTATCTTCTTTTCTTTTTCTTCTTCTTTTCGTTTAACTATTCATTAATGCTTTATTTGGTTATTGTTTATTTTTCTGTAGATGTCATTGGAATGTTTATTGGTGTTGGAACAGAGAGAGAGTTAGAGAAAGGTGGTAAAAAGACCAAGATGAATGTCATCCTTATTGAATCTGATGGGTAAGAGCATTGTTCTTCTCTTATATGATGTTTAACATTAATCTTATCTAACGAATTTTTACATCATTCAATAGTTATCGACTAGAGTGTACTTTATTTGGTCAATATGTTGATATGTTAAATGCATTTCTTGCTACTAGAGAGGATCAATATGTTGTCATTGTTTTACATTATTGCAAAGTGAAGACCTTCCAAGGTAACCAATTTAGTTCATTTATAAAAGTTGTAGTAATTTTATAGACAATGTTCTATATTTCTGTAGAATTGTTGTAGTCAAATATTTTCTCATATTTTATAGATAAAGTTTCTATTCAAAACTGTATGAACTGTACGAGGATAATCTTTAACTATGATGGTGAAGATGCTACGAAGTTGAAAAAATTGTAAGTACATTTTACATGCTATTTATTTTTTTATATATATATATACATATATATATATATATATATATATATATATATATATATATATATATATATATTGTAGGATGTGGGATAGCACTGAATCTCTTTCTCAACCTTTTACCCAACTGTTTCAAGCTTCAAAAGTTAGCTTAGAAGAAGATTTCATTAAGCTGCATCCTAGATGCTCAATTGAAGGTCTTAAAGATTTTAAACATGTTGAATTCTTTACTCTATCTTGCATTTAAATTGTTTTGGTTGTATACCGTGCATATGCTTTAATTTATTTTTTTGGTTGTACCCAGGAAAGTACTTTTATAGTTAAAGCTATTATCAAACATGTTCTAGATCATGATGATTGGTGGTACACATGTATCTGCAACAAAGCTGTCTATCCTGATTCCAAAATGTTTTTTTGTGAAAAATGTAACAAACATGTTATTAAGGTTACACCTAGGTAATATTATTAATCTACAATTTTATGATTTTAATTTTTTTATACTTATCTTTAAATTACTTTTAATTTAAATAATAGTTACAAACTTAGACTTCGTGTAATTGATGCTACTGATTTTACAACTTTTGTTGTGTTTGACCGTGATGCAAGTGCAATGTTGAAGAAAACATGCTCTGATATTCTTAACTTACAAGACAAGGTTAATTTTCCTATGTATTGAAACAAATTCTTAATCATTCTATATTGTTGACTTCTTTTCAAATTATTTAAATCATTTCTATTTGTACTTCTTTTAATAGAACACTGCTTCTGGGAACTTGCCTAAAGAGTTTGAAGTACTCATTGATAAGACCTATCTATTCAAATTTGAGTGCAAGAATGATTATAATAGCAAATTTGATCAATCATTCAGAGTTAACAAAATATGCATGGATGAAAAAGTCATTGAAAGCTTTAGTGATTTTGAAGTTAAGTCTTTGGTAAGATCTGATTCATTTCTTTTAAAGTCTTATGTTATATATAATTTTAATTTTTCTCTTTTTGTAATTAAATATCTTTGTTAGGATCTATACTTTGCAAATGAAGAAGAAAGCAAACTTAAGCAGATTACAAATGAGATCTCATCTGATCCCATTGCAGAGGTATGTGAAGATTAGAACTATTATAACTATACTTTTTTTTTGTAAAACTTGGTATATTCTTACTTTATCAAGTTTATTTATAGGATTTGCTGATCAAATTTACTGAAGAATCAAATGATGTGGATACTCTAACTAATGATTTGAACACTATAGCATCAAAAATGTTTCTACAGAGGAGGTCTTGATCAATAAAGCAGTAATTGATGTTGAAATTGATGAGTTAGCGCGCAAAGAATCATCACATTTGGACAATCTTAGTTTTGACTTGGCTACCCAAGCACGTCTTCCGGCAACTAAAAGGCAGAATCGATCTTCGGTTCAAGAAAACAAGAAGATCCCAGTGAAGATGTTGAAGAAGAACATCAAAATTGAAAAGTGATTTGTGTTATTTCAATCTGAAAATTGTACCAGACTTTATTTCTGTTTTTATTTTGTGATGTTATTTTTTTGGAAAACCTTTGGTGCTTTTAACTGCATGTACTGATGAACAATATTTTTTGTTATTTTTAATTTTTTTTTTCAAAACATTAACTTGAAGTTTCTGTTTATGAACTATATTAGTTATTGCTCAATATTATTTCGTGGTTATTTTTGCAGTGACAAATTGCTAGCAGAATCAAATTGTGTTGATATTATTTTATATTATCAACACCATATTCATCTTAGCTACATGAATGATGATGTAAACAGTTCACTGAAGAGAAAACCTGAGAACAACATTGTATTTCTTGAATTCATCGAAGAAGACATCTGAAGAGAAATATTAAAAAGGATAAATTATTGATTAAAAAGAAGATAATGTTCCTTTGAAGACAATTTTTTTGATGGTATTTTGTTATTGTAATATGTGTACTAATCTGTCTGTTTGTAATTTCTATTGAATTACTTATGCTTTTGCTAATGATTTAATGCATATATGTTTTATTAATTATTTTTTATTTCCAATTTAATCTCCATTGGTTTACCAACAATTGTTGACATTTATGAAGTTGTGTTAACAAAAAAAAACTACCAGCTACATCAACTTTCTACAATTCCTTTATTACTTACACTTATATATTTTCATATATTTTTTAACATCAATTTCTACATATATAATGATTTTTTTTATGAACAACGAATTTTCAAAAATGCATTGATTATTTAGTATCATTTTCCAAAATAATGTATATTGGTTAACCAAATAACTATTAACATTTTTGAAGTTGTCTCAACAGAATTGGATGTCATTTACAATTTTGAATCATTTTGCTTTTTGTACTCACTTTAACCTTCAAACAATAGATATGAATATAAATAACTATATATTTATCATTCTGTTAATTTTATAATTTATTAATTATCATATTTTATGAATTGCTTAGAAAATCAAGTATTTGTTAATATATGAATTTAAATAAATATATTCTTTCCATATTTTCAGTCAATTTCTTAATTATTGTATTCTTTTTTTATGCTATGTTTTTATTGATATTTTTTTTAATGACATAATATATGCATTGGTGTATATGTTATTTCACTACTAATGTTATTAATATATATACTATATATATATATATATATATATATATAATACACCAGAGTTTACATATATTATATATTATATTATAAGTATAAATATTATATACCAGAGTTTATATATATTATATATTATATTATAAGATTATAAATATAGTTAATATTCTAAAGTAACTATACTAATAATTTTAATTGTCTGTATGTTTTCCAAAAACATTAGTAATGACAATATTGTTGTCAAATCTAATTGCAATCGTTTCGTCTTTTGATGTGCCTTTTTCTGCTATTAATATCCATGTCCAATCCACCGCAACCCTCAATTGAAACAGATTCTCCATTCTTCCAACCCTCTTTCTACTATCATGGATCAAGTCCAAGTAAATGGAAAACCATTTCAATGAAGATGAACTTTTTTAAGAATGACTGGTACCAGTTCTCTATTATTCACCTTAAGGACGAGGTACGTTTTTTAAAATACTTCCCCTATTTTTATTTATGTCTTCCTTTTCATCTCAATAATAATCTTCTTCTTTCAACTAATTAATTTTTTTCTTTTCAAATGTTTATATTTTGAGGGGGTTGGGTTCGTTGATCGTACATTCGCCATTCTTTATGATCATGGTCTTGAGCGCCAGTGGACTTTAATGGATGTTGTAGGCAATAGGCATGTTGTGACTTATAACAAGAATTTAGAGACACCATTGCTAATTGGAAGATGGTCTGATTTAAGGGACCGTTATGAACTACAAGATGACCACAGTATTTATTTTGGATATGTCGGTCATTCTTGCTTCCAAATCACTGTTTTTCCTAGTAAATGCAAACCTTTGTCTATTGAACGTTTTTTAAAAAGAGTTGCGTCAGATGAACCCCTTTTCAAAGGACCGAAGTTGCATTTTTGCATATTTCTCAGTCCAAACCAATGTTAGGCTAGCCATATGGTGAAATTCATTTAAATTTCAAATTTATATTTATGTTTATTTATATCTATATTTCATGTTTTATTTTTTTCTAGCTTATATTTAATTTGATTATTTGATTTAATTTGTTAGGATTTGCCAGTTAATTTTGGAAATTATCTTCGTGAAGGAAGATTTAAAAACATTATTTTTCATGGACCACGCAAGATAGTGAAGTGCAAGCTATTGTTGAGAAATCATCCAAAGAAGTCTAACAAAATTGGAAGTGGCTGGAAGGAATTTTATACTGCTCATGGATTTGATGCAACTATAGACCTGGTGTTTGAAGTTGACAAGATGAAAAACAATCAGAATGTCAAAGTGCTGACATATTGTAATTTTTAATTCATAGTTGATTTTCTTTTCTTTTTTTAATTGCCGAGTAGCAATATTTTAGTTTTTATATGTGCTACTTATGTAGTTCATGAAGACAATCTTTTTAATATTTTCAAAAATGCTTATGTATAGTTTTATTTTCTATTAATGAAATTATTTTTAAATTAGGATGGATGTTTAATTGAAATAAAAAATGTATTAATAACACATTTATTGTATTCAGAGAATGTTTTTTGGTGTTTTTTATAGAATTTTTGTATGATTTTTTTGCAAATTTGTTTCATTCATATAGTATTAACATAGTGATTTCAATTTAACTTTTTGTAATCCAACATTTGAATTCGTCTGCCATTTATGTTGTGGTAGTCTGCAATCATATGTTTCATACTTATGTCTCATATGTATACATGTATATTGTTTTAAGATGTGTATACAGATAATATGTTCTCAGATTGCAAACCACAAAATTCATGAAATTTAAATTTCTTAATGTTTGACCACAAATTTTTTAACAAAGTTTCTATTCACCTATTCTCATTCTTGTACTATAGATAGTACTTGCACAAAAAATACATGTGTTGGTGTACCTACAAATAAAGAAATGTGTTTTTAGCTGCAAAATGAAAAAAAGTATGAAAGAATTCCTATTTCTATCATTGTTTCTGATATATTAACATTCCACATTGCATGTTCTTTATTTTTTTAGTGATTGTCGACTGAAAACAACTTTTTGTACTCTTACAAATGCTTTCTATTACAACTACAAATATTTGTCTTTCCACAATAGTGATTAGAGGTACAATGCAGCAAGAAAGTTTAACAAATACATTCATCAATATAGTAATAAAACAGTATACACTTTTGCAGCCCTAGAGTCAACTATTTGTGTTTCCGCTTCTTCTTCCATTGTAACCTTTCAAACTGTTCCAACTTTTTTTCTGAAATGGATCCAAAGGATTGTAAAAATGCAAGGCTTAGAAGAAAGATGGTGCTACAAGGAAGGTTGCATGCAACAAGTAACCAACATTCATGTAAGTTTCTAACATTACATTTCACTCATGTAGTTTCATAATTTGTATTGACAATGTTTACAAAGTCTTCATTTTGTATGTGTCATTTTTTTGTTGTTGCAGATTACAAAGAAGACAACCCAAGAAAAAGAACTAAATATACCAACAGTGGTAGTCAAAGTTCCAAAATATCAGGTTTCCTAACTTTAAATTTATTTTGTTCGATTGGAACTTCAATAGAAAGATGCATAATGAAATATGTTTGTTTTGTAATGACAAATAAAACAACTCAATCTAAAAAATTTCTGAAAAATGTTATACAGAGAAAACTATTACAACAGTTGGATCTTAGTAAGTCTTTTGTTTATAACTTTATTTTTTACAATTCTTCTTATATCAATCAATGTACTTTTTTGGTTTATTCTGTTACATTCAATTCTTTTACAATAATCATATTACAGATGTACAGAACAACATGAACGACCTTCAAAATCTGAATGCAATATTTCAGACAACATATGGTCAGTGATCTTTTTTTTGTTCAATAATATGCTGAAGTGTAATTTTAATAAATAATAACATAAACTTCATTTCAATGTAGTGCCTGAAAATAATATATCAAGTTCTTGCAGTATTGTATTTCACAATCAAAGCAAAAACAACTTAATCAATTCACAATCTCCAGCTTCTACTGTAACATACAACAGTAGTTTCTATATATTTCTACATTCATCCTATTCTTTTATTTACCTATTTTTATTGTATGGAAATTTTGAAATTGATATGAAATTGTTTTTTTAGTGGGTACAAGTGTTAACAATAACATACAGACAAATAATGGACGAAATAATTACATTGGCAGTTTAGGTAAGTTGGTTTGATTGATATAAAGCATTGTTCATAATGACAATGACAGTGCATGTAAGTAAAGACAACAATTCCTATTTTAATATTTATTTTCCATAGGTGACACATCTGAAGTTGTAAATGATTCCTATTTGGTCTTTAAGAATAAGGTAGTTCAATATCCTTTTGAAGTCATACAATCACTTCAAAACAGATTCTATCTTGATGATGAAACAGCAACAGAACAAAATTGTTCAGACACAAACAATGATTCTTCATCAACAATAACACCTGAAGGTAAAGTTAATGCACAACTTAGTCTGAACCAGATAATTTGAAGCATTAATTTAATGTATTTCATTGTAGTATAGTTGAACCAGATTTGACAAGTACAAACGAATTATATTGCAAAGCAGAGTTACAAGGTAAACAAACACCAATTGTACATAATTTGACAATAAATATATGCATTTCATGCTAATTGTTTTTGTTGATTTTTAGAACTTCTCAATATTGGAGAACCTTGCTTGGAATGCAAATACTGTAAAGCTCAACTTTGGTATGATAAAAGAGCAGAAAAATGTAACACTTCAAAGGAAGTTCAATTCTCATAGTGTTGCCAAAAGGGAAAAGTGCAACTTCCACTATTAAAAAAACCACCTAATTTGCTTGAAGCTTTGTTAAATGGTGAAGATCATAGAAGCAAACTATTTTTACAAAATATAAGAGTATACAACAGCATGTTCTCATTTACTTCTATTGGTGGAAAGATAGATGTTTCAATGAACAATGGTTTTGATCCACCACAATTTATTCTTAATGGATAGAACTATCACCTTATTGGCAGTTTATTGCCAGAAGATGGATCAAAGCCAAAGTTTGCACAACTGTACATATATGGTACAGAAAATGAAATGAGTAACAGATTGAAGCATTTTAGGTTAGTTATATAGTCCTTCATGTTGCTTACATTATATAGTTAAATACATTTGTTGACATGTATTCCGTTTATTGTGTTTTAGGTCAAACTGTAAGGAATCTGTTCTAGATGAATCATTGGTTGCTGATTTAATTGAAATGATTGACAATAACAATGTTCTTGCTAAATCTTTTCGAAGAGTTAGAGATTTGTCACTGAAAAGTACTAAATCAGATTTCACACTAAGACTATTTAAAGGCAGAAACAAAGACCCTAGAGTCTACAACACACCTTCATGTGATGAAATAGATGCACTAATAGTTGGTGATTTTGACAATTTGGATGTAGATAGAGATATAATTGACAAAAAATGTTCTGGTGAATTGACAAGACTGCATGAAACTCACACTGTTTTCATTCCACTACAATATCCTCTCATGTTTCCATATGGAGAAGATGGTTATCAAGAAGATATTCCAATAAGAGAATCTCATTCAAAAAGTAAATCAAGGGTGAGAATTCAAATTTCTTTGAGAGAATTTATTGCATTTAGAATACAACAAAGATGTATAGAATATGGTAATATTGTCAATGCATGCTGATTGTTCCAACAATTTTTGGTTGATTGTTATTCAATGGTTGAAGCACAAAGGTTGTTTTTCATTAGAGCTAATTAGAAATTAATTCGTTGTAATATTCTTAATGGATTACAAGAGGCTGCTAATAGAGGAGAAATAGATCTTTCTTCAATTGGAAGAATTGTCTTGCCTGCTTCATTCACTGGTGGTACTAGATACATGTTCAACAATTGTCAAGATGCTATGGCCATTTGTAAAAAATTTGGATATCCTGATTTGTTCATTACTATAACATGCAATGTCAATTGGAGTGAAATGAAAGAGTTTGTTTTGGCCAAAGGATTATCTGCATCAGACAGACCTGATATTGCATGTAGAGTCTTCAAAATGAAGCTTGATCAAATGATGACAGATTTTAAGAAGAAGGGTTTCTTTGGAAAAACCACTGCAGGTATGCTTTGTATCAAATAATATACATTATATGCATATTGATTAAATGAAATTGTTACAACTAAATTAATTTTTTTATATATCCAAGAATGTACACAGTAGAATTCCAAAAAAGAGGATTACCTCATGCCCATATACTTTTGTGGTTGGATGGAGAATGCAAATTGAAAAATGCAGCTGATGTTGATAAAGTAATATCAGTTGAATTGCCCAATGCGAATTTGTACCCAAAATTGGAAAAAGTTGTTTCAAGTTACATGATCCATGGTCCACGCGGACCTGCAAGATATAATTCTCCGTGCATGAAAGAAGGTAGATGTTCTAAATTTTATCCAAAAAATTTCAAATCTTCAACTTCAATTGATGAAGAAGGATATCCTTCCTACAGAAGACTTGATAATGGTAGATTTGTTGAGAAGAATGGAATTAAGCTTGACAATAGAAGTGTTGTTCCTTATAATCCACCTCTTCTAATGAAGTATCAAGCTCATGTAAATACAAAGTATTGCAACAAGACCAATTCAATCAAGTATTTGTTTAAATATATGAACAAAGGTTCTGACAGAGCTACTCTTAAAATAAGCAACAACTCTGCAGAATCTGACAAATCAATCATTATTGATGAGATTAAGAGGTATTACGATTGTAGGTATCTATCACCATGTGAAGCAGCTTGGCGAATATTTGCTTTTGACATTCATCACAGATGGCCTCGTGTTCAAAGATTGACATTCCATCTTCCTGGCCAACAATCTGCTTTGTTTAAAAATGATGATGATATTAATGTGGTGTTCAATAGATACGAAAATGCTAACACAATGTTTCTAGCTTGGTTTGAGGCTAACAAAATTTATACAGAATGAAAAGAATTGACTTATTCTGAATTTCCAAGCAAATTTGTGTGGTTTGCTAAAGAAAAATAATGGAAACCAAGGAAGAAAGGGTACAACATTGGTAGACTTACTTATATTCCTCTTGGGTCTGAGACCTTTATTATTTGAGGATCTTACTGACCATTCAAAAAGGTTGTATTGATTATGACAACATAAAGACCATTGATGGTATATTTTATGAAACCTACGAAGAAGCTTGCTATGCTTTGGGATTGTTGGCTGACGACAAAGAATACATTGATGCAATCAAAGAAGCAAGTGAATTTGCTTCTGGCTATCAAATTAGAAAATTATTTGTCACTTTGTTGTCCATGAATACAATTTCTAAACCTGATGTAGTTTAGAATTCTACTTGGAGTCTCTTATGTGATGGAATTTTGTACCAAAAAAGAAAGGAGATGAACTTACCAGGTATTGTATATTGTAATTTCTTAAAATGAATAGAAATATAATTTCTGATTCCATAAACTTTTTCATGCAGGTCTT
>Ga0214544_1012934_pt1 | contig 10515 bp, 2 predicted proteins | sample CNSS3metaG_FD_160074 | JGI IMG/M metagenome (GOLD analysis project Ga0214544, IMG submission 160074) | Root nodule microbial communities from cowpea collected in UCLA plant growth center, Los Angeles, California, USA - CNSS3 | ecosystem: Host-associated > Plants > Roots > Nodule | place: USA...
ATTGGTTCCCCTAGAGTTGATCTACAACTCGTCTCGTCTTTGGGATGATTTAAGCACTTATGCAAAGCTTGAAGGTCGAGGTTGCGAACAACAATCAGTGGAGAACTTGTCACGCCTAAACTGTCAAACCATGATCTTTAATTAGGCCTTTGTCTCCTCATCTATTTATAACGATGACTAAAAAAGTATTGGCCCACACATCGACATTCAAAAACTTTAGAGAAACGGGAGCATGATAGGATACCTATGAAACTCGACAAAAAATGTGAGGTGTATATAGAGTTTTGTGCCCTCGATATGTTTGCTTATCTTATTAGAAATAATTTGTTATGTGTTATGGAACACACAACGCTTGTACAAACAAAAGTGTGATATCAATCAATATGTTGTACCTCAAATTCTTTAATAAATTTCGATTGTAGAGGTGGCACGCAAGGTAATCAACGAAGCATACCAAGGTACAAGAACATATAACACGAAAGATTATTATTAGAAAAATTAAAAGTTAACCTTCTATGTGTTTTGTGAATAATAATATTGAGAGTGGATTAATCTTCATTTCTAAGTAGTTAAATTGATACAAAAGTATAAAAACTCATGACACGAGAAAACAATATAAAGTGAGTAATCAAGTATTTATATTATTTTCTACATGAAAGCATTGCACTAGGCTAAAATTTACCATTTTAAACTTTTCACTGATATAACTTTGTTGCACATTCCCACAAACTAGTTGTATATTTGGATAATTTTTTTCGTTCCTTTTATCAATAATATCATTTCCACCATAATATTTTTTTGATTTATTAAATAAATACAAAAAGTATTATCACTTTTCGTGTGGAATAGTTAAAGAAACGAGAAATATAAATTCCAATCAAAGAAATTCAAACTAGTTAGAATTTGTTTCTAGATTACCGTTGGTTCCCTTAGAGTTGATCTACAACCCGTCTTTGTTACGGTTGTATAACTTATCTTGAGCTTGAAGGTCAACGTTGCGAACAACGATCTGTGTACCGTTTGTCACGCGCAACGTGTCAAACGATGATCTATAATTAGGTGTTTGTCGCTTAACATGTTTATGACGAGAAAAAAAGTCTTGGCATACATGTTTGACGTCGACATTTAACGACTTAAGAGAAACGGGAGTATCAAATGGTGACCTGTGAAACACGACCGAAATTGTGAGGTGTACGACGAGTCCTCGATGTGTCTGCTTATCTTATTAGAAATAATTTGTTGCGTGTTATGGAAGACAAAACAGTTGTACGGATAAGAGTGTGATATCAATCAATATGTTGTACCTTAACTCCTTTAATTACCTTCGATTATAGAGGTGGCACACAATGCTATCAACTAAGCTTACCAAAATACATGAGCACATAACACGAAAGTTTATTATTTCACAAATTAAAAGTTAACTTTCGATGTATTTTGTGTATAATAAAATTACGAGTGGATTAATCATCATTCCTAACTAGTTAAATTTATAGAAAATCATAAAAACTCGTGACACGAGAAAACAATACAAGAACTTTAATTTTGATTCAAAGAAAAATTCATATATTTTTTTAAGACTAAACATATTGCCTATAGCTTTCTAGGGTTCAAAGATTTAAAAAATAGTCGAAAAAATACACCAATTTTGTTTCTTCGTAACGATTATATATTTGATAATTTTTCTAGTTTTAGTGAAACATTAAATAAGGCAATAAAATAAAGGTTTTATATTTTCAATGCATATTTTACAAACTAATGGGCAAAACGCATTATAAAAAAAGAATAATAATTTCTAAAATGTAATTCCGCAGCCGGAAGTTGAACCCGGATTTCAATTTTTGAAATTAACCTGGTGTGCTACTGCGGATGCTTTGATGTTAATGTGCATAATCAAGTATTTAAATTATTTTCTACATGAAAGCATTGCACTAGGCTAAAATTTATAATTTTTAATATTTCACTCATATAACTTTGTTGCACATTACCACAAATGAGTTATATATTTGGACAATTTTGGCCTTTACTTTATCAATAATATCGTTTCCACCATAATATTTTTTGTGATTTATTAAATAAATACAAAAAGTATTATCACTTTACGTGTGGAATAGTTAAAGAAACAAGAAATATAAATTCCAATTGAAGAAACTAAAACTGGTTAGAATTTGTTTCTAGATTACCATTGGTTCCCTTAGAGTTGATCTACGACCTGTCTTGGTTACGATTGTATAACTTATCCTGAGCTTGAAGGTCGAGCTTGTGAACAACGATATGTGGACCGCTTGTCACGCGCAACTTATCAAACCATGATCTATAATTAGGTGTTTGTCTCTTAATATGTTTACAACGAGAAAAAAAGTCTTGGCATACATGTTTGACGTCAACATTTAACGACTTAAGAGAAACGAGAGTATCAAATGGTGACCTGTGAAACACAACCAAAATTGTGAGGTGTACGAAGAGTCCTCGATGTGTCTGCTTATCTTATTAGAAATAATTTCTTGCGTGTCATGGAAGACACACCATTGTTACGGATGAGAGTGTGATATCAATCAATATGTTGTACCTAAACTTCTTTAATTACTTTCGATTATAAAGGTGGCACCAATGTTATCAACTACGCTTACCAATCTACATGAGCACATAACACGAAAGATTATTATTTGACAAATTTAAAGTTAACTTTCGATTGTGAATAAGAAAATTAAGAGTGGATTAATCATCATTTCTAAATAGTTAAATTGATAGAAAATAATAAAAACTCATGACACAAGAAAACAATACAAGAACTTTAATTTTGATGCAAAGAAAAATTCATATATTTTTTTGAGACTAAAGATATTGCCTATAGCTTTCTAGGGTTCAAAGATTAAAAAAATTGTCGAAAAAATACACCAATTTTGTTTCTTCGTAACAATTATATATTTGATAATTTTTCTAGTTTTAGTAAAACATTAAATAAGGCAATAAAATAAAGGTTTTATATTTTCAATGCATATTTTACAAACTAAAGGGCAAAATGCATTACAAAAAAGAATAATAATTTCTAAAATGTAATTCCAAAGCCGAGAGTTGAACCCGGATTTCAATTTTTGAAATTAACCTGTTGTACTATTGCGACTGCTTTGATGTTAAAGTGCATAAGCAATTGTTTAAATTATTTTCTACATGAAAGCATTGCACTAGGCTAAAATTTACCATATTTAATTTTTCACTCTTATAACTTTGTTGCATATTACCACAAATGAGTTATATATTGGGACAATTTTTGCCTTCCCTTTATCAATAATATCATTTCCACCATAATATTTTTGTGATTTATTAAATAAATACAAAAAGTATTATCACTTTACGTGTGGAATAGTTAAAGAAATGAGAAATATAAATTCCAATCAAAGAAATTCAAACAGTTAGAATTTGTTTCTAGATTACCGTTGGTTCCCTTAGAGTTGATCTACAACCCGTCTTTGTTACGGTTGTATAACTTATCTTGAGCTTGAAGGTCGACGTTGCGAACAACGATCTGTGTACCGTTTGTCACGCGCAACGTGTCAAACCATGATCAATAATTAGGCGTTTGTCTCTTAACATGTTTACGACGAGAAAAAAAGTCTTGGCATACATGTTTGACGTCGACATTTAACGACTTAAGAGAAACGGGAGTATCAAATGGTGACCTGTGAAACACGACCGAAATTGTGAGGTGTACGATGAGTCCTCGATGTGTCTGCTTATCTTATTAGGAATAATTTCTTACGTGTTATGGAAGACACAACAGTTGTACGGATAAGAGTGTGATATCAATCAATATGTGTTACCTCAACTTCTTTAATTACCTTCGATTATAGAGGTGGCACACAATGCTATCAACTAAGCTTACCAAAATACATGAGCACATAACACGAAAGATTATTATTTCACAAATTAAAAGTTAACTTTCGATGTATTTTGTGTATAATAAAATTAAGAGTGGATTAATCATCATTCCTAAATAGTTAAATTTATAGAAAATCATAAAAACTCGTGACACGAGAAAACAATACAAGAACATTAATTTTGATGCAAAGAAAAATTCATATATTTTTTTGACTAAACATATTGCCTATAGTTTTCTAGAGTTCAAAGATTAAAAAAATTGTCGAAAAATACACCAATTTTGTTTCTTCGTAACGATTATTTATTTGATAATTTTTCTAGTTTTAGTGAAACATTAAATAAGGCAATAAAATAAAGGTTTTGTATTTTCAATGCATATTTTACAAACTAATGGGGAAAACGCATTAAAAAAAGAATAGTAATTTCTAAAATGTAATTCTGAAGCGGAGAGTTGAACCCGGATTTCAATTTTTGAAATTAACCTGGTGTGCTACTATGGATGCTTTGATGTTAAAGCTCATAATCAATTGTTTAAATTATTTTCTACATGAAAGCATTGCACTAGGCTAAAATTTACCATTTTTAATTTTTCACTCTTATAACTTTGTTGCACATTACCACAAATGAGTTATATATTTGGACAATTTTTGCCTTCCCTTTATCAATAATATCATTTCCACCATAATATTTTTGTGATTTATTAAATAAATACAAAAAGTATTATCACTTTACGTGTGGAATAGTTAAAGAAACGAGAAATATAAATTCCAATCAAAGAAATTGAAACTAGTTAGAATTTGTTTCTAGATTACCGTTGTTTCCCTTAGAGTTGATCTACAACCCGTCTTTGTTACGGTTGTATAACTTATCTTAAGCTTGAAGGTCGAGGTTGCGAACAACGATCTGTGTACCGTTTGTCACGCGCAACGTGTCGAACCATGATCTATAATTAGGCGTTTGTCTCTTAACATGTTTACAACGAGAAAAAAGTATTGGCATACATGTTTGACGTCGACATTTAACGACTTAAGAGAAACGGGAGAATCAAATGGAGACTTGTGAAACACGACCGAAATTGTGAGCTGTACGGCAAGTGCTCTATGTGTCTGCTTATCTTATTAGAAATAATTTTTTGCGTGTTATGGAAGACACAACAGTTGTACGGATAAGAGTTTGATATCAATCAATATGTTGTACGTCAAATTCTTTAATTACTTTCGATTATAGAGGTGGCACACAATGTTATCAACTAAGCTTACTAATCTAGATCAGCACATAACACGAAGGATTATAATTTGACAAATTAAAAGTTAACTTTCGATATATTTTGTGAATAATAAAATTAAGAGTGGATTAATCATCATTTCTAAATAGTTAAATTGATAGAAAATCATAAAAACTCGTGACATGAGAAAACAATACAAGAACTTTATTTTTGATTCAAAGAAAAATTAATGTACTTTTTTAAGAATAAACATATTGCCTACTGCTTTCTAGGGTTCAATGATTCAAAAAATAGTCGAAAAAATACACCAATTTTGTTACTTCCTAACGGTTATTTATTTGATAATTTTCCTAGTTTTAGTCAAATATTAAATAAGACAATAAAATAAAGGATTTATATTTTTAATGCATATTTTACAAACTAATGGGCAAAACGCATTACAAAAAAAGAATAATAATGTCTAAAATGTAATTCCGCAGTCGAGAGTTGAACCCGGATTTCAATTTTTGAAATTAACCTGATGTACTACTGTGGATGCTTTGATACTAAAGTGTATAATCAATTGTTTAAATTATTTTCTACATGAAAGCATTGCACTAGGCTAAAATTTACCATTTTTAATATTTCACTCATATAACTTTGTTGCATATTACCACAAACGAGTTATATATTTGGACAATTTTTGCCTTCCCTTTATCAATAATATCCTTTCAACCATAATATTTTTCTGATTTACTAAATAAATACAAAAAGTATTATCACTTTACGTGTGGACTAGTTAAAGAAACAAGAAATATAAATTCCAATCAAAGAAATTCAAACTACTTAGAATTTGTTTCTAGATTACCATTGGTTCCCTTACAGTTGATGTAGAACCCGTCTTTGTTACGGTTGTATAACTTATCCTAAGCTTGAAGGTCGAGGTTGCGAACAACGATCTGTAGACCACTTGTCCCGTCTAACTTGTCAAACCTTGATCTATAATTAGGTGTTTGTCTCATAATTTGTTTATAACGAGACAAAAAAAGTCTTGGCCTACATCTTTGAGGTCGACATTCAACGACTTAAGAGAAACGAGAGTATCAAATGGTGACCTGTGAAGCGAGACCGAAATTGTGAGGTGTACGACGAGTTTGTGTCCTCGATGTGTCTGCTTATCTTATTAGAAATAATTTCTTGCGTGTGATGGAAGACACAACACTTGTACGAATAAGAGTGTGATATCAATCAACATGTTGTACCTCAAATTCTTTAATTACTTTCGATTATAGAGGTGGCACACAATGTTATCAACTAAGCTTACCAATCTACATGAGCATATAACACGAAAGATTATTGTTTGACAAATTAAAAGTTAAGTTTCGATTGATTTTGTGAATAATAAAATTAAGAGTGAATTAATCATCATTTCTAAATAGTTAAATTGATAGAAAATCATAAAAACTCATGACACGAGAAAACAATACAAGAACTTTAATTTTGATGCAAAGAAAAATTCATATATTTTTTTGAGACTAAAGATATTGCCTATAGCTTTCTAGGGTTCAAAGATTAAAAAAATAGTCGAAAAAATACACCAATTTTGTTTCTTCGTAACGATTTTTTATTTGATAATTTTCCTAGTTTTAGTCAAACATTAAATAAGGCAATAAAATAAAGGTTTTATATTTTTAATGCATATTTTACAAACTAATGGCCAAAACGCATTATAAAAAAAGAATAATAATTTCTAAAATGTAAATTTGTAGCCGGGAGTTGAACCCAGATTTCAATTTTTGAAATTAACCTGGTGTGCTATTGCGGATGCTTTGATGTTAAAGTGCATAATCAATTGTTTAAATTATTTTCTACATGAAAGCATTGCACTAGGCTAAAATTTACCATTTTTAATATTTCACTCATATAACTTTGTTGCACATTACCACAAACGAGTTATATATTTGGACAATTTTTGCCTTCCCTTTATCAATAATATCCTTTCCACTATAATATTTTTTTGATTTATCAAATAAATACAAAAAGTATTATCACTTTACATGTGGACTAGTTAAAGAAACAAGAAATATAAATTCCACTCAAAGAAATTGAAACTACTTAGAATTTGTTTATAGATTAGCATTGGTTCCCTTAGAGTTGATCTACAACCCGTCTTTCTTACGGTTGTATAACTTATCCTGAGCTTGAAGGTCGACGTTGCCAACAACGATCTGTGGGCCACATGTCACGCCTAACTTGTCAAACCATGATCTATAATTAGGCGTTTATCTCTTAATTTATTTATAATGAGAAAAAAAAGTCTTTGCCTACCTGTTTGACGTCGACATTCAACGACTTAAGAGAAACGGGAGTATCAAATGGTGACTTGTGAAACTCGACCGAAATTGTGAGGTGTACGACGAGTTTGTGTCCTCTATGTGCCACCTTATCTTATTAGAAATAATTTCTTGTGTGTTATGGAAGACACAACAGTTGGACTGATAAGAGTGTGATATCAATCAATATGTTGTACCTCAAATTCTTTAATTACTTTCGATTATAGAGGTGGCACACAATGTTATCAACTAAGCTTACCGATCTACATGAGCATATAACACGAAAGATTATTATTTGACAAATTAAAAGTTAACTTTCGATGTATTTTGTGAATAATAAAATTAAGAGTGGATTAATCATCATTTCTAAATAGTTAAATTGATAGAAAATTATAAAAACTCGTGACATGAGAAAACAGTACAAGAACTTTATTTTGGATTCAAAGAAAAATTCATATATTTTTTAAGACTAAATATATTGCCTATAGTTTTCTAGAGTTCAAAGATTAAAAAAAATACTCGAATAAATACACTAATTTTTTTTTCTTCGTAATGGTTTGTTATTTGATATTTTTCCTAGTTTTAGTCAAACATTAAATAAGGCAATAAAATAAAGGTTTTATATTTTCAACGCATATTTTGCAAAGTAATGGGCAAAACACATTACAAAAAAAGAATAGTAATTTCTAAAATGTAATTCCGCAGCCGGGAGTAGAACCTGAATTTCATTTTTCGAAATTAACGTTGTGTGCTACTACGGATGCCTTGATGTTAAAGTGCATAATCAATTGTTTAACATATTTTCTACATGAAAGCACTCTACTAGGCTAAAATTTACCATTTTTAATTTTTCACTCATATAAATTTGTTGCACATTACCACAAACGAGTTGTATATTTCGACAATTTTTGCCTTCCCTTTATCAATAATATCATTTCCACCAGAATATTTTTGTGATTTATTAAATAAATACAAAAAGTCTTATCACTTTACGTGTGGAATAGTTAAAGAAACAAGAAATAAAAATTGCAGTCAAAGAAATTGAAACTAGTGAGAATTTGTTTCTATATTAGCATTGGTTCCCTTAGAGTTGATCTACAACTCGTCTTTGTTACTGTTTTATAACTTGAGCTTGAAGGCCGAGGTTAAAAACAACGATCTGTGGAGCACTTGTCACGCCTAACCTGTCATACCATGATCTATAATTAGGCATTTGTCTCCTATTCTGTTTATAACGGGATAAAAAAAGTTTTGGCCTACATGTTTAACGTCGACATTCAACGACTTAGGAGAAAGAGGAGTATGAAATAATGACTTGTGAAACTATGCCAAAATTGTGAGGTGTAAGACGAGTTGTGTGTTCTCGATGTGTCTGCTTATCTTATTAGAAATAATTTCTTGTGTCTAATAAAAGACACAACACTTGTACGGACAAGAGTGTGATATCTATAAATATGTTGTACCTCAAATTCTTTAATTACTTTCTATTGCAGAGGTGGCACACAATGTTATCAACTAAGCTTACCAATCTACATGAGCACATAACATGAAAGATTATTATTTGAGAAATTAAAAGTTAACTCTCGATGTATTTTGTGAATAATAAAATTAAAAGTGGATTAATCATCATTTCTAAATAGATAATTTGATAGAAAAATATAAAAACTTGTGGCACGAGAAAACAATACAAGAACTTTTATTTTTGATTCAAAGAAAAAAACATATATTATTTTAAGACTAACATATTGCCTATAGCTTTCTAGAGTTCAAAGATTAAAAAAATAGTCAAAATAATACACCAATTTTGTTTCTTCATAATAGTTATTTATTTGATATTTTTCCTAGTTTTGGTCAAACATTGAATAAGGCAATAAAATAAAGGTTTTATATTTTCAATGCATATTTTAAAATCTAATGGACAAAACTTATGACAAATAAACAATAATAATTTCTAAAATGTAATTCCACAGCCAGGAGTTGAACTCGGATTTCAACATTGAAATTAACCTGGTGTGCTACATTGGATGCTTTGATGTTAAAGTGCATAATCAATTATTTAAATCATTTCTACATGAAAGCAATTCACTAGGCTAAAATTTACCATTTTTAATTTTTCACACATATAACTTTGTTGCACATTCCCAAAAACTAGCTGTATATTTGGATAATTTTTGCCTTCACTTTGTCAATAATATCATTTCCACCAGAATATTTTTTATATTTATTAAATAAATACAAAAAGTATTATCACTTTACGTGTGTAATAGTTAAAGAAACTAGAACTATAAATTACAATCAAAGAAATTGAAACTAGTTAGAATGTGTTTCTAGATTCCCATTGGTTCCCTTAGAGTTGATCTACAACTCGTCTTTGTTATGGTTGTTTAACTTATTCTGAGCTTGAAGGCCGAGGTTGTGAACAACGAGAGCACTTGTCATGCCCAACCTGCAAACCATGATCTATAATTAGGTGTACGAAGAGCTGTGTCCTCGATTTGTTTGCTTATCTTATTAGAAACAATTTGTTGCGTGTTATGGAATACACAATGTCTATACGGATTGTTAACATCCAATTTCGTCTGGGTGACTAAATAATAAATAAAATAAAATTAAAATAAATTTTTGATGATAATAACCTTTTTTTTCTTATTTCCTTGACAACTAATTTAAATATATCATATAACATAACTGAACTTTTTTTAAATAGACAAGTAAACAAAATAGAAAAAAATAGAAAAAAAAACGTTTATAATGAAAATAAGTTTTTAAAGATAAACAGACAAAAAACATAAAAATAATGATTAAGAATAAGAATTAAAATAAAAATATTTTTATAATAAAACATAATAATAAATTGAAAATAGAAAAATACTTTTTAAATAATCAAAATAGTTTTATAAAATATATTTGAATTTATAAAAAAAAATGCAAAAAAGATAACGGTAAAAAAACTATGAAAATATTGTTTTAAAAATTTATATATATTAGGCTAATAAGTATATAAAACAAAGTAATAAAAAAATATATATAGTTTTAACTAAAGAACGAAGTAAAATTAAAATTAGTAAAAGTAAGGAAATTTCAAAATAAGTGGTTATATGT
>Ga0214544_1012940_pt1 | contig 10512 bp, 8 predicted proteins | sample CNSS3metaG_FD_160074 | JGI IMG/M metagenome (GOLD analysis project Ga0214544, IMG submission 160074) | Root nodule microbial communities from cowpea collected in UCLA plant growth center, Los Angeles, California, USA - CNSS3 | ecosystem: Host-associated > Plants > Roots > Nodule | place: USA...
TTTTTTTGTGTTGATTCACTGAAAATGTTGTTTGTGTTGATAATAGGCTCAGTTCACTGCGAAACAAAACCCCCTCCTACGTTTGCAATTCAGATCCGTTTGAGTTTTTCATTTCCTTCACATTTTTTTCCCTTCTCCTAATTAATTATTTGCAAAAACAGGTGAAGAAAAAAAATCCAAAAAAGGTTTACGGGCCGGGTTAGTAATATGGGCCACTGCAGTCTCTACTGGGCCAGCAAAGTTTCTGTCTATTTTATACAAACAAAAAGTAATTTTCCTGAAATATAGATTGAGATAGTTGGAAAATATTTATATTATCATTGTCTTAAAATTATTTTTATCATCCTTTAATGATATCGATTATGATATCTATGTTTCTGTTATAAAATAAAGGTAGTAAAAGAGAAGAATAAGAGGTAGAATAAAGAATGAAAGAGTAAGGAACAAGTTCTATCTGTATGTGTCTTATTATTATTATGGGTTAAATATGTTTTTGGTCCCTTAAGTTTGAGCAAAATTTGGGTTTAGTCCCTCATCAAAACTTTTGACCAATTTAGTCATTTATCTTTCAAACTGCGTGAATTTAGTCCTTTTAACCAAATTTTGTTAAGTTTATCTGTCATTTCAAGTGCATTTCATGATAGTATTTAAATTATTTATACTGTTTGACACATTTTTGCTTCAATGTTAACTTAGATACTATCATGAAATGCGCTCGAAACGTCAGATAAACTTAACAAAATTTGGTTAAAAGGACTAAATTCACGCATTTTGAAAGATGAAGGACTGAATTGGTCAAAAGTTTTGATGAGGGACTAATTCCAAATTTCGCTGAAACTTGAGGGACCAAAAACATATTTAACCCTATTATTATTGATAGGACGAGTCCTAATTATAGATACAATATGGTAATCCAGGAAGGATATAAATCAAATAGTTAATATTAAATATTACAAAAAGAATAATGAATCATATGAATGTCAATCATATCAATTATATGATTATATGAATAATTGTATCAAATCAATGGACGACCATTAATTTATAACAGTTTCATAATTTTAATATTTATTTAATCTAATTTAAAATTGGTAATAAAGAATAAGGATTCTCCCTTTAATTTTTTATTTTATTTTTAAATTTATTAAGCACACACACTAACCAAAACTTGACACGTATATTATTTTCAATAATGCTTCAAAAGTTACGATTTCTTGTAGTATGAAAATTTGTGTATATATAAAGTTAAATTATTGCTCGATCGCTCATCTCTTAATTTATATTTTCCATTTTCCATTTTCATTTTTTATATCATATTAAATCAAAATTTTAAAATAATCTGCAATTAAACAAGACGCATAAATGTTTTTCTTAATCTTAATGTTTAGGATTACCTAATTAACTAATTTATTACAAGAGGGAATTAGATTTGATTATATGTTTCTACCTATCATGATTTATTATCAAGTTACATTTAGTAAACCCCATTGGAACACATGACGTGAAGATGAATGCGTGGCTCCTAAGATTTGAAATTTGAATAAAGGGTCACTCTTTTTTTTTTCTTTCTTTAATTCACTTTCACTTCCACCCCTTCAACTTTCAAATTTCAACAAATTGCAGACATGGCTTCTGCGGTGGCCGCCGCGGCGGGGCTAGAGTTGTCGAATCCTCCATCGGACGGAATAACCAATCTCCGATTTTCAAATCACAGCGATAATCTCTTGGTCTCCTCATGGGACAAGGTATGTATGCTATGCATACTCCTCTTTCTCACTTATCAATTACGTACTTCCTGTGCTATACTATGTATGCTATCAATTTTATTGCCTTCATTGGTGTTTGCGCTATTCAGAGTGTGAGATTGTATGATGCGAGCGCCAATGTGTTGAGAGGAGAGTTCAGGCACGCTGGCCCCGTTCTCGATTGTTGCTTCCACGACGATTCCTCCGGTTTCAGTGTCGCCGCCGACAACACTGTTAGACGGTCATACTCTTACTCTACTCTTAAACTTCAAACTTGCCTTAGATTGTTCTCTTTTTGTTTGGACTTAACCTAGCCGTTTAAAGCTCCATAATGCTGGCATCATTTATCTTCTAAATTCCAAATTTTGAAATATTTTGTAAAAAATATTTCTCCAAAAGGATATGTTCTAACACAAAAGGCGCCCTACGGATATAGGTTTCTTTGTAGTTGTCTGTCACCACTTTGAGGATAGTTTACATTTTGCCTTTGGTGGGTAAATGGGGAATAGATAGGAGAAATTAAAGAAAAGAAAAGTTAAAAGTTGCAAGATTCAGCTGTTATTTTTAATCTATTTCTTATTTATTTTCTAAAATAAAATATTTTTATTCTCATTTTATGTGTTGTTTATTTTCATTCACTTTCCATATTTTCATCTTTTCTTCCCGTCCTACCACTGATTCTAGAATGGACTAATGGACTAAAATGTAACACAATTCATGTCTGTTTAGAGAGGGAATTGTAAATCTTAAACTAAGGGAAGAGAAACTGTTATTTATGCATCTCAAAGCCGTGAAGAGAGTAATTCACCCGTTATATGATTATGCTCCAGGCTTTTCTTCAGCTCTAATAAAGAGGATATCCTAGGAAAGCATGATGCGCCTGTTCGTTGTGTTGAGTACTCATATGCTGCAGGTCTCTCCTTTCTATCTCTATGATGTTAAACTCATCTCATCTATGTTCTTCTGTCACTTAATTCCGGGGAATTATTTTTAAAAGGATATTTCACGTTTATGTCTATCTTGTCTGTCACAGGGCAATTGATCACTGGTAGTTGGGACAAAACCCTGAAATGCTGGGACCCTAGAGGTGCGAGTGGCCAAGAGCGCACACTCGTTGGGACATATCCACAGCCTGAGCGTGTTTACTCTCTCTCTCTGGTTGGAAATCGCCTGGTTGTAGCAACAGCTGGAAGACATGTTAATATCTATGATTTGAGGAACATGTCTCAACCTGAACAGAAAAGAGAATCTTCATTGAAATATCAAACCAGATGTGTGCGCTGTTACCCAAATGGAACAGGTGAACTTTAACTAACTAACTCAACCGTTCATTTTCAAAGATGACAAAACTTTAAATAATGATTAACAAGGCCTCTGTCGTGTTTTTATCCAATATTTCCTTTCATATTTGTACAACTACATTATGCAGGATATGCACTTAGTTCAGTGGAAGGGCGTGTATCGATGGAATTCTTCGACCTCTCAGAAGCTATCCAGGCAAAAAAGTAAATACTTCTATATTTATTTCTCTGTTTTCTCTTCTTAATAATACTGTGATATGGATATTTTGAACTTCTTTTTCATTCATATGATGGTCTTTCAGTCCATAGGAAAAATAGCATGTATCCATCAACTTCTAGCTGTTAATGATTTATTACCTTTGTGCAGATATGCTTTCAAGTGTCACAGAAAATCCGAGGCCGGAAGGGACATTGTCTATCCCGTAAATGCAATGGCATACCACCCCATGTAAGTGTTTTAAAATTACAATTTGAAATACTTCTAAAACAAGACACTCTGTGAAGAGTATTTCAAATTGCTTTTACTTAACTGTGTATCTACTATTTACAATGTCAATAGCGGTAGCTTGCATCATCAAGGATCTAGTTGAGAAATATAAATATAAGTTATTGTTAAGAAGGTAATCTAAGTACATATTGTCATCCAAAAATAGAGGGTGTCGATCTTTTTTCACAGTTTGCGTGGTAAAATAAATGCATGGAGTTAGAAGATGAGTGTTCTATATTACAGTATTATAAAAATCCACAATCTTTAACTTGGTTATAATTTCTTGAGTTCTTCCATTACCGAATTCCTAAAACTTAAAAAACTCCAAAGATGAAGTGCAGTGAATAATTAACTTTTACATGAACTTTGGAATTAGATATTGTTCATGTTAGGGTTACTGACTTGTTGACTGAATTTCTTACCATGAGAATGCTTGATAAAAATCTGTGCAGATATGGAACGTTTGCCACAGGTGGTTGTGACGGGTATGTTAACGTGTGGGACGGAAACAATAAGAAAAGGCTATACCAGGTTTATATTCTTTTACTTTTTAGTAATTGAGAGACCAGAATTTTCACATAGTAATAATTTCTAAATTTTCGTATTCTCTTCCAGTACATGAAATATCCTACCAGCATTGCTGCACTGTCGTTTAGCAGAGATGGACGCCTGTTGGCTGTTGCATCAAGTTACACATTCGAAGAAGGACCTAAAAGGTATGTTCTGTATCTACTTATCTGTCTCTCTTATACGAGCTTGTTTAAGTAACTTTTTTCATTGGATTCACAGCAACGAATCAGATGCTATCTTCGTTCGTAGTGTAAACGAGATTGAGGTGAAGCCGAAGCCCAAAGTCTATCCCAATGCTCCAGCGTAATTCCTGATGGCCGTTTCAGAAACAGGGTTTTTTTTTATATTATTTCTACTGTTGTAAACGCCAAAAACAAGTAAACTGATAGTTTCTGATTTTCTAGATTTTCTTCAAATTGTGCACTTCGTGCAAGTAGGTATATTGTATATTGTAAAGTATGGTGCCTCACTCATTTTCAAATCATCACTGGAAAGCTTTGTCCCGATCATGTGACGTTGCTTAGTCAATGACAAAATTCAAGTCACATGCATTCACATAATTGCAAAACACATACTGCGAAATTGTTAATCTAGGACAAGAAAAATCAAGGCAAAAAATTTCAAGGATGCAATGCCAGCTACTGTGCAACATGATGTGTCTTAATCAAATCCATCTCATAGGTAATGGTTCAATATTTACATTTTTTAAAAACCCTGGTAATTTTCTTAAGTTATTGAAACTAAGCATATGTCATTTTAAGTATCGAAAAAGTCACCCAACAGCCAAGATACAAATTGGAAGTTTCCATTTGGCCTTTTGCTATGAGATAGCTGCTTGACCTTTACACCAGGCGTCAACTTAAACCCATAAGCATTGAAGGGCATTGGATTCGGAGCTGATTAAGTGAGTGGCCTTTCGCTGTGTGATTACCTGAATCCCGAAGGAGACGCTTGAGGATCGACACCACCTTGATTCCTCATACTTGATTGAGCAAGTATTTCATCATAGTTCTGATCCAGACAGTAATCGTAAGTATATTATAAAAATGCTTAAAAAGAATATCAATAGTAAATAGAAATAATTATTACCCGCTTCTCAAATGCAGCATCCGTGGAACTTGACTGAATCATTTTGTCAGCAAGTCCGTAGTCTATAGCTTGCTGTGCTTGAAGATACTTAGGCCTCTGGACATCTTTAGTGATTTCTTCCTTGGATTTCCCTGTCCCTTTTACCAACAGATCAATGTAATAGTCCGAATTTGCCTCAAGCTCTTTTGCCTGTATGTGTTTTGCCAACATAATTGATATAAATATAGTGTCTAAAATGATGGAGAGAATATACAAACAGGTAGACAGTACCTTGATCCACATGTCTATAACAGCACCACTTGATCTATTGACTTTTGGGAGATACAATTTTGCTGCAATAGCAAACAGTTAATCCTCGGTAAGGCAATGCTAAATACATAGTTTATTCAGAGCATACGAACAGCTATCTTTCTACCTTGTCAATGATCAAAACTACCAACTGACAAGGAAAAATATCCCTATCTATTCACAAATTTCGGGACAGAAAAAAATATGCCATCTGCAATTCAGCGTTGAAGGTCATTTTCTATGAAAATCCAATCAAGATATATTTCTATGTTTTCCTGAACTAATGTATGTGTCACAAGAATCGATACCATAGTGGTGCTATGTGTGCCAAAATATAAAGGAAAATAGGTTATACTTCACTACAAGAAAATCATTGAATAATGACCAATTTTAGTGATGAAAAATAATTAGTCATTATAATGACCAATTTAGATACTAATCTATAAACTAAAAATTCTTGGTAACTGAAATAGTTTCTAAAAATTATAATTGGTCTCTAAATTGGTAACTAAAATAATTTCTATTATAAATTGGTTTCTAGATTGGTTACTAACATTAATTGGCTACCAAAGAAATTGGTTTCTAATTATAAAATTGGTCTTTAAACATGTTTTTAGTCACTAAAATTTGTCATTATTTAAAAGTTTTCTTGTTGTGCTTGTGCTTGAGGAATAAATAATACAAAGCCCACACACCAATGGCAAAGAAACATGACTAATAAGTCGATCTGCTGTGGCTGCAGCCTTTCATTCCATGAACATGTAGGCCACGTTTGTCCACAAAGTATTGTAGCATTACATAAAGATCGAAATTCTCTCATTAGCCCCTTGAAAATTAGGGTCTCTTTTAATCGCAAATGGCAACCCAACAGTTTCAATGCAGAGTACTGAGCTTTCAGTTCACACAGATCGTAACTCTACAATCCATGTCCTAAGGATACTAAGAACTAGAATTCGATAAACTGATATTCCGGAAAATACTTAACAAGCACACATTTGATCAAAAAGTGTAATATATGTGACAAAAAAGATAATAGGAAAACTATAAATCAGTAAGCCATTGTCTATTCTTCAAATATATTGATGAATCGGATACTATAGTTGTGTCAGAAGTTCCAACAAAAACACATAAGTGAAAGCAATTTTTTTTAAAAGTTTGCGAAGATGTGATTCGTACTAGATGAGTTTGGTTGTACCGCACGATAACCCTTTGTTCCAAGCGACAGAAGCATTGCTGCCTGACCAAATGCCATACCACAATTCACAGTGTACACATCTGCTTTGACATACTTCAAGCAAAAAGAAATAAGATTAATTAAAAAGCAAGAGTTACAAAAGAGAAGTTCAAAGAGAAAAATCATGTCTCAATCTTGGTGGGGTAGGAGTACTAGGATTGGCACATGATTCATGATAAAACTTACAGACATCATATCAGCTATGGAATATGCATCAGTTTCTGACCCCACTGTCTCATGCTTCTCATTCTGAACAGGAAAAATTGGAAAGAAAAAGCAATTATATAAACCAGCACCTCATACACCACAAGGGAAAATGTTAGAAAATGGTCATAACACTTACCTGAGTTCCAGATGAATTAATATAAAAGTAAATAGGTTTGGTTGAGTTATCATAATCCAACCACATGAATTGAGCAACAATAAGTTCCGTCACAGCTGGAACGATCTGTACAAAATTATAAAGACTTACAGAGGAACGTAAAAAAAGATGAGGATGAAAGATATCAGGTATTTATCTATATACGAAAGGTAGCTTTCAGGTGAGGCTTACCGGCATACCCAGATAGCATATTCGAGCATCTAAAAGCAAAGAAGGTAGATCTGGTGGAGCAGTTTGTGGCCTTTCACTTCCCCAACCTCCTTGATACATTCTAGTACTCATGCTGTATCTTGAAGCATCATTTTTTCCCATGCCAGATAGACTCCATGTTCCACCATTATCTATATAATTCTTGGCAGATGAGATGCTTTCCTGTCACAATGATTAAAATTAAGAACACTTTTGAACAGTCAAATAAGCCATGATAAAAGCTGGGTGCTTTGGAAAATCAACAATTAGGTTACAGTTTAGCATATTTGCTATTATAACATCACAGACAGTTAGACAGGATGAAGAATATATATATATATGGTGAGAACCTCTGTGACTCTTTCACTTTGCCGGCGGATAACATCTTCTGTCATGAACATGTCCATTTGTGAAGGTGAAAGGCCATATAGATATTGAGGAACGTTCTTGTAGTTGTGCGTCACTGCATATGATAAAGAAAATAAAACTAAAGGTTGGGCACCCAATTTTTAAACCTTTCAACTAAACTTGAATAAATTTTAAAAGATCTCTTATTCTGGAAAATTGTACTCAACATCCAGAAAATTTCATGCAAATTAATCTAAGAGCAAGAGTTTTAAGCTTTATGGTTTATAAACAAACTTTACCCCTCTGTTTGACTAGAACACTTTGAAACACCAAGAGTGTGAAAATCAGTCAAAACTGAAAAGGGAGACGCATGTTGTTAGTTTCTTAGCCAACCAAAACTTCACATGGTCTTGCCCAATGTTGTTTCTCCTAGTTTATACTACCAGAATTCATAGTGTCTCTTTATTTTATTATCCTACAAGTTATGCACATAATTCACTATCTGTTCTACAAATAAATTTCAAAAGACACATCTATATGCATCTGGTATTTAGGGGGGAAATAAATATTACCTACATTTTTTTCTCAAAATTTAAGGAACTGTGGTTCATGCCCCTGAAACTTGACGAGTTTGGACCAAAAAATAGGAAGGTAAGGTGAGATTCAATCTAAGTATTTAAACCTTTCTAAAGGGGTAAATAATCAATCGCACATACTCACTCGACAGTAGAGTTCTAACTTTTCCTAAAAAACACTAAACTAGATCATAACCAGATTAAAAATTCCAACTTCTTCAATTTTTGTGCTCTAACTTTTCCTATAAAACATATTCAAGCACGTTTTTTTTTCTTTGGCCTAATCTAAATCGAACAGAGAAAATTATCATCAAACAGAAAAGAGAAGGAACAACGAAAGGTATAAAAAACTAACATCCATCTATGAGATTTTCCTGTCTGAACTGTTTGGGGATGTTGTCAAGGGAGCACTTAGCAGAGAAAGAGCTGAAACCACGTGGTGGCACTCTTCGAGAAAGGGGAAAAAGCTTTGTTCCATGGAGGAAGGAAGAATCATGGATGAAGGACGCAGAAAGTGGCGGTGAGAGAGAAGAGGACATGGGTACACGCAATTGGAAACAAAGTTTCAAAATTTGATATGAACGGGTGAAGGGTATGACACCAGGGATGTGGTTTTGGTTCCAACAGCGAGAAAGATAGGTGGGCTAGAAGGCACTATCCACTCCTTGTGGTAAACGGGTCGGGTTATAATATAAACACTATTCTAAGTTTTTTCATAATCTTAACACCTCTATATTTTCTTGTTATACTTTGTTTTTAATTTAACTGTTCTTTTTTTAAATTTAACTATTGCTTAAATTAAAATAATTATTTATGATAATTAAAAATATTTATAAAAAAAAATTATTTACGGTTAAATTATAAAATTATTTATATTTATTTCTACAATTATAATAACAAAAAATAACCTCAAAGTAATATTCTTCTATATTTAACTGTTTTCAAATTTAATTGTAAAAAGTTAAATAAAAAAAATTCATCTAAAATTTTAGACTTGAAAATTGTATGTAAAGTTAATGAAAATATCATCATTGCATATAATAATTAAAAAATTATAATAAACAAAATTAAAGAGGAAAAAGTAATAATCTTTTATAACCCAATGGATAATTACGTTCACAAATTGGATATAGAGTCTAAAAAGAGGTTAAATACACATAAAAAAATAAAGATGATAATATGGTTACATTAATTTCTATACATAATAAGTGGAACAAAAATATGTAATAAAACTCACATGTTGATTATCATATTCTTCATTATATTTAAAAAAATACAACTTAAACTTAAAGTAATTAAAGATAGATCAACAATGAATTTGATGATGAATCTGAAGTCAACTTATATATGTATACACTGTTAAAAACACATGTATTTTTAGTGTGAATATCATTTTTTTATCATAATTATAAAAAAAATAACATAAAAAAAATCATAACTTTTTAATAATAACAAAAATTTTCATTGAATTAGATCAACCTAATAATAAATTCAAATTCAAAAAAATATTGATTTTTTGTAACTTTTTATTTTTTTTATTTATCATTTTTCTAAATCAGATTATAATAAACACTTATAACATTATTAAAATAAGTTCGTTCAATCCAAAAGACAGAATGTGATTCTAAATTACTTATAATTAAAAACAAAAACTCACATAAAAGTACATAAATTTTCATGTTAACATAAATTACATAAAGTGAAATACAAATTAATTATTCACGTTCAAATCAGAATCTTAAACAAAGTGAACAAATTAATATTAAATAAAGTTACAATATATGATAATTTGATTAAAAGAATGGTGAATGAGAGTACTCATGAGTAAATCATGTGTGACAAGTGTGAAAAGTTATCGGGTCACATGTTTTTAAATGCCCTTTTACTCAGAGTATTTGAAATTTGTGTAATAATTTGGTGGATATTTTACATCACATTTTAGCAAACAACCATTTTTACCAATTTCGTATACCATGGGTTAAGTATAAAGGGTAATTATATTTAAAAGTGTATGTAGGTTGCTATTTGTTGGATATTGGACTCCCTTTCTATGTGGAGAAAATGCCCAAAATTTGAGAAGCCCACGTCTCACTTAAACCTAGTGGAGAGGAGGCTATAAAATAAAGAGAGAGGCAGAACAATAGAGTCAGAATACACTGAAAGCCCTAACACATAGAGGAGAGGTAGAGGGAAAATTCTGTTCACGTTTTTCACAGAGCTGTCACAGTAAATTCGGCGCTGCGGATTCGTTCACCGTTGGATCGGGCTGAAATTTTTACAGCAGGTTCGGAACTCATTGCTCTT
>Ga0214544_1012944_pt1 | contig 10508 bp, 14 predicted proteins | sample CNSS3metaG_FD_160074 | JGI IMG/M metagenome (GOLD analysis project Ga0214544, IMG submission 160074) | Root nodule microbial communities from cowpea collected in UCLA plant growth center, Los Angeles, California, USA - CNSS3 | ecosystem: Host-associated > Plants > Roots > Nodule | place: USA...
AGCGAGGCGCGAATCCGGAGGCGTGAAATGCACGCGAATCCCCGAGAGAGCGGTCGCCGGCAATGATGGCTGCGTCAATGCTGCTACTTGTAGGCCCACTTGAGTTCGCTCAAAAGTCATACCTTTCTAATGCAGCATCAAGTAAAATTGGTAAAATCGATTATTTGGATGCCAAGCATCGAGGTTGTGGAAGTTCCGCCAGGTGCACCGGTCACTCCAAGGGTGAGGCGTTGCGCGTTGCTCGGCTTGATCGCATTCGTCTGGGGTGAAGAGTTGGAGTAGTCGCACGATTGTTGTCCAGAGGCCTTCGATGGGCCGTTCGGCAGCGTTGCACCGACGCTTTCGATCCATTTCATTGGCCCTTTGTGGCTGGAGAGATTGATGGGGTGGACGCCCCCTCACGGCATCCCTGTGCCAAAGTGGTGTCGATTGATCTTCACTTGAAGGGAGGCGTCCATGTCGAAAGTTCACAATTGGGTTGGATCTGGCGAGAAACGTGTTCCAGGTGCATGTGGCGGATGCGTCAGGACACATGATCTTCCGCAAGCAACTGCGCTGCGGTCAGGTGCTCAATTTCCTGCCGCGCAGCGGCTTGCACAGTGCCATGGAGGTCTGCGCCACCAGTCATTACTGGGGGCGCGAGATCGCGAAGCTCGGACATGAAGTCCGGCTGATAGCCAAGCTACGTCAAGCCGCGTGACGCGGCAGAAGAACAATGCCGCCGATGCGGAAGCGACCTGCGAAGCTGCGCACTGGCCGACACATGCTGACGTAAGTCTCGAACGAAAGGCGGTTGATGGGCCTGGCGATGGTGCCGCGCAAGCCCTGCGAACAGGATATACAGCTTAGCTGACCATGACCTGACGCACGGGTGCAGCGCATCTGTCCGCACTCCCACGCGACGGCAAAAAGGGTCCCTACTTCCCGAGCTTCGTGGAGCCGCGCAGTATGGCCGATAAGGCACGCTTACGACTTTCATCCAGGAGGCTTATGTTCAGGGCATCTCGACACGCTCGGTCGACGACCTGAGCCAGTTGGCCGCCTTTGCGAGGAGACCGACGGCAGGGTCAAGGGCTCCTTCGAGAGGCCGGTCGAGCCGTAACTGGCCATCTGTGGGACTCAGACGGCCACCGCGATGTGCTGCGCATCGAGGTCGGCACCACGTCAGAGGCCGAGCCGATCTGACGGAGTTCCTGGGCAAGCTGACCCGCCGCGGCGCGAGAGGCGTGAAGCTCGTCGTTTTCCCATGCGCACGGGCCTGAAGGCTGCCGTCACCAAGGTTCTCAGCGCCACCTGCCAGCGATGCCGGGTCCACTTTATGGACAACGTGCTGGCCCGTGCCGGCAAGAGCGGTCGCCGTGTCGTTTCCGCCTGCAATCGCCACCGCCTTCGCCCAAGACACGCCCGAGGCACGAGTTCCGGATAGGCGACGCGTGTCGCCACGCACTAAGCTGAGGAGAACAGTCAGCGTGTCCTCTTCCCAGGTGGTATAGAAGCCGCGCCAGTGTTCGACGTCATCGCAGACTCAGACCAAGACAAATAACCGAGGCTCAGGTGTCTGAGCAACGCCAATCCCTTTGACCCGGCGATTTCAAGCTCTCCGAGCAGCCGTTTCCTCTCTCAGGCGCCATTTGTCTACATCATCAACGATACCCCAACTTGATACGCATTCATCCATGGCGTGGATCGTTGCCATCCAAATAAACAGTTGTCGCAATCTTCTGAACGGCGATAGAGAAAGTTGACGTCAACTGAAAGACAGAAGGCGAAATTCTTTCGCGAGCGCTTTTTAGACTAGAGGTGGTCTGATGCCGGGAACTCGGCGACTCGTGCTCGGGCCCGATCCCGATATGAATGACGAGCGGAGCTACCGGATCAATTCCCCGAAGCCCTGGAACTACACGATTGGACTTGGCGGAGGATCGAACTGTTGCTTCTCCCAGACGCCGCGACTGCATCTGCTGTGGCTGTCGGAGCAACTGAAGCAGGCAACAACGTCCGAGGGCCGCAAGGCCTTGCTTAAGACCATGGCACGAAGCGTGCTCGGCAAAAACCGCTATGAGGCTCTCAAGAGCAGGATTAGGAAGTCGGCCTGACGACATATGCAGATTGGTTCTCGATACTGGAACAACTCAAACGTGGCGGGATCTGCGCCAGTTTGCGCCGTAGCCGGTCTTCCGGGGAGGGGTCCGGAGTATCCTCGGCGCGTCGTCACTGATACTACTCCCGATAGTCGGGAGGGGATTTCGGCAATCAAGTTGGGGGAGGTGACGACAATCCTGGATCTACACCGGCAAGGGCTATCGGTGTCAGCGATCGGCAAACAGATTGGCTACGGATCGCAAGACGGTGAGCAAGTACATCGAGCGGGGGCTAGAGGCTCCGAAACATGGCCAGCGCAAGCGAAACGCAATGGTGGGCGACCGGCTCGCGACCTATCTTCGCGAACGCGTGAAGGCTTGTTCCGTCCTGACAGCACGGCGGCTTTTCCGCGAGATCTAGGGTCTCGGCCGTTTCTGCAGCTATACAGCGCTATCCGGGCTGACAAGGTGACCGGACTCGAAACCGGCGTTCGCAACTACATCACCAGGCCCTTCGCCTTGCCGGAGTTCCTGGCCCGCGTGCGTGCCGCTTTACGCGGGCCACTGGAGCGTCACTGCAACAGGATTTTCCATTTCGATGTCTGGCGAGTGGGCGCCGCTTGCATCGAGGAAATAAACTCAAGCTCTCTGCGAGTTCACTCTTCTGATGGCCTTTCTCGAAAATCAGTGTCCTCTCGCATGAGCAGCTTCTGGGGGTCATGCGCGTCTATGCTTAAGAGCTTCCTTGAACGCAGCAACGATGTCCAAATCCTGCGCCTTCGCCGCAAGCTGGGTCAGCACACTGGCTCAAGCGCGCAGTATAATCGCACAGGGCGGGGTGTGGACCATGTTTTCGACAGCGTCGTGAAGTTGAAGAGCTGAGGGCGCGCAGTCATTGACAACGCGCCTTCTCGAATTTCCCCTTGATTCGCATCTTCGCCAGCTCGCTAAGGGGCAGGTGGATCTGCATCGCCTCCTTTCGTCATATGGAGGGACCATTTCAATCAAACGCATCTTCGCGGTGCTCGCGGCGCGCTCCCCTCCACAACCAGTGATCAGAATGCCCCAAGCACTCCATGGGGCGGTCCGGCGCCGAGGTCCGCACGCCAGGATGATACCGCAATGCGGTTGTGTATGCTGGCACGCGATCGTCAGCAAAAAGACGCTTGTAGAGACAATGTCCCCCAGTCCATGTTGAGGAGGGGAGATATTCGACGATCGCACGTGACGATGCCCGGCCGAGGGGCGTTAGAAAGGTACATGGCTGCAGCGCGTTCGCGGGCCACGTTTTCGAGGGTAGGAACATTATGAAGACACCGTGGAAATTTCTTGCTCAATTGGCGTCGCGGCGACGATCGGCAAACGTGCAAGAGAATTTTATTGCGCCTGACACTGATCCCGAAGTGATCGAAAGCGAAACGGAAAACAAGTCGCCACTTCCGTTCGACGAGCCAACGGAAGCTTCTGGCACCCCTGATCACGATTCGGCGGTTGATCACGGGTCGATGTTATCGGACCAGCCGGAAAGCGACCCCAATCCCCCGCAGGAAATGAACCTGTCAGCTGACATTCAAGAGCCTGGAACCCCTGCGCGAAGTGAAACCAATCATTCGGGTGCGGCGGGGAAGACGCTGGGGCCGCAAAGCAAGACAAGCGCAAATTCCCAAAGAAAGCCGGAGATCAGACGTCGAGAACGCTCAAAGAACGCCCGCGCCGAGGCGGTTGCAGAGAGCACTGTCGCCACAAATGAAGCTGAGACCGTGCAAACCTCGTCGTCCGGGGATCCTTTCTTCAACGAAGTGGCAATCATCGACGAGGAAATCAAAGAGCTGCGACGTCTGCTGGCCCAAAAACTTTATCTGCAGAACGCTCAGCTCAAAAAGATGCTTGAGCGTTTCGACGCTTCGTGAGTTCGCGTCAATTGACGCCGGACCGAGAAAATGCTGCAGGACGTTATTCGCGCGAGCTCGGAGGCCTGCTGGAAAGCGGGAACCAGTGGTGTGCCCAGCCGGTGGTGAAGGTGGAGCAATGTCCGTCACGGTCTTCGACGATCTCGAGGAGATCATTGTCGCGCTTGATCAAAAGAGAGGCTCGAGGCGCCATCGTTCAGGATCAACAGCTGAAAATGGCCCAATGTGCGCGGCAGGCGGGCATATCGCCCTCCACGAGCAAGTGTCAGTTGGGCAAACAGCCTTGCGACGCGCTGGTAAAGGACGGAGCAACCATCGCGTCAGGCCTTGTGTCCGCGCGCGCAAGCCAACCAGCTCTCTCCGACGCGGGACGGTCCGCGGATGGCCAGATCGTCGTGCGCATCGATCCAGTCGCCGCCAATCAGGCCTCATGAACAACGCGCGATCCCGGCTGTGTTCGATGCGGCAGTGGCCTGATGGCGTAGCCCGGCGAACCTGAGGCGAGCGGCGAGCTTCCGGTTGGGCGCGAAATCCAGTCCCGTTCGAGATTGGCCAAGCATCTCTCGTTCTCCTTAGTGGCGATAGCGGGTCCGCGGATGTTTGTGTGATGGACCGGCTTATGCGACGCCGCTCCAGCTGACCCAGCGGTTCAGTCGAGATGATTGGCGAGGATTGGAACGGACCAGCCGTGGAGTTCGTGCTCCCAAGGCACGAGCGCAGTCGTGTATCGAATTCGACTGGGCGCCCACTGTTCCACTGAAGTTGTCGAGTTCCCGACATTCGGGAGGCGAGACACAGCGCCACCGAAGTGATCGTGTTGCTTTGGAACGATTTTCACGCTTGGCACGACACATGCATAGCCATCCACAAACACGCTGCGCCGCCTGGCTGGCGACTCCGAAGCAATGGTGAAGAACTTCCTTGTACCATCAGTTACACATCAGACTCGGCTGGAGCGGAACATGGAAAGACTTTGCAAATCCGGACTTTAAGATGGGTCCGCCAGTCGAAGGCTTCGATCAGTGCTCTTGTAATTTTTCTAGGCAGGATAGTGAAAACAGCACTCGTTACCGGCGGCTCCGGATATTTTGGGGAACTGTTGAGCAAGCAATTGCTTAGACAAGGAACCTACGTTCGCGTGTTCGACCTGAATCCGCCCGGCTTCAGTCATCCTAATCTTGAATTTTTCAAAGGGCACAATTCTCGACCGAAACGCGGTCAGACAAGCACTTTCCGGGATAGACAAGGTGTTCCACAACGTTGCGCAGGTACCGCTGGCCAAGGAAATAGACCTATTCTGGTCCGTTAACAGGGGAGGCACTCAGATCATCGTCGACGAGTCGGTCGCGACGGGGATCGAAAAGTTCGTCTACACGTCCTCGAGCGCTGTTTTCGGTGCGCCGAAATCGAACCCCGTAACAGAAGAAACAGAACCGAACCCGGCGGAAGATTATGGTCGCGCGAAACTCGCAGGAGAAATTATCTGTAAGGAAGCAATGCAGCGTGATGGCCTGGATGTGGCGATTGTGCGCCCTCGCACTGTTCTCGGGTATGGCCGCCAAGGCGTCGTCCAGATTCTCTTTGACTGGGTTGAACGGGGGCTCGATATTCCAGTGCTGGGTGGGGGTAATAACAAATATCAGTTCGTGCACTCGGATGATTTAGCATGGGCATGCATAGCAGCCTCGAATGTAAAGGGGTTTGCCACATAAAATATCGGTGCTGCCGAGTTCGGTACGATGCGTGAACTTCTGCAAGTGGTAATCGATCCTGCCGGAACCGGAAGTCGAATCAAGTCGATCCCGATGGGACCGGCTGCCCTTGCAGCGAATCTGGCAAGCACGCTCGGCCTCTCTCCCTTAGGGCCTTACCATTCGCTGATGTATGGGAGAGCAATGTATTTCGACATCTCAAAAGCGCAAAAGGAACTTGGGTATGCACCGAGATATTCAAATTCCCGAATGATTATCGAAACCTATAATTGATACCAGGCTAATAGGGCTTCTCTCAGCAAAGGCGGAGAGTCACGTCATAAGGCGCCGGTCAAACAGCAGCTCCTGGCATTGCTTCCCTATGCACTGCGGCTGATCCCAAGATGAACGCGGTTCCGATAATCTTGGTTTTTGCTGCGGGCCTGAATTCCTGTATTGGCAATATATTGCTGAAATGGGGCCGGGCCTCACTGCCTGCCAATGCCGGATTTGCCGATACGTTTCTCTCTCCCGGCTTTTTAGGCGGGGTGGCATTTTATGGCATCAACGTTGTACTGTTTGCAAAGGCTCTGGACTCCATGCAGGTGTCAGTCGCTTATCCGAATCTGGCAGGCTCCGGATTCGCGATGCTTATCATCGCGTCACATTATTTTTTTGGAGAACCATTCCACCTGCACAAATGGATCGGTGTCGCCCTCGTCCTGGTGGGCATTATTTTTCTGGCGCGAGGAGGCTAAGTTGGCATTCGATCGAGTGATCGTGGCAACATTGACGCCTTTATGGCCATTGCTCGACGCGGAAGAAAGGCCAGCGGTGGTGTCAGAAGTCGCACGCAGTGTGACCCGTGCCATTGTAATTGCCCCATTTCACATTCGCTTTGCGGTCGAAAGCGTTTCGATCGTCATAGGCCTCTGCATTGTCTTGATTTCAGCGGGTGCAGGCGGTCCCTTGGCACGCACGCTCCGGACAGACAGATTTTATCGTCTCCTGCAAAGATTGCCCGGTTCCGCCGGTTCTGTCATACGCCTTTATCGCTCGATGACGCTGCTTGCATTTTATGATGAGGCGCCGGTAGCCGAAAAGCTGTTGGCTGCACGGCCTGCTCAAAACTCATAGGCTTGAATATGAAAGGCGGTTTTCGTTGAACAGCGAACTGCAACTGGAAGCCGATGCGGTGATAATCGGTTCCGGCGCGGGCGGTGCAAGCGTTGCTGATGTACTTACAGCTGCCGGTTTATATGTGATCATGCTTGAAGAAGGTGGGCATGTTCCCTCATCATCGGCTTCTCCGGTCGCGAGTGAAGCATTCGCGGCAGCCTGGCGCGGCGGAGGATTAACCGCCGCGATCGGCCGCCCCCCTATTGCTTATGCGGAGGGCCGCTGCGTTGGGGGAGGGACAGAAATCAACAGCGCGATTGCCCAGCGCGCCGATAGCGACCTCCTTGATCAATGGCGCAAGCTTTACAAGATCGAGAATTTTACCCCGGACGAACTGTCGCAATATTACGATCGCGCAGAGACAACGGTGAATGCGAGCCTGACCCCCGGTCCACTCGGGCGTCCCACCGACATTTTGCGGCTGGGTGGGGAAGCGCTCGGCTGGAAAGTTTCGGAGCTGAAACGGGGGCAGCGTGACTGCAAAGGCGCCAATCGGTGTTCTTTCATTTGTCCGAACGGCGCCAAGCAGTCGATGGCGGTGACCCTTCTCCCAAAGTCGATGGACCGCGGCATGCGGCTGTTTGCGCGAACGCGTGTGGACAAGATCCGCATCGAGAAAGGACGTGCCACAGTGGTCGTCGCTCAGTTGCGGGACGCCGGCGGACAGGCCGTGCACGTGCGCGTAAAAGCCGGACTTGTGTTTGTCTGCGCGGGAGCCATTCATACACCAGCGCTTTTGCGCCGTTGTGGCCTGCGTAAACGCATTGGCGATACGCTGCGGATTCATCCGACGATCAGAGCGACGGCACTGTTTGATGAACCCGTTGATGCGCACCAGTCGCGCCTTCCGCTGACAGCCGTTACCGAATTCATGCCGGAGCAGCGCATCGGGGGGGGCGGTGTTCACGCCCGCGGTCTTTGGCCTCTCGCTTGCGGAAGACTGGACCAATCGCGGAGAACTGATGCAGGCTTGGCGTTTCTGCGGCTCATATTATGGCATGGTACGACCGCGCGGCGTGGGTTCAGTGAGACCTCTTCCCGGTATTAATGAACCGCTTGTCAGTTTCAAACTCGCGCCTGAGGACTGGACCTCTTTGGGCCAGGTTCTCACCCTCCTCGGACGGGCGATGTTTCCGGCCGGTGCCCGGAAGGTAATCCCAAGTATATCGGGCCACGAGGACTGGACAACCACTGACGGGGTCAATGAATTCTGGAACAAGCCTCTGCCTGAAAAAGCGACCACCTGATGACCATACATCTGTTTTCCACCTGCCCACCCGGCGAGCACCGGGACGCTTGCGCGGTCGACAGTTACGGACGGGTGCGGGGCGTCGAAAACCTCTTTGTCGCCGATGGCAGCCTCATTCCTGAGGCGCCCGGCGTCAATCCCCAGATGACGATCATGGCTCTGGCATTCCGGGTGGCGGAAGCGGCACTCAGTCATTCCGCTCAAGAACGCGCCCGAACGGCCGCAAGAGAGTAAGTATTATACCAGCGGGCGGCGATCATGACCGATGCGCCCATTCGCGGAGTCCCATGGACATGATTTTCCATGGCTGGTCGACGAGCTTGTTCCAAGCGCGGCAGCATTGATCGACGATGTCGTCGTAGTCCTTAAAGACTCGGTTTGAAAGCCAGTTTTTCGCGCATGAACTCTGATGTTCATTGTAAAGTAAATTCGGCAACCTTCGGCGTTCCCCTGTTGTCATTGGGGTCGGGTAATCTGAAGCGGCTGCGCAGGGCTGGAGACAGAGCTTTAAAAACGACGGTTGAGCAGACTCTGATGCGCGGGTTGAATACCGCATTCCGTGTTCGTCCTGGGCTGTCTCGATCTGCCAGCGGGCGTCGATTTAGTAGTTATCGGCCACACAATTCATACGAGGATTCCCCACCGAAGCTCTGTCTCCGGCACTACGAAGCTGCAGACTGTTGTCAGATTGCAGCTTCTAAATTCAACGACGTCCTTTTCTCAGACGCCACCCGTTGCCCTCATTGCTGGCCCGCCGGATGAACTTCTCGGCCGATTGCCCACAGGAAGGCCGCCATTTCACGGGCGATCGCGGTCGTGACCAATGTCTGACGCTTGCCGCCAGAGACCAGCCGCCGGTAACGTGTGCAAAGACGAAGCTGTGCTTTCCAGGCAATGTCGCGCACCGCCTTTGACAGGCCCTCCTGGCGAATCTGTAGCGGCCGGCTGACGCGGGGCGGGTAGCGATAAGTCCAGGCTCCTTCGATCAAAACCCGACGAGCTCTCGCGTTACCAGCCTTGGTGATACTGCCTCTTCGGACGGTGTCGCCTGTAGACCGCTCGCTCGGGACTAACCCAAGATAGCCCATCAGTTGTCGCGGCGTTTCGAAACGGCGGATATCGCCTATCTCCGCAACAAACGTGACGGCAGTTATGAAGGCGACACCACGCAGCGCCTGGTAAGCAGCGATGACGGGCGCCATAGACCAAGATGGTATGGCTTGGGCAATATGTTGCTCCAGGCGCTAAGCCGTGTTTCCGCCTCTTCGATCGCCTGCCGGTACTCGTGCAAGACCAAGTATTGGGTTTGATGCGGAAAGATGAGGTTGGCGAGCCAGCGCGCATGCACCTTGGTCCAAGGTCTCAAGCCGGGATAGATACGACCGTGGCGAAGCAGAAACGCCTGAAGATGCCGGCGCTTCTCACGCAAATCCGCCATGGCAGCTTCGCGCGCCCGAACAAGATCGCGAACAGCTTCATGGCCCGAGTCTGGTACCCAAATTGCCGTGAGTTCGCCAGCACGATGAAGCCGGGCCAGTGTCAAAGCATCACGGCGATTGGTCTTGACGCGCTCACCTGGCTTCTTGGAAATGAGGGAGGGCGCGATAACGGTGCACTCGTGCCCAAGGTCCGTGATCTGGCAGTGTAGCCCGTATCCTTTCGGGCCGGCCTCATAACAAAACGAGAGCCTGGCATATTTCCGGCTCAATTTCTCTATCAAACGTCGCACCGAATCGGGGCTGCTGTCGATATCGCCAAGAAATCGCACGTCACCAAGTCGTCCCTCTTCAGCCAAGGCCACAGAGATTTTAAGCTTCGACGTATCGAGACCAACAAATACACACGTGCTTGCTTGCATGCCTTTGCTCCTATTCGCGATCGAGACGGGGGCGCACAATCGCAACCCCAACCAGTCAAGCTTTCACGCGAGCGTCGATCGGTGCAATGAACATACGGTCTGCCAGAGGTTCTTGACCGGGTTCAATTCCGGCGACCGCGGCGGCAGGAACATCAAGGTGATGTTGTCCGGCACCTTCAGCCTCGGCGTGACGTGCCATCCGGCCTGGTCGAGGAGAAGCACGGCATGGGCGCCGTCGTCGACGGCGTTGCTGATTTCGGCAAGGTGTTCCTGCATCGCCTCGGTGTCGCACCAGGGCAGCACGAGGCCCGCGCCTTTGCCCTTCTTGGGACAGATGGCGCCGAAGATGTAGGCCCACATGGTTCGCTGGTCCGCGGGTGCGGATGGCCTGGTTCTGCGACGCGCCCAGCGCCGCGTGATCTTGTTCTTCTGGCCTATTCGTCGGCCCACCAGAGTTCGATATCCGTACCCTGCGGGAGCTTGGCTCTCTTCTGCGAGCGCGGCGGGGAAGTCTTTTTAAAAGCGGCTGCTTCGAGCTCG
>Ga0214544_1012949_pt1 | contig 10502 bp, 5 predicted proteins | sample CNSS3metaG_FD_160074 | JGI IMG/M metagenome (GOLD analysis project Ga0214544, IMG submission 160074) | Root nodule microbial communities from cowpea collected in UCLA plant growth center, Los Angeles, California, USA - CNSS3 | ecosystem: Host-associated > Plants > Roots > Nodule | place: USA...
TTTGTTGTTATTTATATTAGTTTAGAATATATGTTGAAACTTAAGTTCTATTATATATAACTGTAACTCCAGAATTGTGCTGAAAGTATTATGAAATTGTTCTGGGAATTTTCTGATTTTCAGGTGCATAGATGTTGTAAAAACAGTCAAATTTAAAAAAAAAATGGAGCAGTTTGACGTCTGGTGTGCCCTGACAGACGTTATTTAACGTCTGACCATACCAGGGCCGACGTTATTTAACGTCTGACAGGCTTTGACAGACGTTAAATTGCTCAGGTTTTTTCCTCATTTCAGCACAAAAATTGACGTCTGTTGTTACTGGCCCCGACGTTGGATTACGTCGGACTCTTAAAGGACCGACGTCAAGTGACGTCTGCTATTTTTCCGACGTTATTTTGACATCACCCAGTACGACGTCGGTGTTTGGGCAGACGTCAAAGGTCGAAATGTCGGACGTTAAAAGGCTTTTTTGTGTTAGTGAACCTTTCATTTACAAGGTACTATAATTTTTTTTTACTTATTATTATTAATGTTTGTTTCATTTAAAGAACTATTTTGTTCCGCTAAAATAATTTTTGTTATTTCTCAACCATTAAGTATATATATGTTGATATTTGAAAAGTTTTCTTAGATATTTAAGGTATTTGTCATCTTTCATACCCTTAATTATACATTTATTTTTCTTTGTGTGATTTCTTTCAATAGTCTCTCAATTTGTTAATTTTTTTATTATTTTTATTTGTTATTTATTTTCATTATGTATAATACAATTTCGATATATTTTATCTAATTATTTTTTATTTTCTAACTCATTATCAATTATATTGTAATTTTTTCATTATAATTGTATGTCATGGATATTTTTTTATCACCATCCAACATATGTTGGAGTTTAAAAGATACAAGATATATGCTAATTATTTGTTCTTTGTGTCATTTTGATCAAATGATGTATTATAACTTTTATTAGTGTATAAAAAAGAGATTCATTAAAATTTAAAAAATTGAAGTAAACAAACATTTAAAATATATTTCAATTTGAATAGTTGTTTTTCTATTATATTTTTTTAAAAAATATTTTTAAATTTTATCAACTATGTTTCATTAATGTTTGCAAATTTAATAAATGTTTTGGTTCTATTGAAATTTTATTTGGTATTCTAATCTAAAATATAAACAATTATAATTTATTTCGAAGTATTTGAAATCGAAGAAACAATCATCCTCCTAATATTGAATATTTGATAATATTATATTTCCTTTGATGTATTTTTTTTTATAAAAATTAATTAAAATTAATATTGAAGTAATAAGAAAATGGGTACGGGAATTGGGATGGGACAAAAGTTTGATACCCGTTAAGTTTGAGTATGAGGATGAGGATAAATTTTTTCTATGGAGATGGGCATGAGATAACGAAACTCGTCCCGTCCCGTTGTCATCCCTAATCAAGGCTCATCCATTATTTTTAAACATCTAATTCTTATTTATCAAATATTTTTATGTAAAAACTTATTACCTATTATTTTCTATACCATAATCTCAAATGTGTTAAAGTTTAAACAAAAAGAAAACTTGACATTAGGGTCACTTATCTCAAATTTACTAAAATTGAAAAAAATAAAATGAAAGACATGATATTACGGTATATCCCAAATTTATTAAATTTTAAAAGTAAAACTTATATTAAGATTTTTACGTTCTAAGATATTATCCATTTTAAAACTCTACCAAAATATATTTGATTGTAATTTAAGTTCATTTCGTAGGTCACCTGTTTCTGTTTAAAAAATGTATTTTTTAAATGACTAATTTTAAAATTTAGACTTAATATACAATTATTCATTTTTTATTTTAAGTACCATAAAACATTTTGTTTTAACTGGGTATATTATGCCACTGATCACGTGTCTATTAAGTTGAAACAAAAATCATACGATCTGAAGTATTAAACAATGATATGTATTAAGTTTCTTTTTTAACTTGTTGTAATCGAATATGTCACCATATATGATAGAAGAATAATTTGGGAGAAATTAAAAAAAGTATGTCAAAGTCTCATATCCTTTGTTTTTGAAAGTTATTATTAAATAAAATTGTAACTCGCAACGATCTAACTAAAAGAGGGATGAATATCATTAGTTGTTATTGAAAGTCTTACATCGATCAGAGATGAAATCAATTTATAATATTTAAATGAATATAAATCTCATCTTATAAGTCGTTTTATAAGATCAAGTTAGATTTAAAATTCACATCTTAATATGATATCAAAATCATGGTTTAAAGTATTTTCTAGTGAAATTTATTATTTACTAATCAATTGTTCCATGCTCAAGATATATGTATAGGTGGTAGGGTAGGGTGGGTGGTACCGCTCAGATTGCAGCCAATCTTCCTAACCGCGCGCGGGCTAGGCTTAGAGGGTGTGAAACTCATCACTATCTCATAAGGGCGTTGAAACCATAGCATGTTAAACGAAAGCACTGCTTTCTCTGTAGTGTTGTCACACAGCTGCCCGCCTAAAAGAGCCACTCGCTCTGTAGTGTTGTCACACAATATAAGCATGTCGCCCGCCTGCTGGCCAGACGAATCGAAATTCTCTCCCGGACTATGTTAGAGTCTCACATTAACTAGAGATAAAATCAATTCATAATATATAAATGTGTACAAATCTCATTTTATATGTTCATTTGATAAAGTTGAATTAGATTTAAACTCAATTTCTTAACAATTGTAAATATGTCATGTGTGGGAAGAATTAAGAAACACTTCAACACCTATTCTCTTGCTGTATATCAAGAGGAAAAATTTGTAACACATGGTCAAAATTTGTTGCAACATATTATAATATATATAAAAAAAACACTTTTAACAATTTAGGCTATAGATATTAACCAATAAATTCAACGTAGTATGAAAGTGTACGTGGATTGCTATACTATAAGCTATCTAGACACATAAAAACAATATGACTTTGAGGTCCACTAGAAGAGGTATTTGACTGAGTTCAGGTGAAGACTTGAATTTGAAATAGAAATAAAATCTAAAAAGCTAGGTTTCCATGCGTTATTAGGGGAATAGATGAGTTAAAGTGAGAGCCACGACGATCCTAATTCAAACGTAGGGAAAATAATTGGTCATGTTATGTATAAGCACAGCGATGACCAAAAATGTATATGTAACCTTTACGAGATGTCATAGATTTTGCCTCCTGCTTTATTGGGCCACAAAATCTTACACTTTTTGCTTTAATTGCACAAAGGTTCCATTCTATTACTTGATCCAACAAAGGCATTTACAACACTAATACAACCATTAACATGCTTTTGCAAATATTAGGTGTGGGCCATACAATTTTTCCTTTCTTGTTGGAATCCATTATCCTGCATTGTCTTTACTTATTGGGCCCAAGTTCCACCTCCTCCTAATCCACCAAGTAGTTCTTTTACGTCACCATTTAACGATTATATAACAACTCTAATAAAAATAAAATAATCTTAATAAAAGTTAATTTTTATTTTTCTAAAAAAATATTAGTAATAAGAAATAATATCAAATAATAATAATAAAAATATTAAATTTGTTTTTATTCCTCAAGTTTCAGTGAATTTTGGAATTAGTTTCTCTTTAAAATTTTATACCAATTTAGTCTTTTATCTTTAGAAATGCATGAATTTAGTCTTTTTTACCAAATTTTGTTAAGTTTATTTGATATTTTAAACATTTTATGACAATATTTGAGTTAACAGTAGAGCAAAAATATATCAAACAGTGTAAACAATTCAAATACTATTATGAGATGTGCTTAAAACATAAGATAAACTTAACAAATTTGGTTTAAAAGACTAAATTCACGTATTTTTAAAGATGAAAGACTAAATTGACCAAAAATTTTGAAGAGTGACTAATTCCAAATTTTACTTAAACTTAAGGGACCAAAAACATATTTAACCCTAAAAGAAAATGTAGTGTCAAAATATCAATGTCCTAGAAGAAATACATAACACTCTGCAAAAGCATACAAGTAAAGCCATGCTGAATTCTTTTTTTCTTCTGTGGTCTTTATTTTGGGAAGAGTTAGAGTGTGACATTCATATCCAGAAGTCAATTGTCTGTTATTCTATGTAAATGTGTATTTATAAAATATAACACCAACTTATTTAAATAATGCACCAATATCTTTTTCAATCCTTTGGCAACCATGTTGAAAAACATGTTTTATAAGAAGTTTACAAAAAATATAAATATATTCACATGACCTAAAAGTAAGACCTTTAGCGTGTAAAAAAGGGCGTGGATGAATCAAAGTGCATAATACACTTGTGTAAACAATTACTTATACATTGTTAACTGAGTTGGGTTTTGTAAATATTAATAATTTTAATAAAACCACACCATAAAAAGTGCAAGGCCAAGTTGATGTTCATAAAAATTAACTAAAAGCGACACGTTCAACACATTTTTATGTATGCAATATTATTGTTATATATATTTTGGTGGATAGTGCCACTTAGCTTTTTAAAACACTATAAAAAATTATTAAATAATAATCAATTTTAAAAATAAAAAATAACTAATTATTATATTAACTCATTTAAATATAATTTTAAAAATAAAAATGATTAATATCTAAAATAGTTTATATTATAAATAAAAAATTATAATTAATGTGTAAATTAAACTATAAATTAAATTTTAAAATTAGATACCAAAAAATCAGTGTCTAAATTAATTCTTAATTTAAATTTAAAGACTAATTTAGTGTCAATAATAATAATTACTAACTAAAACCTTTGTAGTTAATATTAGAGATTTATTTAAACTCTAATTCATAAACTAATTATAAATTTTTATTCATAATAAAAACTATTTTAAATATTAATAAATTTTAATTTATAAAATACTAATTATTTTAATATTTAAATTTTGTTGTTATTTAATAATTTTATTTTAAAGTTTCACTATATCTAATGACACTTCAATAGTTTTTTTTTTTTTTTTTTTTTTAATTTAAAAATTTTATTTTTTTTTTTTTTTTATTTTTTTTTTTTTTTTTTTTTACAATGTAAAACTTTCATGTTTCCTTATAGTAAATATTTATAATTTTTTTTTTGCAGAAAAACGACGCAAATCCAAAGAAGTTTGACCATGCGCGTGTTCTCCGTGTGAAGGCTTTGCACGCGGTACCTCGGCAAAGGAGACATTAACACCATAATGCATATCTTTCATTAGCAAGCAGCTTTAGCTATCTATGCTATAAATATGCATAGACATTTTGGTCATGAATCAAGCCTTATCTGAACTAAATTCACCTTCATCTTCCTTTTTCATTACAAAGCCTTTTCCAAACCATGCCTCACACCTCATTTCTTCTGCTGTCAAATCTTCAAAGCTTTTGGCCTTCTTTGCTTGTGATAATCACCTGCTTCACCATTACAATCAAAACCCTAAGGTATAACTTCATCCAAAATTATTCCAAGAAACAAAACCCAAACCTCCCTCCTGGACCCAAACCATGGCCTATAGTAGGCAACCTTCCTCAAATGCTTGCAAGCAAACCTGCATACAAGTGGATACATAATCTCATGAAACAAATGAACACTGAAATTGCATGTATCCGCTTAGGAAATGCCTATGTTATCCCAGTCACATGTCCCACCATTGCTACTGAGTTCTTGAGAAAACAAGATGCAACTTTTGCATCAAGATCATTCAGCGTCGCCACTGATCTCATTACTAGTGGATATTCAACCACAGTTCTTGTGCCCTTTGGTGAGCAGTGGAAGAAAATGAAGAAAATCATAACCCACGATTTGCTTTCTCCACACAAGCACCTATGGCTTCACGACAAAAGGACTGAAGAAGCTGATAATCTTATGTTTTACGTCTACAACAAGTGCAAAATGGTGAACGATGGTACTTATGGCCTTGTAAATGTTAGGAATGTTGCAAGGCATTATTGTGGCAACCTCGTCAGAAAAATTACTTTTAATTCAAGGTATTTTGGGGAGGGTAGAGAGGATGGAGGGCCCGGTTTCGAGGAAGCAGAACATGTTGATTCCATCTTTGATTTGCTCAACTACGTCTATTCCTTTTCTGTTTCTGATTATATGCCATGCTTGGCAAGACTTGATTTGGATGGTCATCAGAAGAAAGTGAAGGAAGCTCTGAGGAAGATTAAGAAGTATCATGACCCCATTGTTCAACAGAGAATTAAACAATGGAATCATGGATTAAAGGTTGATGCAGAGGATTGGCTTGATGTTCTCATTTCTCTGAAAGATGCTAACAATAATCCATCGTTAACAATGGAAGAGATCAGTGCACAAATCATAGTACGTAATATATTCCACTTTTCTCTTTGTTTGTTTTAGGTACTTACATTTGCACACAAAGGCACAGCATATTCCCGTAAGGGTGAGGGGTTTATAGACATACATTTATATACACTAGTTTCTGATTTGACTCCATACCATGCATGTTGAGAAGATGAAATTTGATATCAATAATCAAACTCAAAATCAAATTGTTTTTTTGTAGGAATTGATGCTTGCAACAGTGGACAATCCATCGAATGCATTTGAATGGGCACTTGCTGAGATGATTAACCAACCTGAGCTGCTCCGTCGAGCTGTCGAAGAATTGGACAGTGTGGTAGGAAAAGACAGGCTGGTCCAAGAATCAGACATACCTAAGCTCAACTATGTCAAGGCTTGTGCAAAAGAAGCTTTTCGTCTTCATCCAATTGCACCTTTTATTCCTCCGCATGTCTCTATGAGTGACTCAGTGGTGGGAAATTACTTCATCCCTAAGGGTAGCCATGTAGTACTAAGCAGACAAGAACTTGGAAGAAACCCAAAAGTGTGGAATGAACCCTACAAGTTCAAACCTGAACGCCACCTGAAGAGTGATGCAGATGATGTGGTTTTGACTGAACCAAATCTGAAGTTTATATCATTTGGCACAGGAAGACGAGGTTGTCCCGGAGTGATGCTAGGAACGACAATGACAGTGATGCTATTCGCTAGATTGCTGCATGGCTTCACTTGGACTGCACCACCCAATGTTTCAACGATTAATCTTTCTGAGTCAGACGATGATATCCTTCTTGCACATCCACTCGTGGCAATTGCTCAGCCAAGGTTACAACCAAAGCTATACCAACGGGTAAATAGATCTTAATGGGGAGAAAGAAAGAAAAAACGTAAAATGTCTGTCTGCATTTTTTTTGGACAAAAGAATGAAACATATATCCCAACCCGTATACAAAGTTAAGAAAGTGTACACATAAGCAAATACTAACTCTGTTGTACCTTTGTGTATATTTTCGGTTTTGGTTTTGTTTTGTGTTCTTGATGCTTGTATGATGCTTGTGATTGTGTGAGAATGTAATGTTTGTGTTTCTGGCTGAGTTTCTACTATTGCATGCATGAGTAGGAGAGAAACTACTATTCTCGCCCAGGCGAGAATCCTCTATGTATGTTTTATATGATATTGTTGTGCTAGGGGTGAAATGAATTATGAATTGGTTGGTGGATGTGCATTGGCATGAGATTATGATGTTTTGAGATAAACACGTGGACTTGGTGTGGGAACATGGATATGGTATGAGCTAGACGTAATTTCATGATTTTCTTGGCGAGATTTCATGGTGGTGTTGTAGTGTATATAATTAAATAAGGATTCAAGTAAGGTTGCATCCTGAAACTCTAAAGTATCAGTCAGTCTCACATAAAGCAAACTGATTCAAATGGTGAGAGTAGCAGGAGGTCCTAGTTTTTGGCAGGATAATGACCCTAGATAATCATGGACTAACCTTGTGCGTGGTAGGGTGAAACTCATTGACAATGACTCTGCAGGATAATATCCGGATTATTGAGTTGAGGGTCTTGCATTGTTTGTCTTCACATGCCTTGTGTGCTTACTGAAATAACTGTTTAAAAATCTGCTTGTATACATATATGATGAAAATTATTTTTATCTCTAGCTTACCTTTTCTCTCAGTATTTGTTTTTCTTTTTACGATGATCACCGAATCTTTGGTGTGAGCAGATATGGAGACTTTTGGTGATCATGATATTGGCGGGAAAATTGTTGTTTAGTTAGGCTTCCTAGATCATTTATTGCTCATTGTTTAGCCTTTCTCCTTGTGTACTATTATTTTGTAGTTTCTTGCTCTGTGAGCAAATTTATAGTTTAATCTAATCTGTATTTAGTTTTTGTTCATGAAATTGTGTTGTACCTTTGGATTTCCATTCCAGTATAATTTAAGATAATGGTAATAATTGATTATTATATACTTTTTGTTGATATTCTATTTTATACTATAAACATGTAACGTTCTATTTATTAGAATTATTCTTTTGAATTGATACGTTACATTTAAAACGATATAAAACTTTGAAGTATATTTAAACAATATACAGTGCACTTATAAATTAATTTTTACCTTAACTCTTAAAAAAGATATAAAACTTTAATATTGTAGAGTTTTGAATATATTACCATTCAGAAAAAATATAGTAAATACTAAAATATGTTTCAATTCCGTAATATTTCTGTACAATCAACATGGAAAGACAAAAGTGTATCGTCAGAAAATGTTTAGATAATGGGACATATATATATATATATATTGAAAAAATAAAAATATATAAATATATATATATATATATATATATATATATATATATATATATATATATATATATATATATATATATATATATATATATATTTTAGAGACCTTTTAATATATTTTTTTTACCAAAATGATATTTTGATTCTATTTTTGACTCATTTTTGATACAACATGTGCTTTCGTCTTAAAACAATTTTTTTTTTTCAAGAGGGACCAATTTGGGTATGTAGGAATTGGAAACAAAAACGGACATCACTTCATTTGAACAAAAAAATAACGAGAAAACGTTGTTCTGCTTCCTTGCACAACTTCAGTCCCAATTCTATGATTTGTCTTCCCTCATTATCATCTACCTCCATACACATAGACAATGGCAACGACTTCACCGTCCCATTCCTAGCAAACTAAATAGAGGCTCATTTCACCAAAGTTCTGTCATTAGTGTCGTTGTCGGAGTTCTTGTGATCCTCTGCTTATACTTTTGATGTTTCAATCGCGAGTATTAGTTTATCTTTGTACATTTCAAATTTGTAATTTAGTTTTAGTTGTATTCTTTCCTCCCCATTTGACCACACATTTCATATTTCATTTGTTGTACAGAAGGATGTGTAGTGTAGTTTTAGTTTTATATTGTGTTTGTTGCTTGGGCTATTGGAATAGAAGAATGACACAAAATGTATAATGTGAAAAAAAGAATAAGGACGAACCTTCAGTCATTTTCACTGTCACAAGAATCTTTTAATGTTTTAATGTGCTTCAAACCCCCACTCTCTATACTTTGATGGTATAGTATACCGTAGAAGATAACATATTTGATGACCTAAAACAAAGAACAGAGCATGAGCACTATGACATTTATAGAGTTTTCTACCCATCTCTACCCATCATAGAGTAGTTGACATAATAGATTGTTGTCAATTATAAAAGATTACACAACAATTATAAAATTGATTGGCAAATGGACACATATACACGAAAATAATTGAGCATGTGAATATCTCATATATAAAAATAATTGACCATGTGAATATCTCATATTATCTCACATATAACCTATTTAGAAAATTTCCAAATTCCAACCGGAGTAATTTCATTCCTTCCAAATTAATATTAAATTTAACTTTTAATATCAATGTTACAAATATATTTTTATTATAATTTATATTTTTAACCAAATTAAGTTTATTTAAATTTATATTTTGCATTGAACTTTATTTAAATTGTTTTAAATATTTATATATCAATAATTAATAATTTCTAGACAAAAAGTTAGAGTTGGTTTAAAATAACAATTTTATAACTTTAAATGTAAAATTTTAAAACAATTTAATAACAATTTAAAATAAATGTATTTATTTAAAATTTTATTTAACAATTTATAACATTTTAACTTGTTATAAAACTATTTTAAAATTGTTATAAAATTTATTTAACAATTTATAACATTTTAAATTGTTATAAAAGTTCACACTTCAATTTATAAAGTTTTTATTTTTAAACCAACTTTAACATTTGTCTAAAAATTGTTGATATATAAATATTTGAAATAAAATATAGATAAAATTCAATGTAAAATATAAATTTAAATAAAATTAATCTTGTTAAGGATATCAATTGTAACATTTATATAAAAATTAAAAGTTAAATTTGGATAGGGATAAAATTGCTTTTGTTTAAATAAAAAATAGAACTAAATAAAGATGTTAACTAAATTTGATTAAAAAAAATTAAAGGGTTAAATATGTTTTTGGTCCCTTAACTTTCAGTGAATTTTGGAATTAGTCCATTTTGAAACTTTGGACCAATTTAGTCCTCCATCTTTTGAAATGCGTGAATTTAGTCCTTTTAATCAAATTTT
>Ga0214544_1012955_pt1 | contig 10492 bp, 5 predicted proteins | sample CNSS3metaG_FD_160074 | JGI IMG/M metagenome (GOLD analysis project Ga0214544, IMG submission 160074) | Root nodule microbial communities from cowpea collected in UCLA plant growth center, Los Angeles, California, USA - CNSS3 | ecosystem: Host-associated > Plants > Roots > Nodule | place: USA...
CTGCACCACCATTGTCATCATAGAATTCAAATTATTCTTTTAAATTTAGATAACACATTCAAGTTAATATTACAATTGTTTAGGTGATATCATTAGTAAGGATGGCGACATGCTTCACGAGTAGATACACAGGGCTTTTGTAGGGTTTTTGGCCCTGTGGGCTTCTTTGTTGGGAGCTTTTTTTCAATGTAGGCTTTTTTGGCCCTAACCCACATGGGTCAGGACCAAACCCTATAGACTGGGTCAAATTGACACCTCTAAATGTGATGATTCCCATCAATAGTCAAAATGGGTTCGGCCCGTATCCATATAGACAGTTTGTTTGTCATCGGTAGTAAGTCGTTTATTTTGAAAATAAACCATCGTGAAGTCTCTTGTAAATGTCTTCCCTTATTAGCCTTTTATATTTACAAACTCACCTTTTAATTAAGAACTTTAAATTTAAATCATTCAAATTCTTTCATTCATGAAATCATCTTATATAGGCACCACATGATCTGCTGTGATTTAAATAAAGTTAAGTTAAACATATATTGTTCTATGAATCACACACAACGAGAGATAGGCATAATAAATTAAATGGAACTCAAATTTATTTGACTAGACATGTGCTTTGCTAGAATCAAAAGTGAATGTAAAATTCTATGGGTAAATAAAATTGAACTGCTTCTAGATATTTAAAATACTTTTAAATATGTTTAAAATTAAATTATCTGATAAACTAAATATACTTGCTTGAATTATTTTACATGCATCCATATTAGATAAATATACATCTTTTTACGCATTCTAGTATTAATCAACTAGATAAAACATGTCATAAAATTCATTTTATTTTTATATTATGAATTTGGGTCCCAATAATTACTTTTTATGATAATTAGATAAAGAATGGTTTAATAATAATTTTCTTTTTATTTTAAAAAACAAAAATATTCAAATACACTACTTCATTAAATTTGTTTTGGTTTAGACATAAAATTATTATCCTTTTAAAATTAGACAACACGTAAAGTTAAGTTGTAATAATAATATAGTTTAAGTAATGGCATTTTTATGATTGAAAAGCATTTATTCTTAAAATAAATCATAAAGAAGAATATTGTAACAGTCTTTTCCTATTAGCTAGCCTTCTACATTTTACAAAATGATGCTTTAATTAAGAAATTTAAATTTAAATCATTCAAATTATTTGTTTTACCAGCATCTTATAACTGTGAAATGATCTGTTGTGTTTATAAACAAAGAAGGTTAAGTTAAACGTGTATTGTTTTATGAATCACTCATGAATACACACAACTAAAGATAGATATAATAATTTTGAATTAAACTGACCTATAAAGAAATTATTTAACTAGAAATGTGCATTGGTGTAATCAAAGTGAGTTGTAAAAGGGTATCGGTAAATAAAATGGAACTGCTTTTAGATTTTTGAATTATCTTAAACTAAAATTAGTTGACTGAATTATTTTACATGCACCCACATTAGATAAATATACATGTCTTTATGCACTCCACTCTTGTATTAAAACTAAGAATTTAGTTTGTAAATTGCATTATGACATGATTAAGTTTAATTTTTTGTAAAATGCAATTTTTATGGCTTAATTAGTACAGTTGAAGAGCTTTGTGTTGTGTAATTGAATTTATTTTAGTCACATCTAAATACAACATAACAAGAAGTAGCCTCTTTAGTTTAGCTAGTTAGAAATTTTAACGATCGAACATAAAACAAGTAGTCTAATTGTGTGAAAAAGTGTGTAGAAAAGTAGAAAACACAATTGTTTAAATTTTGTAATTGTTTATTCATTAATTATATGATATATATTTTAGACAAAGTTTACATTAGTAGGACAAGCTGTATTTGGTGGAGGTGGAGGACAGTTGATGTACTGCGGAATAGGGTTTTTGTTCAAACATAGCTTTATTTCAACTAAGTCCCCCTTTTTACATGATAGTTGTGGTAGAACACCAACTCGTGATGTCTGTATGGCTGTGATGACTTTGTTAATACTGTAAGTGTTGCCATGTAATACATTTGCATGTTTGAGTATTTGTTGAAGATCGTTTCTTGTATATATATCTAACGCGAGTGTGAAGTAATCAAATGGTATCATGTTTGAACACGATCCATGTTTCTTCCATTCATAATCCCAGAACTCACTGTTGTTTATAGTATAACTTGGCCAATCTTGATCAAGTACAGGAACTATTCCATTAATCTAATAAAATAAACAAAAAAAATCATCTTCTGAATATGAAGTTAAAAATAATATTATTAAGAAATAGAGAGCTTACCAAGGAAGTATTTAGGTCGGAAGTAGTGCAACCTGATGGATGTCGCCTGATGTAATTAGAAGGCCATAAGCCATGTATAGTGAACTTTAACATTATTGGTTTTGTGGCATCACAAACATTATGAGTACAAAAGCCTGCCGGCCAAGTTTGTGCGATTGTCCAGTACTGAAATCCTACTACTGAACCATAAAAGAAGAGGAAAAAGATGAATGTAACTTTGAGATAATTCATTGTGAAATTGATGGAAAATGATAGTTTAATCATCTCAAATTTATAGTGCCAAAGTTTCATTGGTTTTGCTTAATTCATACAAATCAATCTCCTTATTTTGGCCAATTTAACTTCCTAATAAAAGTCTCTTCTCCTAACATTCATAATTATTATCACTAGTTTGTGATCCATAATCACACCAAATTAAATTCCTTTAAACTATCACATGGTATGTTCACTCTGATTAGTTTTATATGTTTATTTTGTTAACAAACTTATAATGTATGTACTAGTTTACAAATGTATTCATATGTAATTTTTCCAATGATGTTATATTGAAGTTTCGATATGTATTAACGTGATGATATTAACTTATATGAGTTCTAAAGCTTACTCCAGCGTGAAGGTATTAGCCTATAAATTAATGAAATTTACGGATTAATTAGGACATTTCAATAACAACTAACTTTACTTAAATTTATTTTAGGACACACCTTTATCATCAACATTTTTGTTTATTATTAAAATATTTCATAAAATTCATTCATTTTTGTGTACACTCTCCGTCAACACTGGGTTATTTGCACCTTTTTTTTTAATTTATGAATGTTAAGCATTGTATTTTAATTTGAATTCATGGTTAAAATATATTGTAAAATATTAAATATTTATTTTGTAAATACTCGCAGATACATGTAAATATCCGTAGATATTAAAAAAATATAAGAATACCTGCATAATAGATACTTACACAAATATAAGTATAAGTCCGAAACAAATATTTATTCAGTGAATAAAGTACGGAAAATCTACTATTCATATCCTACACGCCCCTTTAAAATCCATGTTCCCACGCCTAAATACAACAGAACAAAGTAGTCTCCTTAATTTATCTAGTTAATAATTTTAAAGAGCCCAACATAAAATAAGTTATCTAATTGGATATAAAAGTGGACAACACAATGTTTAAATTTTATAAATGTTTATTCATTTATTATACTATATTTAATGTTATCTACATTATATATATGTTCGAAGACGTTTCATTTTTTTTCCATTTATGATTCCAGAAGTCCATGTTTCTCCCACAATTATTGTTTTCACTGATCTAACAAAAAAAAAAAAATCATCTTCTTAGGTTGGCATAAGCTATGTCATAACTTAATTTATAAAACTTATGACATAAAACATAACACACCATATGGCTGGCGCATGGTGTGATTGGACACCATACCACTTATAGTCCTAACTTGATTCAGACCATTCAATCTTCTTTTGGCCATTGAACTTCCCAATAAAAGTGTCCTCTCCTAACATTCATAATTATACCCTGGTAATCCATAATCAAACCAAATTAAATTCCTCCAAATCTGATACACACCGTGGTAAGTTCACCTTGATTATTTTTATGTTGATTTTGTTAACAAATTTATAACATATACATAATGCAGTTTACAAATGTATTCATATGTATTTTTTTTTTCAATGATATTGTATTCAAATTTTGATGTGCATTCACAACGTCATGATATTAACTTGTTAATTAAAAAACATCGACTCCAACATGATGGTATTAGTATGAGTTAGTGAGGTTTTTTTTTTTTATATTTTCTTATAAGAATGAAAGCAAGTCAAATATATATAAGAAAAAATGTTAAATTGTGTAATAAATTTTTTTGTCAATTTTTGCAAATACAAAGGTTTCCTCGTCTACCAGACCTAATTCCTTATTCAGATCGAGGGATGAGAATGCTTACGGAGGCTGAAGGTTTGAAGAAGGAAATAGGTTTGAGAGAAGAAAAGAAAAAAAAAATGAATGAAGTCGTTACAAGTTACGAGGGTAGTGAAGGGGAACGAGGAAGCTGAAATTGCTAGTTGAGGAAGATTTAATAATGACCTAGTTGTACCGGTTATAGTGACCAACCGGTATAGAAAGTGTTCCATTTTATTACCATTTCGTCATCACCTAACTTTCTATATCGAGTCTAGGTCTAATTGGTCTAATCGATCTAACCTATATCGGTCTAGGTGTACCTCTATTTTATTACCATTTTGCCACTATCTAATAATCTCAGTTTATATGTCAAATCTTCAATGATAAATTATTAACTTTTTTAATGGAATTTCATGGAGATTGTAAAACATATGTTCATTAATGGAATTATAAAACCCACGTATTGTGTCATTGGACACCATACCACTAATTAACTTCAGTGGAAGGGGATTAGAGTGTAGATGGTGACTCAAGAAAATACTAAAATATAATTATTTACTATCTTGATTCTTTTTATCAGTTTTGAGGAGAAGAAAAGTGGGGAGGAAAAATAGGAGTGGGAAGTTGTTAGCACAAGAGGTTGATGAAGAATTGATGAAGATGCATCGATGATCAAGTTTCTTGTTTACTAAATATGGAAAGTGAAGATTATGAAGTTTAAATGGTGTATTACATTTGTAGACTATATGAGATAGGTTAAATGTCCTTTTAGTCTTTATGTACCCTTTTCAATCTGTTAAAAAGGTTTTTAACAGGTTAAAAGACTTGTTGCATATAGTTTTGGTATGAATGTATTCAATTAGTTGAAACGTTTTGGAATCGACTAATTTCACTTAAGTCAAGTGAAATCAACAAATTGTACGAACAAATCAACATGTTGAATTCACTTATGACCAAATTATATAAGTTAGTTTTTAGAGAGATGAGGTACGATTTTGAGTTTTTAAGTGTGAAAAATAGCCATACACTTTTGGAAAACTCTATCTCTCTGAATTACATAGTTGTAGTTGCATATTGAAGATCTTGGTTGATCTTGGAAGAATTTTGGCTTGTTTGAAGCTTGAAGAACACATGTTTGGTTGGCTAGGGAGAGCCTAGAGAGCCTCCATCAGGTTTTGTTGTTCTTGTGCCTCGGTAGTTGTGGGATATGCTTGAAGTTACTCATGAGGGAACAAAAGATGTGAAGAGAGAAAGGAAGCATGCCTTGATCAAACAATCTGAACTATTCAAGATACAACAAGGAGATTCTATAGTTGAAGTGCAAAAGAGATTCATATACATTGTCAACCATCTTGTAGGATTTGGAAAGGAGTTTGATAAAGGGGAGCTAAACATCAAAGTGCTAAAGTGTATTCATAGGAGTTGGCTACCTAAGGTCACAACCATCTCTGAATCAAGAGATTTATCCACTAAGACCAATTGCATTGTTTAGTAAGCTAACCTTGTGTTTAGATGCACAATTTCAACAATGCTTAGAAATTGAAATGCTTTGTATTTGAATTGCTTGCAATTAAATCTCCTTCATTTTCTAATTAACTTGTTTGGTTAAGGAAATTAAAATACCTTACATTTCAATTTCTTGTTTGGAAAAAATAATTGAATTTCTTCTAAGATATAATTTAATTTTTACAATATCTATTTTAGGCTTAATTATGTTTTGAGTTCATGATAAATTTGGAAACGGACTCGACGACCCAGATGGGTTGGGCCGACCGAAAAACCCAAACAGGCTCGGTCGGCCCGATGATCCAAACAAGCCTGACGGCCCATACCTGTCAGTTGTGCCCATCCAGTTTGTCAACCTGGCCCAAGTTGGCCCTTCTAGGTCGTTGGCCCAACTTGGCCCCACTAGGTCGTCAAGCCCACTCGACCCATCTGGTTCATTGGGCCTGCCCGACCAGTTTGTGTCGTTCGGTTGGCCCAAACCGGCTAGGTTGTTGGGTCGGTCGGGCATGTCTAGGTCATCGGGCCAATTGGGCTCGTCTTAGTCATTCGGCCTATCTAGGTCGTCGAGCTCGTCTAGGTTGTCTTGTCTATTTGGGTCATCGGGCCAGTCGGGCCCGTTTAGGTCATCAGGCCCATCCAACCCATTTGTGTTGTCGATCTCGTTTGTGTCATCGGTCACGTTTGTTTCATCGGTCACACTTGGCAAGTTTGTGTCGATTGGCCGACCCGACCTGGCAAGGTCGTCGAGCTCGTATAGGTCGTCGGGCCGGTTGTGTCTAACTAGGTCATCGGGTCAGTCAGGTCGTTGGCCTGCCCAACACATCTAGGTCGTTAGGCCCGCCCGACACCTCTAGGTCGTCTGGCTCACCAAACTCGTGTGGGTCATTGGACTCGCTGACTCGTCTTGGTTGTCAGGTCAATTCGACTTGTCTTTGTCTTCGAGCCCACCCGATTCGTCTAGGTCGTCAATCCCATTTGAGTCATCGGGCCCACCGACCCGTTTATGTTGTCGGGCCAGCCTGGTCCATTTGGGTCGTTAAGCCAGCTCGACACATCTTGGTCGTTGGGCCCGTTCGGACAGTGTGGGTTGGGGGGCTTGACCGACCTGTTTGAGTTGTCAAGCCCGCCCGAATTGTATGTGTAATCAGGTCACCCAGTCTGTCTAGGTCATCGGGGTTTCCCAACCCGTCTCGATTGTTGGGCTTACTCAACCCGTTTGTGTCGTCAAGTCGGTCTGATCCGTTGGGATCATATGGCCAACCTAGCCTGTCATGGTTGTCGGATTTGCTAGGTCCGTTTGGGATTGAGTCTAGATTGTGAGGTTGAGTGAGAAGAATTTCAAATTTCACCTTTTTTTAGGGTATTTGAATTTCTTCTAATTTAGTTAATTGAAATGCTTCAAAAAAGTGCATGCATTTTAAATATTTTTTTAATTTCTCTATCCAAACAAAGCATTTAACTACAAATAATTTCAAATTTTCCAAATAAATTAATCACTCTCTTGAATTGCCTCATTCAAACACATTATAAGGGAACATGAAATTGAGATGCAAAGGCTAAATGAGCAAGAGTCAAGTTAGAAAAAGATGAAGACTATAACCTTGAAGACTAGCACCAAAAAGAGTGATGAACCCGAGAAGGAGGTGATTGAATCAAGTGACAACGAGAACTTGAATCTACTAGTTAAGAGGTTTGGAAAGTATCTCAAGAGGTAAGACAACAAACACAGGTAGATAAAGTGAGCTAATATATATATATATATATATATGTATATATATATATATATATATATATATATATATATATATATATATATATAATATATATATATATATATATATATATATATACATATCAAATATATTCACACACTCAAAAGAGGAACTCTATCCTCTGATTCCATACCACATGGCCACCACCATGTTATCCATGTTCTACATCTTTGCATGATAACTTCAAGATACCCTTTGCTGCCACACCTAAAAGCCACAACTTGTAGAACACGTGCGGGAAACCTGCTACGGGCCACACTCTGTAATGCTAGGTGGAGTTTCTAATACGAACCAAAGTTCGTACTCTCGACACAAGATTAGCACATCACTGGCAATAACCTGTGATTGCTCCATCTAGTGGAGACCCCGTACAAGCCACAACTCGCACACTAACATCAGCAACGCTTGACAATTCGACCCACAAGTCAAGGAATGCTCATGTTCATCTGCCATCTCGAGCCACAACTCAAGGGATGCCATTCCGAGTCACAACTCAAGGAATGCCACGTGTTTACCCTCTATCTCGAGCCACAACTAAAGGGATATCATTCCAAGCCACAACTCAAGAAATGCTTAAGAAAGTTCGTCCTTAACGTATCACCCAAAGCCTTATAGATCATGCACATCCACAAGAAGAAACAAGTCGCAAGCCCTGCCCCTGCAATATCGCCTAGCGCTACTCCAGAGCCGCTAGGAGAAAGCCAGATGCAAATCGCCTGGGGGAACCTCAATGTTGCCAAGCGCCAAGCACCCTTAAACACACTAACTCTACAGGTATTGCCTGGCGGAACGAACCTCACCGCTAGGCGCCACGCGCTCTAGGACCCTTCTGATTTGTAGCTTCCGCTTGGCGATTCAGACCTCACCTCTAGGCATTACACCAATACTGCGAGTTTACTGGTTCTTTTCTACCACAACTCAATTTTCCAATTCATCTAAGCATCATTGCATGCTACTCAGTTCCTAATGAAACACCAAACATCTTTTACAAGTTGAAGTTTACCCATACATACCTTACATTCGATTCTCAACTCCAAGTATTCACCCAATTAAACTATTCCAAACCCCAAATGCAATTAAGTACCACCACCATATAAGACTCATGCAATAGTCCCCCAATTGTTCTTATTTTTGTCATGGTCCTAATAGTATTTCCATTTCATAACATTTATTATAACACACTACATTACCCTCTGATAGTTAAAACCAAGAATTGAGGTACCCTACCTATGCTTAACTTAGACCCTCCACTACATCATTTTATAACTTAACCCCAACCTCAACTACAACACCAGTTTATACTCAAATCTGCAATTCTTATCCAATTCCTTTAATCATGCTTTCTCTCCAACATCTAAGGTATTATAATAACATATTTTTCCTTTATTTTTTTTACAAACGTGTTTCCTTTTCACCTTACAATGGAATCCAACCCATGCCCGTTCCACCCAGAACGCAAAACCTGCAAGTGTGTTTTTCGTTGTCGATTGGCGGCAGGTTACATCCTGCCAGGCGGTGCATTATTTCTGAGAAAAATCCCAGATTCTGTTGCATTTGCTAAACCTTAAAAACCCAATATGCATCCCACTGTCTAATCCCCCAATTCAATCATGCAACCATAGTTCCAAAGGTACTAAATATCAATTTAAATGCTAACATACCATTTATCATGTAATTTATACGTCAAATATTCCTAAACTCAGAAATCCCCCATTTTCTCAACCCTAAAATCTCTTCATATGAATTTCATCAAATTAATTCTGATCACATTGAAATTTGACAACTATTGACATCTAGGCCTTCCATCCATAAGTAATAGAACCTTTTCTCTGATTAGAATGATCCAGAAACCACCAGAATACCAAAAACGAGTCAATTTGGCTCGTGTCACCTCGCAAGTGTTCATCGCCGCCAGGTGGTTCATACAAAACCCAAAAACTGGGTGGGAAAAAATGTATCTCCTGGCAGCCAGTTCCTACCGCATGAGGTTCATCTTGGGAACCTAGAATTATACAGATGGTATGAGTCACCTGACGGCTTTGAAGGCCCACTAGGCGGTTTCTGGAAAATTTCCAGAAAGTTGCACAATTCAATAGAGTAGAGTGAATCCAACATCAACAATTCATGCATTATAATAACATGTAACAATACAATATAAAACAAACCCAACTCCCCTAACCTGGAGTCCTTTCTCAAACTTGATAATCTTTGAGTTCCCCCTTGATCAACACTGAAATGGATTTAATTGCCATTCATAAACCATTATGAGATGGTTTTCAAACCCGTCCCTATGCTCTTCCAAACAGGTAGGGTTTCTTGATCCCTCTCATTCATGCCAAAAGTAATTTTAGCAAAAAAGAAAGCTTTATTTTTTTCTTCCAAGGTTCAAACACACAACCACACAATTATCAAGTCAATACACAACCAATTCATGTTTCATGATAATTCCTACACACCTAGGATTATATTATCACTCATCATGATCATACCTAGCATACACAGAACTTGAACCCAAGTCCTTTCAACATAACTAAGTACTCTCAACTACTTGAGCTAAGACTTTTCCACGTCATCAAAGGCAAAATAAATGCCTTAAAGGTTCCCACTACTCGTATTTATTAGATAATTATTTATTTAATTATTAAAATTTTTTGGGTCATACACCCATCACAAGATGAAAGTGAAGAAGCAAACTTGTGCCTCATGGCTGAATATGAGTCACCATCATCAAGCTAAGTAAGTTCTATGTCATCAAAAGACAAGAATGATTATAATCAATTGTTGCATGACTTTGAAGAATTGCACCGTTGATGGCTTCTTCTTGTCTCCATTGAAGCTTGCATGAAGAATGGAGGCTCCATGGACGGTGTTGGATGCGGAAGCATGAAGGAAAGAAGCTTAAGGTGTTTGGTTTCGTGTAGGTGAAAGGATTCTTAAGAGAGGTGAGGCCAACTCCTAAGGAAGAAGACTAGAGTAAACTAGAGAAGAGTTT
>Ga0214544_1012958_pt1 | contig 10488 bp, 4 predicted proteins | sample CNSS3metaG_FD_160074 | JGI IMG/M metagenome (GOLD analysis project Ga0214544, IMG submission 160074) | Root nodule microbial communities from cowpea collected in UCLA plant growth center, Los Angeles, California, USA - CNSS3 | ecosystem: Host-associated > Plants > Roots > Nodule | place: USA...
TCATCCGAATCAAGTAAGGATCAAATTCGGTACAGGAAAATGTGTGAAAGAAGTATTATGTGATATTACTCCCACGAACTCTTGTCATCTTCTTTTGAGATGGGTATGGCTTCATTTTAAAACGGTCTGTTCTTACGGGGCCAAAGGTTGTAGTTCACAAATCACTTGAGGGCTTCGGATGGCTGATCTCGGTTCTTCTTCTGTTGCTTCAGGGTAGTTCCGGGGGGCGGAGCAGGAGACCTGCAAAAGACACTCCGATGCCTAAGTCAGCACTGGTGATGTCAGAGTATTTGAATAATTTAATGCGTAATCAATGCATGGAACAGTGTGCTATTTATACTATTTCACCTGTGGGTCCTACCTGGAATGGGCTTTCTGGCCCAATTATCCCTTTTTGGCTATTCTTGGATCCAGTGCTTCTTAGGGAGGAAATTACCAAAGGGTCCTTTGGGGGTTTACGGTATTCGGTACTCGGTTATGAGGATCTGTGGGGTTGACTGGTTGTGTTGCGGATCTGGGTTGCTTAGTGGAGGGGTATCTGCAACATGGGTATGGTGGTCACCAAGGGCCGTGCTCTGGGAGGGTGTTTGGGTAACGCATGTAGGCTGACATGACAAGGTTTTGGAGTAAGCGGCCACAAGGCTTTGCTGGGGGCCGTGCTCTAGGGTGGGTGTTTGGGTAATGCATGTAGGCCCGCATGACTTTGGTTAAGTAAGCGGCCACAGGGTTTGGAGTAAGCGGCGACAAGGTTTGGAGTAAGCGGCCACAAGGTTTGGAGTAAGCGGCCGCATGGTTTTGCTGGGGGCCGTGTACTGGAGATTGGGACCTTCTATGGCATAATGCGATGTGGGCGGTTATTGGGTGTTTCATGAGGTATGCGGCCACAAGGTTTGGCTGGGGGCCGTGTACTAGGGGTGGGACATCAGCCTCCCAGTCTTGAGGAGATATTGACGAGAAGACTTGCTGGTGTTGTATCATTTTGCAATTTTCATTTGCGGGTTAAGGTCGCGTGCCCTATGGCTATACCAGCCTCCCAGTCTTGAGGAAACAGAGTGATGTAAAGACTCACAAGATGACGGTTGGGGGGGCTTTGTGGCGGAGAGGCCGCTATGTGTGTGCCGGTTTGGGTGTCTTTCAGGGGTGGGTGGGAGTTGGTAGGTAGCTGTCAGAATGTGCTGCAGGGGTGTCAGGGTGCATTTAATTGATGTGACGTTTGGGTTGCACTGTTTCGCGCCAGGGTTCGCTTTTCGAAGGGTTTTGGGCCTTGGGCTTGTACTGTTTGGTGTGGGATGCGAAAGGGTGCGTGCCTGTTATTTAAGGCTCGTGGGTGGTGGTTGGGTCATATAGTAGCTGTGTTTTTGAATTTGCGAAGAGGGGAAGGGGCAGAGAACTGAGCATTGTTGCGTGAATTGGCCGTGTTGTTTATTGTGAAGGTATGTCGTCCTCTTCTCATGGTTCTAATTCCGGGGAGTCTGACGCGAGTTATGGAGAATTAAGGTTGGAGTTTCTCAGTAGCTCGTCTGAGTCTTTGCGGATTGAGGTGGAGCGGGAGGTGCGGGAGGATCCGCCAAGTGAGCATGCCGAGTCTCTATGGCCGAAGCGGGACGGGTACTTTTGGGTGGCCGAGGGTGTTAGGAATTGTTACTCGAAGTATAGATGGTCACGGCTGCTTAGATCCTGGCTAAATAGCATATATCTTTTTGAGAGGGGTTTCGATCCGGACACGATGAGAGTGGAGCGGGTGAGTGCCGTGGAGTGTGTCTGCCATGGGCGAGAGGGAGCTTCTTCTGACTTTTTTTACATGTACTCGTGTATGTTCGTGAAGTTGCACGTCCGGCTGCCATTTGATACTTTTACGATGGGCGTTCTGAGGCTTCTGAACGTGGCGCCTACCCAGTTGCATCCGAACAGCTGGGGTAGTTTGCAAGCGTTCAGACTGTTGTGTAGGGCGCTTGGGTTAGAGCCGACACCCGAGAGCTTCCTGTATTTTTATGTGACGAGACCGAGGGATCCGTGTAGTTGGTTGTCGCTGGTGGGCAGACCTAGGAGCTGTGTGTTGGATGGCTTCACCCAATCTTTTAAGAATTTTAAAGATGGGTTCTTCCGCGTGAGGATGGAGGTAGGGCATGAGCCGTGGTATCTGGATGGGGCGGGTGTGGCGAGGTTTCCGCTATATTGGACGAGTTCACCTACTAAGTTGGAGGTGGTGTGTAAGGATACGTTGGATGCGAGCAGTAGGCGGGTTGTAGAAGTTTTGGGGAGATTGCCGCCTAGGGCCCCCGGGAAGTGGATAGTGTGTTGCTACTTGACAGATGATCCGGGGCGGGATGTTTGTGGTATGTTCTCTTGTAACCATATGGGCTCTCGTGTTGGACTAATCTGAATGTGTTGCGTTTTTGCAGGTGTGATGGCTCATTACGCAAAGAAAGTGGGTGCTTCCGAAGATTTATTTGCTAAAATCAGGGATCAGCTAGCGGCTTCTTCGAAAGGGGAAGGTTCTTCGAAGGCGGCTGCTTTGGTGGGGCCTATTGTGGAGACGGTTCGTCCTGCTGCGAAAAGACCGGCGGTTTCGAAACTAAAGGGGGTCGGTAAGGATCGGAAAAGGTTGAGGGCTCTTGTCAAAACGGGAGGTGTTACGCCTGGTGGGACTAGCAACCCAGACTTAGGCGGATTTGAGAAGGCAAAGGTGCAGATGAGGAAGGGGGTGGCGATTAAGTTAACGGACCCGGAGGTTGCACTTGTTGAGGCCGCCGATCCTGGGCTGATTATGAGGGCATGGAACGAGTATACGTCTCGTGGGCTCGTGTTGGGGCGTCGGTTGTCGGCTATGATGCAGGAAGAGATCGCTGCAGGCGATAAGAAGAAATTGGCCGACGAGCTGGCTGCTTTGAAAGTGCAGGTGGAACTTGATCAGCGTGCGTGGGATGAGGAGAAGAAGAAGTTGGAGGCGGAAGTGAAGAAGTTGAAGGTAGGCGTGTTGGCTGCGGAGAAAAAATTGAAGTTAAAACAAGTGGAAGTAGACGAGCTGCAGGCGAGGAGGAAGGCGGAGTCTGAGGAAGCGGCTGACGAGATTAGTGGCCTACAGCAGGCCGTGTATACTGAACATGTGAAGGGCTTTGAAAAGGCGTTGAGGCAAACGGAGTTTTTGTATAAAGAGGTCTCTGTCACCGACTGCCGTTTCAACGTAAACTTAGACATCTATGATAACAAGATGTTGGACGTGGCAGAGATCAGCAAACTGAAGGCGGTTGCCGAGGGCGAAGAGGTAGCGCGGGACGAGGAGGGGACTTTAGTGACGACTCCTCTGCATGCTGGTGATGACCGTGCGTCCAACGAGGAAGATGTGGGTGACGAAGTCGAAGCCGAAGTTGCTGATGGGGATAATGGTGTGGGGGAGGAGTAGGTTGTTTTGGTTTTTGTTTTTTGGGGGCGAGGACGCCGACATCTTTGTGACTTTGTAATGCGGTTATGAGAACTGAATTTTAGTGTGGTTGGGTGCCTCTTTTGTTGTGTTAATTGGAGAGGGCCGCCATGTATTGGTTTGTAATGGGAACTTATTTGGAAATTAATGTTAAGTTTGTTTATTCATATGCTGTTTTATGCTGTATGTTGTTATACTTGCTTAGTTGAGGTTTGTGTATGTGTATTCACGCGGTTGGTTAAATGGTGACGTGAGTCGCTTATTCGTTATATGACGCGCTTGGGTGGGTATGTCATGCTTAGTAAATTGGCTTTCGACTAGCGGCATTTAGGCCTTTGTTTTTGAGTTTGAATAGATGTCGACCAGCGATACTTGGGATAGTGGCCGAGAACGTTAATTCTTGATAGCGGCTAGCGTTATCTAGAGTAGCTGCTGGGAGTGTTAGTGGTGGATATCGACCAGCGGCACTTAGGTTAGTGGCTGGGAATGTTAATTTTAATATCGACCAGCGGCACTTAGGTTAGTGGCTGGGAATGTTAATTTTAATATCGACCAGCGGCACTTAGGTTAGTGGCTGGGAATGTTAATTTTAATATCGACCAGCGGCACTTAGAGTAGTGGCTGGGAGGGTTAGCTTTGATATCGACCAGCGGCACTTAGAGTAATGGCTAGGAGGGTTAGCTTTGATATCGACCAGCGGCACTTAGAGTAGTGGCTGGGAGTTGCAACAGGACAATCTTGAGTAATGGATTTCTTGTGATATATTGGTGGATGGATGCCTCGTTAAAACCTTCCTGGCCAAAACCCTCCTTAGGGAAAAAATGCCAGGGAAGGAAAGAGTACATCCAATTACAAGTATTGCTCAGCTAAAATACAACTTTAAATGTGAAATGTTCCAAGTGCTGGGTAGTGGTTCTCCAGAAAGTTTCTCTAAACGGTATGCTCCTTTGCCGACGTCCTTTAGTATACGGAATGGGCCCTCCCAGTTTGGTGAGAATTTGCCTTCGTGTTTTCGTGCCTTGCCGGTCATCCTCCAGACTAAGTCGCCCTTGTGGAGAGAGCGTGGCTTGAGCTTGGAGTTGTATCTTCTAGCGGCTCTTAATTTGGTCGCAAGGTCATGGATGCGTGCCTTTTCTCGTGCTTCGTATAGAAGGTCGAGATGGGTATTCATACAATCATCATTGGTTTGGCCGTTATGGTGTTGCTGGCGTAGGGACAGTTGTCCGATTTCCACGGGAATCATAGCATCAGTGCCGTAGACAAGGGTGTATGGTGCCTCGTGGGTGGAGGATTGAGGCGTGCATCTATATGCCCAAAGTACCTCGAGGAGCTCGTCTGGCCATTTTCCCTTTGCCCCGTCCAGCCTCTTCTTGAGTTGGCCGAGGATGACTTTGTTCGCGGCTTCTGCTTGGCCGTTTGTTTGGGGGTGCTCGACGGAACTGGTGATGTTCGTGATTTTCAAGTCGCGGTAGAATTCGCGGAGGCCTTTGTCTATGAACTGGCGGTCGTTATCAGTTATGATTGTGTGAGGGATACCATAACGGCAGATGATGCTCTTCCAGACGAAACGCTGCACTTGGTTGGCGGTTATGGTGGCAAGGGGTTCTGCCTCGATCCACTTAGAGAAGTAATCAACGGCAACAAGCAGGAATTTGACCTGGCCCTTTCCTGGTGCGAAAGGCCCAATTATGTCCATTCCCCATTTGGAGAATGGCCATGGTGAGGATACGTGGTGGAGTTCTTCCTGGGGTACGTGTGTCACGGGGCCGTGCTTTTGACATTGAACGCATTTTCTAACATACGTGGTGCAATCTCCCTCCATTGTCGGCCAATAGTAGCCGGCTCGCAATATCCTGGCGGCCATGGTCTTGGGACCCGAGTGATAGTCGCAAATTCCTTGATGTATTTCTTGCATAACGTATTCGGCTTGCTCGCGTGTGACGCACTTGAGCAAGGGTCTGCTGAAACCTCGTCTAAACAGTTCTCCGTCGACTAAAATATATCGTGCCGCTTTCCGAGTCCATCCTTTGTCTTCGTTGGCTGGGGTGGTTCCGTCTTCGAGGTATGTGACAAAAGGTTCCATCCACGTGCCGTTTGTGGTGATGTTGAGGCACTGATTGGTTTGTTTGATGGAGGGTATGCTTAGGGTGTGTTGCAAAACCGACTTGTATCGCCCCTTCTTCTTAGTGCTGGCAAGCTTTGAGAGAATGTCGGCTCTGGTGTTGTTGCTTCTGGGGACATGTTCGATCTTGAAAGCCTCGAAGTGTTCGATTAAGGCGGTTACCGCGTGGTAGTACTGCGAGAGTAAGGCGTCTTTGACTTGATACTCGCCATTGAGGTGCCCCACTGTGAGCTTGGAGTCTGTTTTGCAAAGTAGCTTCTTGGCGCCAACGTCACGTGCTAGGTTGAGGCCGGCTATTATGGCTTCGTATTCTGCTTGATTGTTGGATTTTTTGAAATTGAAGTGGAGGGATTGCTCGACAAGGATGTCGCCGGGACCTTCTAGTACTATTCCTGTGCCGGCACCTTGGGGGTTTGAGGAGCCATCTACATGCATCGTCCACCAAGTGTCTTGGGTGGATGAGTGGTTCTGGAGGTCGTTGGTAAAGTCTGCTAGGCATTGTGCTTTGATGGGACCGTGTGGCTCGTAGAGGATGTTGAATTCGGACAATTCGATGGCCCACGAAGATAGCCGTCCTGCCAAATCTGGTTTTTGGAGGATTTTTTGGACAGGGTGGTCCGTTCTGACGATGACGGTGTGGGACTGAAAATATGGTCGCAAGCGTCGTGCTGCAGTTATCAATGCGAGGGCTATTTTTTCAATCATCTGGTATCGCGTTTCTGGGTCTTGGAGGATTCGGCTGGTGAAATATATGGGTTGTTGGGTGTTGTCTTTCTCTTGGACGAGGGCGGAGCTGAGTGCGCCCGCAGATGCTGCTATGTACATGACGAGGGGAAGGCTGAGGTCTGGTTTAGTGAGAATTGGGGGGGTGGTTAGCATCTGTTTCAAGGTGTTGAAGTTTTGTTCGCAGGTTTCGTCCCAAACGAACCTGGCTGATTTCTTTAGGAGCTTGATCATTGGTTTGGTTTTGTCAGCCAACTTCGGGAGGAAACGAGAGATAGCGGTTAATCTGCCCACTAGGCGTTGCACTTCCTTGACGTTTGTGGGACTTCTCATGTCGATTATTGCTTGGCATTTTTCGGGGTTGGCCTCGATCCCGCGTTGCGTGAGCATAAAACCGAGGAACTTGCCGCTGTCAACCCCAAAGGTACATTTCTCGGGGTTAAGTTTGATGTTATATGCTTGCAAGGCCTTGAAGACTTCTGCCAAATCTGCCGAGTGCTGCTTGGGGTTAGGGGACTTGACGATGATATCATCCACGTAGACTTCCACAGTTCGGCCGAGGAGGGGGTGAAAAACTCTATCCATGAGGCGCTGGTACGTTGCGCCTGCGTTCTTGAGGCCAAAGGGCATGACCTTATAGAAAAGGTTGGCCGCCTCGGTGATGAAAGCGGTTTTAAGCTTGTCCTCTTCGGCCATCGGTATCTGATTGTAGCCGGAATAGGCATCCAGGAAACTAAGTACCGTGTGCCCCGCAGCTCCATCGACTAGTCTGTTGATGCTAGGAAGCGGGTAGGCATCTCTTGGGCATGCTTTGTTTAAGTCCGTGTAGTCGACGCACATGCGCCACTTGCCACTGGGTTTCTTTACTAGCACTACGTTTGATAGCCAGGTTGTGTACTGGGCTTCACCGACGAATCCGGCCTGCTTGAGTTTATTGGCTTCCTCGATTGCCGCTTGTCGTCTGCTCTCTCCGAGTTTCCTCTTCTTTTGTGAAACAGGTTTGGCGTTGGGGAAGACGGACAACTTGTGGGAGGCGATCCTGGGGTGTACACCAGGGAGATCTGCAGCGGACCAAGCGAAAAGATCGGCGCTCTGTGTAAGGATGCTCTCGATGTGGTGCTCCTCTCCTTTGGGGAGGGTGGTGCCAATCTGGAGGAATCGATTTGGCTGCGGGAGAGGGAAGTGTCTTATGTCCCCAACGGGCTCGACCCTGGCTTCAGAGTTGACTCTTGGATCGAGGTCGTCGCCTGCTAAGGCTGCCTTGTTCTGGGATTGTTCGATATTGTGGGTTGTCAAGGGTGGGTGGGGAAGTTTTAGGCTTGCGATATAGCATTCCCTGGCGGCGCGCTGGTCGCCGTGTACCGTGATTATGTCACCCTGCGGGGATGGGAATTTCATGGCGAGATGCGGGGTGGATACGATGGCTCCCAAGGCGTTGATGGATGGTCTTCCCAAAAGTATGTTGTAAGATGTGTGTGCTTCCACAACTAGGTAGCGAATGGGTATGGTTTTCGTTTGCCTTCCTTCTCCAAATGTTGTGTGGAGGTCGATATACCCCTTGGTTGGGACCCTTTCGCCTGAGAAACTGTATATTGGTTCACTATGGGGAGTGAGGTCGGCTAAGGGTATCTGTAGTTTGTTGAAAGTTTTCCAATATAAGATATCCACGGAGCTTCCTTGGTCGATGAGCACTTTCTTGACCGCGAAGTTTTCTACTTCTATAGTTATGACGATGGGGTCGTCTTGGTTGGGGTCGGTGCCTTGAAAGTCTGAGTCTGAGAAGGTGATGGGTGGCATTCTTCTTATCGTTCTGCCAGACACAGCGTGTACTGATTGGACTGCTCTTAGGTGCCTTTTCCTGGACGAGGATGACCTCCCTCCTCCGGCAAACCCACCAGATATGGTGTTGATTGTTCCGCGTAAGGGTGGTCTCTCGTCGGTTCGCCTGGGTTGCTGCTGGGCTGGTGCGCGCTGCTCTGTGTGCTGGGTTCTTGCGGGTTCTCTTCTTGGCTCTCTATGCTCAGTTCGCCTGTTTGTTCGTCGCTCGACTCGCCTATTGTCATTCCTCTCATACCGAGGTCTATGAGAGCTTTCTCCGGCTTCTCTTATGTAATGTTTGAGATGTCCGGCTCGCACGAGTTCTTCTATCTTGTCTCGCAGGGTATCGCATTCGTCAGTCGTGTGGCCGTTGTTGCGATGGTAATGGCAGTACTTGCTCAGGTCTGCATTAGGTGGGTTTTGGTACTTTCTGGGCGGGGGGATGAGTTCGGCTTGCAGCACTTCATCGAGTATGCGAGATCTGGGCGCGTTCAGGGGAGCGTAGTTGGAGAACTTAGCGGGTCTTCGCTCCATCGGGCGGTTCTGTTCGCGTTGGGGGGGCTCTTTATTAGGTTTCCTAATGTTGGTGTGTGCTAAAGGGGTTTGAGCGTTACTCTGGTATCGCCTCATGTCCTCTACTCTGATGAACATGGCTGCTCTCTTCCTGAGCTCCTGCATGCTTATGGGGGGGCGCATCGCTAACTCATCAGCGAAGGGTCCAGGACGGAGGGAGGTCATCATGTACATCAGTATGAGATTGGGGGTGAGGTCCTTGATTTTCATGGCTATGGCGCCGAATCTGTCGATGAAAACTCGGAGAGGTTCCCCCTCCTCTTGCCTGAGATTGAGGAGGGCAATTGTGGTGAGGTCGTGGCGACGACTTGTGTCGAACTGGGTGGTGAAGGTGGTGGTAAGTGTGGTGAAGGAGTCAATGGTGTAGGGAGGAAGGCTCATGAACCATTCTAAAGCTGATCCTCGGAGGGCTACTGAAAACGATTTACACAGGACGGCATCGTCCGTTGAATATAACCCCACTTGGTTGGTGTAAATAGATACAAACTCGTCTGGGTCCGTTGTTCCATCGTACGTCACGGTGGGTGCTTTCCATTTATGGGGTAGGGGAGTTTCTGTGATCCCATCTATGAAGGGGTGGCGGCGGTTCCTCTTTGACGCGAAGGAGCTGTAGTTGCCTCCTGTCGTTGGCCCGGTAGGTCTGTATTCGCTTTCGTCTTCAGTTGGATGGATGTCAACTCTTGAGTGGGGAGGGGCAGTGACCCTTGAGTTTGGGGGGACATCCGCCCTTGACCGAGGTTGGTAGGGTTCCCCAGCCGCTTGGTCTGCTTCTATCTTTTGCCTAAGGAGAGAATTTTCCTCTTTCAATGCCTCCATTTCATCTGCGTTTCTTTTCTTGTATTCTGCGAATTCTTGCTGCATCCTGGCTTGGGCCTCCAGAATGCGGGAAATCTCCGACGCTGGTCCGGGGTCCCCAACTTCAACAGTTGGGACCACGGGGGGGACGTCCGCTGTACTGCTTCTTGTGGAAACCATCTTGTCTTCTTGGGCTGTTGTCTTGGATCTGTGAAGTACTCTTCGGCCCCACGGTGGGCGCCAGATGTTCTTACGGGGCCAAAGGTTGTAGTTCACAAATCACTTGAGGGCTTCGGATGGCTGATCTCGGTTCTTCTTCTGTTGCTTCAGGGTAGTTCCGGGGGGCGGAGCAGGAGACCTGCAAAAGACACTCCGATGCCTAAGTCAGCACTGGTGATGTCAGAGTATTTGAATAATTTAATGCGTAATCAATGCATGGAACAGTGTGCTATTTATACTATTTCACCTGTGGGTCCTACCTGGAATGGGCTTTCTGGCCCAATTATCCCTTTTTGGCTATTCTTGGATCCAGTGCTTCTTAGGGAGGAAATTACCAAAGGGTCCTTTGGGGGTTTACGGTATTCGGTACTCGGTTATGAGGATCTGTGGGGTTGACTGGTTGTGTTGCGGATCTGGGTTGCTTAGTGGAGGGGTATCTGCAACATGGGTATGGTGGTCACCAAGGGCCGTGCTCTGGGAGGGTGTTTGGGTAACGCATGTAGGCTGACATGACAAGGTTTTGGAGTAAGCGGCCACAAGGCTTTGCTGGGGGCCGTGCTCTAGGGTGGGTGTTTGGGTAATGCATGTAGGCCCGCATGACTTTGGTTAAGTAAGCGGCCACAGGGTTTGGAGTAAGCGGCGACAAGGTTTGGAGTAAGCGGCCACAAGGTTTGGAGTAAGCGGCCGCATGGTTTTGCTGGGGGCCGTGTACTGGAGATTGGGACCTTCTATGGCATAATGCGATGTGGGCGGTTATTGGGTGTTTCATGAGGTATGCGGCCACAAGGTTTGGCTGGGGGCCGTGTACTAGGGGTGG
>Ga0214544_1012962_pt1 | contig 10485 bp, 8 predicted proteins | sample CNSS3metaG_FD_160074 | JGI IMG/M metagenome (GOLD analysis project Ga0214544, IMG submission 160074) | Root nodule microbial communities from cowpea collected in UCLA plant growth center, Los Angeles, California, USA - CNSS3 | ecosystem: Host-associated > Plants > Roots > Nodule | place: USA...
TAATGCTTATTACAAAGTTGTTTAATTTTCTTTTCTACAGTACCAAAATTCACAGATAAATCTTACATTTTGTGAAAACAGATATGGGCGAGACTGTGTTGAACCTGCAATCAAACCTGGGGATGCAACATTGGTACGTGAATTTGACTCTATCATCGGAATGGATAAAAAAAAAAAAGTATGAACAAAGAGAAAATGGAAAACCAGAAAAGAATTTGTGTGGATGAGTGTTTTTATCTATTGACTTAGTTTGATTCTTTTGAAATACAATTTATATGCAGACACTGATAAGGACTGTGACATGGCTTCTGCAGCAATTTCCTCAGTTGGCAAATCGGTTTTAGTCAAAATTTCTGCACTGTTTTGGAACTGCAAATGTTCTCCTTTCACAATTGATATATATATATATATATATATATATATATATATATATATATATATATATATATATATATATATGTATGTATAGCATCTTAGGATCCAAACTAAGAGAAGTTCGATGGTGTACTTTTGTAAGTTTGAGGTTTTGGAATAGTTAATTTCTAGAGATATATTTTTATTATCTTTTTCTTTTGGAATCACTCACTCACCTTTTTGTATTGCATTTTTAAGTTGAGTGAAAAATTTAGCTTTATCTTGTGAATGTAAAGCTATGTTTGTGTTTTTATTATAACGGTTTTTAAATGTTTATTTTTTATTTTGTGTTGGAATACAAATATGGATCTAAGTATTATATAAATAAAAAAGTTAAATATAGTATCACAATAAAATTAGTGTTAACCTCTTGTATAAATTAACTTATATATCATTAATGCTATGTTTCTTCGTAAATTACACATGAGAATAAATATTGAAATAAACGTGTTGTAGCCCAGTTAAATATAATTGAAAAAAGTTACGCAAGAAAAGTTATAATTTGGAAAAAAAAAGTGATGAAAGAAAATAAAATAGAGTTTTAAAAGTTTAAGCAAAATACATTGATAAAAAAATTCACTTTCAAAAAGTTCACTACCAAAATGTCAAGTAAATGAACACCGTAGAAAATATTTTTTGGAAGTGTGAAACTACCGAAACACGTTAAAAAACTATTTCAAAATAGTACTTTTATGAGAGTGTGAAAAGAAATCAACGTTGTGAAATGTTAAAATTTAAGTTATTTAAATTCTAACAATTACTTTTGATGATTATGGGAGTGAAGGAAGAAAATTTGGGAGTCCACCAAGAAAATGCCCAAGAATGAAATTGGACCAGTTAGCGAAATCCGAGATATTAAAAAGACACCAATCTAGGTTTCTAGGGTTCGTTTGTCTGTAAACGGCAGCTCCGTAACTAAAACGACACTCGCCTTTTAGGGTTTTTGTATATTTATACAAAGGTGACGTGGATTTCATTTTCAATTCAGAACTTGACAATGGGGTTTTGGGGTTAGTGATCTTCATTCTCCTTTCTCTTCTTTCTCCTTCGACCTTCGACGTAGTTCTAAATGCAACAAGCAATCAACTCTTTCACTTCTTATTCTGAAATTTTCTTTTTTAGCTTCTAATAATCTGTTTCTTCTTTTTCATTCGTTTTGAACTCTTCTATGTGTTTTTTCTATTTTGCGTTTTCGTTTTCATTTTCTTTGTGAACTCAGGGATTGAAGTTAAACCTGGCAAACCGTGTCCTTATCACTCTGACAATGTGCGAGGGAAGCTGCACGTTACTCAGGTTCTTCATTCATGACTCAACTTTTTCTTTCCAACATCCCTGCGATTCCAAGATTTTTTTTCTTGTATTGGGTTTGTCTTATGCAAATAACTGTTGCTCTTGTTTTCTTTGATATTAAAGTTTGGAATGTAATTTCATTGTGGGGTTTTAAGCTTGGACTCTTGATAAATTTGCTTGACCTTGTAATGCTTGATCGGTATAGTTCTTTGGGTCGATATAACATATGCATTGCATTTAAATGTAATTATATATGCATTTAAATGCAATTATATAGGCGGTGTGAATGTAATGACACTCAGGGAGTCCAAAGTCTGTTAATAATTTTTCAGTTGGATATAAAATGTCATGGTATTATGTATGAACTATTTCATTGTTGCCCTAAAATTTCAGGCTACTCTAGGCATTGGCTCATCAAAGGATAAAAGCATTCTTCAGTGCGCTTCTGGACATAAAAGTCCAGTTTTCTTGTGTTCACTGATACCAAATAGAATTGAGTCATGCCCTTTGAATCTTAAGTTTGACATTGATGACTTAGTTGCGTTCTCAGTGATTGGTTCACGAAGCATCCACCTTTCTGGTTTTTTCGCGGCTGATGATGGAGATGAGCTTAAGGATGACTATGAATAGTATCCTTCTGGAAAACTTTCATTTGTTGACTTATTTGCATTTCAATTTAAGTTTTTATTTATTTATTTTGTATAGTTGTCACTAAGACATGATTCTTGGTGCAAATTCTTTATCTTCTTGATTTTCTTACTACGGTATTGTGAAAGTGATTCATGGGGAGAAGATATTGAAGGAACTGACACAGATGAATCATCTGAATATGATAGTGAAGATGACTATGATGATGGCTTTATTGTTGATAGTGATGTTGACATGTACCAGTCTTCACCAGTCCCAAATAGTGGAGGTATTTTCATTCTATTATAAAATTTTCTTGAGGTCATGAAACAATTATACTCATTTTTTTCTCTCGTGTCTATTTTTCTTTTAATTTTGTAGTTTTCTTATTGATGTTCACATGTGTATAGAAATGTCCAATTTATAGTAAAATAGAATATGAAATGTCATGAAATACTCACATTCTACCACTATTTTTTGTGAAAAATAACAAACTGTCGAAGAAAATTTGTGTATGATTGTTATTGTGTACATCCATATACATTGTTTCTGGCATGTGTTCTGCATTCTCGTCATTTGACGATTCTTCTGCCATATATAATTGATATACATCATATTTCAACTGTCTGGCATGTGTCCTGCATTCTCGTCATTTGACAATTCTTCTGCCATATATAATTGATATACATCATATTTCAACTGTTGTGTGATAAGCCTGGGATGCTATCTGCTATAGCAGATTGTTGGGGATGCTATCTTCTATAGCATATTGTTGGCTTTCTGCCCTTTTCCACAATCTGCAATTTGTTAACATTGTGAGTGTAGGAAAGAAACTGAAAAAATTAATTATCCCCTTTTGTTTCAGTTATAATTGAAGAAATATTGGATGATGAAAAACCTACAAATGGAGATGATCAAAATAAGCAATTAAAGAAAAAGAAACAGGTAGCTAAGTTGAAACCAACAGACAGCAAAAATTTCGAGTCTGCAATTGTTGCTAAGGGTGAGACTGATCTTGTGGAGAGTGATGATGAAGATGAAGATGGTTTTCCAATTTCCACTGCTGGGAAAGATGTCTCTGTATCTCAGAAGGCAGATGCAGAAATGAAAGAACACGCACTTAAGAAAATTGAGAATGCCAACAAGAAGGGAAAAGATGTCGATCATTCTGCTGGAGTTAAACGGAAGGTTGATAGTACTGATGAAGATGTGCCACAGGATGGGTGAGAAAGATTTTCCAGTTTAATTACTCCCGAGAAGCAATTTCTATCTGATATTTGTTTTGCCCATCCGATTCTTTTCGAAATACTTTTAATCTATATTGAGCTAGATGTTTTGTGCTAAATCATTTCTGACAATGATAAATTGTTCAGGAAAAAGAAGAAGAAAAGAAATAAGTTAAAGGAACATATTAAAGGGGAAAATGCTGATGCATCTGGCAATAGCAATGAGACAAATGTTACTGCCCCAGATGAAAAGCATCCTGAGGCTGTCAAAACTACAACAAGCCAGAGTGATGTTTCTCATGCAAAGGATGAAAATGAGGGAAAGTTGGTCAATAATGAGTAAGAACTGTCAAACTAACTAGAATCAGTTTCACTCTACTAGGTTTTTGTTGTTACTGGCAGTGATTTTCTATTTAAATAGTACATACATATTTAACTTTCTATCTTTTCAATTGATTTTACTATCACAAATTTTTTCTTTGACTAAATCCTCAGAATATCTGGTACCAAACTAAAAAGTTGTACTGGAAATACCACAATTGGATATCAACTATATAAGATGTGTAATTGTTGGGTCTTGCTTGAGTTTGTGGTGAACTTTGCTCCTGTGGAGTCATTTCTAATAACCTTTTCTATCCTTGAGATATTGAAGATTGGAAATTAAGGGGGTGTGGGTTTCTTTGCCCCCTTTTTCACTTTTAAGGTTATGTACGGTTTTCTAATTATTTGTTTGTGATATTTGTTCCCAGGGTCAGTGCTGAGAAAAAAAACAAGAAAAAGAAGAAGAAAAAGACCAAAGAGCCGGAAGGGGCAGCTGCTGTAGATCAAATTACTTCAAGTGCCGAAAAGCAGAATTTGCTTATCACCTCAGAAAAAAAGGGGAAGAAACAAACTGAGACGAAGGCATCTCAAGTGAGAACTTTTCCGAACGGATTGGTTATAGAGGAGGTCCTTATGGGTAAACCTGATGGCAAAAGAGCTGCTCCTGGAAAAAAGGTTACACATCACCCACAAATTTTCTGATGGTTGCATTGGCGTAGTTCACTGAAGGATATCTGTCTTCAACCAATGTTTTTATATACTACTTTATTTTAACAGGAACTTATTGTTTGATTACAGGTCAGTGTTAAATATATTGGCAAGCTGCAAAAGGGTGGGAAAATATTTGACTCAAATGTGGGAAGAGCACCCTTTAAATTTCGCCTGGGTATGTAATCTGCTGATGTGTTGAATTTGCTGTGATTTTCCTTTTTGTGTATGTTTCACTATTTCATGTTGTATTTGCAGGTGTAGGACAAGTCATCAAAGGGTGGGAGGTTGGGATCAATGGTAATATATAATAAGATTTTAAGCTCTCTACTGGTTAATTCTTTATACCAATTAAAGTTTTCTTGTGTTTTCGACAGGGATGAGGATCGGGGACAAAAGAAGAATCACAATTCCACCATCTATGGGGTATGAATTTCCCAGTTTTATCTTTTATTTGTTGAATTCGTTTTCTCTACATTGATCGTGTGTAGCTCGTGTCGTGAAGTAAAATATATTTTCCCTTTGTTTTGAAATTAAAAAAAAAAATCGTAAATTTCAGTAGAAGCATTTGCATATTTTGCTTTTTTATTACAGTTATGTGGGAGCTCTGTTGTTTATGCCACAAGTGTTTGTTTTGTTGTGCAGATATGCAGACAAGCGCGTTGGGACTATACCACCAAATTCGTGGCTTGTATTTGATGTTGAGTTGGTTGATGTTGATCGCTAATTTGCAACTGTTGCAACTGTTCCGGTCCAAATGTTCTTGCATCTTTTTTCTCATTGTTTGTCTCGGGAAATGTTAACACATTTACCATTCTTTGGTTGGGTCATCTTAAGATAGAAGCCAAGTTTTGTAGGAAATTTTGGATTGTATGAAGGAATCACACAGATGAGTGTACAATTTTATTATTACATTTTATAACGGAACAAGAAATTATGTGTTATGTTGTTTTTTTTTTTAATTTTTTTTAGATAACTTTATGTTTAAAACATTATATTTTATCCGTAGCTATTAAATTCTTCTCTTTCATTCCATTTTTCAGTAAATTAAATCGATTTAAAATTTTGTGAATCTAAACATTTAGATCATCAGCTTATATTAATTTTTTCAAAAAAGTTTCCGTATATTTGGGTTAAGATGTAGCGGGAGTTTTAAAATTTAATGAAAAAATTAAGTTAAAGTGACAATTCGAATTCAATAAACTTTAAACACTTAAATGATTGTTTACAAAATCATTTCAGAGTATTTATGCAGTTTTGTTTTTTTTAATAAAAAATAATTATATTTAGGCTTAAATTATCATTTGATCTTAATTTTAATTATTTTTTTCAATTTGATCATATTTTAGTATTTTTATTCAATTTGGTCTCATTTTAGAATTTTTGTTCAATTTGATTCTAAATTTCAAAAATATTATTCAATTAAGTTCTTTTATTTAACTATAAGTCATTTAGGAATTCTTTTGCAAATCATTTTTCTAAGATTTTTAGGTCATCTTCTGGAATGAATAATAGCAAATCCTATCCAATTTTTCTTCCACTAGGAAATCTTTATCCAGTTTCAATTATTAGATCGCATTCAATTAAACGTCAGGATACAAGTCACATTAAAAAACGGTCACGTCACTGTACAGTACATCATGTCATTGAATGAGTGACATGTGCACACTGTTTTGTTATCAATTTTAAGTAAAAAGACTTAATTGAATTATATTTTCAATATTTAAGATCAAATTGAAAAAAAATTTGAAAGTAAAACCAAATTGAAAAAACTAAACCAAAACATCAAATAACTATTTAAATTTATATTTATTTTTTAAAGAGGTAGTTATTAATTACTGTAATTAGTACGGATATAATTATTGGCTAAAAAGTAATTTAGATGATAAAAAGTTAGCTTTAAAATAATTATTATTAAAATCAATAATTTAATCACTGAAATCTATTTTAATAAAATTAAAATTTTAAATTAAAAAAAAGTGAAAATATAATTTAAAACTTATTATTTTAAATCATCAAAAGGCTGATTTTAATTTGATAGCTGTAAAATATATTACACATTCCTTTTCAACACCCTCCTAGACGCTTCCTTCCACCTACTCGTAGAGGCATGACACACATAACAGCTGATTACAGTATTATTACAGTGTTCCACGAAACAGCATCTCTAACTGTCATATTGTCAAACAAGTGATGCGCAACTTCCAGATTCCCAAACCTACTATACATGGAGACCAAAGCATTGCGTTTTAAAATTCTGTAATCATCATTTCGTTTGATTTTAATTCTTAAGGCTATATTTAGACATGAATAATAAGATAAGAAGTATTATTTAGAATAATATATATAGATTAATTAAATATTAAATTTTTGTATTGATTTTCATTATTCAGTCAGCCTATTTAACTCTGCATTATTAGTTTATATATAAAAAAACATTTCCTACTCTGGAAATACATTTGAATATGCACTCAACTACTATACTCCTAACATAAGAATAAAAATCATGATATTGATCATCATCACCTTGACCAAGAATTTAAGAAGATTGGAGAGAAGCAAAAGGTTAAAGTGCCCTATACATTTAACAAGCATAAAGTCACCTCAAGAGACAGTCATCTCACAAGGAAACCTTTGGAATTTTTATTTTAGACAAAAGAACCAGTTAAAAGTGTAAACTATCTTTTAGTTAAAAATCCCTTGGAGAATAATCCAATATAGTTACAGCCAATTTATGAGACGGGGTTCTGTTTGCTATTAACATTTATTTCAGGAACACAAGTCAATAGATACTAAAAGCCCAAGTTTCACAAAAAGGGGCTCAGGTTTTTATCAAGAATGTAGCTAAATCATCCCCAACTTTAAAGAAAATACAAAAATGACAACATAAAGGATCAAATGCAAACACCATCATGCTTCTAATAGAATTTTAGGCTTTAGGCTGAAGCGACTTGATATGTGAGATTTGCTTTCCTGGGTTCAACCCCTTTGGGCAGGCACGAGCACAGTTCAATATGGTGTGACAACGATAGAGCTTGAATTCGTCATTAATGGCATCCAATCTCTCTTTAGTGTACTCATCACGACTGTCACTTATCCACCTGCAAATATCATCACAAACAATATCCCAGCTTTGAGAATAACCCAACTGCCAAGGTAATCTCTATCTATAACAGCCGATCAAAAAAATCTCCACCTATAACAGAGACACGGTGCACTAGATCATAAGCAATGAGTTTAATAAAAATGAAAGTATCTTCTAACGTGGAGATGAACTCGTTCTTTCCTATTCTTGACCAAGACGAACTAAGATCAACATAGGCTCCTCTAATTAACTCATTATTTAAAACTGTACCACCGACAAATATAGCTTACGGTCAAGAAAAGAAGTTGAAAGTTAATGTCTAATATAAAAGGAAGTTAATATGAGGCAAGAAGAACAGTGAGTGAATACTTAGTCATAACAAAAGAATAACTCCAAAAAATGGTAGTATTTATGGACGAAAAGATTTGAAGTAATTATTGCCTTCCTTCTATAGTTCGGTAAATATCAGCTATGTTGGTTAAAAGAGTCACCCTAAGAATGCGGGGTATTGCAGTTTCAAAAACAATACAGATATCATTCATTTGTCACATTCTTAGTAGAAGAATCTCGAATCAACCAAAATAAGTCACATACACAACAATGGACAGATTGTAATACTTGTAATAGATCCCCAAGCATTCAAAATAAAACCTAAAAAGAACCAAACAAATAATAATAAATCAATTCAGTGAAACAGAAACAGGCAAACTATGCCCCATCTCTTGAAGATTCTATTTAGCATAAGTACACCATGAGGCAGCATATTATCCTAATATTAACTTAAGAAAATCCATAAAGCATCATGCATATTTCATGGCAGGCGTATCATAAACCTTTCTCAACCCAAGCTTAAAATCAATACAGCAAAATCAGAGAACCCACCCAAAGTATAACCATAAACCAACCGACAAAAACAACAAAACAAAAACACACGCATGCTCACATACTCCTAATCAATCTCCTCTCGTACCCTCAATTTCAACCAATACCCTCAACTTCAACCAATAAATCAATGTAAACACATTCATACTTGGTTGGACTCATGCTCCAGAGAAGGTTAGAAAATACTAGAAATTTCATAAAGTTAGTATATGGTAGTTAAGAGTCAGCTGGAATAGACTACTGATAGGAACAATTAGTAATACAGAACAATCAAGATTAATTCTTGATTACTTTTATTGAACAACACTGCTTGTGCCAAAAGAGAAGAAGCCAGAACTCAAGATTACAACTGAGGAAGCTTTGAGAGATCCTCACTCTCCTACCAATCCTTTCTGAAAAAACCAAAAACTGCCTTTTTCCTATAACCTCTGATTATTTATAATAATCAGTTATATGATAGTTTTAAAAAAACGAAAACAGAATTACTCTACAGAGGTTATAACTGTCATAGTCAGTTATTTCTCTTTTCCCTCCTTTTATAAACTATTCCAAACCTATCATTACTCCGCCCCTGCAGATTCACCTTGTCCTCAAGGTGAAAGTCTGGAAACTCTTGCTGGATGGTTGTGGCAGACTCCCAGCTGTTTTCCAAATCTGGAAGATGCCTCCACTTTAGAAGAACCTCCAAATCTCCTTTAGCATCCTGGCGAGTATCCAACACTTTCTCAGGTGTCACCTCCAATATATAATCTTCAGAAAGCATGGGGGGTAAAGGTTGTGATGTGGGGATAGCAGTGGCAGCAGACTTTAGTAAGGATACATGAAAAACTGGGTGAATACGACTGTGGGCTGGAAGGAGTAGTTTGTATGCCACTGGACCAATACGTTCCAAAATCTGATATGGCCCGTAGAAACGAGGACTCAGTTTTTCATTAGGTCGTCTGGCCAAAGATTTAAACCTATAAGGTTGTATTTTAAGGAACACCCAATCACCAATTTAATATGTAACATCTCTTCTATGCTTGTTGGCTTGAAGTCGATTCTGCTCTTGAGCTCGACAGAGATTGGACTTTAATGCTTTCAAAATCGCATCACGTTCAACTTGCAACTGGTTGACACTCTCTATTTTAGAAGGAATGGTTGTCCCTTTCAAAAGCAAGGGTGGGTCGCGACCATATAAAGCTTTAAATGGTGTCATTTTTGAGGAAGCATGGTAATTAGTGTTAAACCAGAATTCGGCCCAAGGTAACCAGCTAGGCCATAACTTAGGTTGAGATCCTGTCATACACCTTAGATAAGTTTCCAAACAACGATTAACCACCTCCGTTTGACCATCCGTTTGGGGATGGTATGCTGTACTGTATTTGAGCTTTGTACCTGCTGTTTTGAACAATTCCTTCCAAAATTGACTTAAAAACAGTTTGTCCCTATCTGAAACAATTGTTGAAGGAAACCCATGTAACCGAACCACCTCTTTAACAAAAATGGCAGCCACATCTGCAGCAGTATAAGGATGTGCTAAAGCAAAGAAATGGGCATACTTAGTGAGGCGATCGACCACTACAAGAATAGTGTCCATCCCCTTTGCTTTAGGTAGACCCCCAATAAAATCCATGGAGATATCACTCCAAACCTAAGTTGGAATTGGCAATGGTTGTAGTAAACCAGCAGGAGCTAGAGTCTCAGTTTTATTCCTCTGGCAAGTGTCACACTGCATCACAAAATTCTTAATATCTCCTCTCATGCCCTCCCAATATAGAACACCTGCAATTCGTTTAAGAGTGCGAAAGTACCCACTATGACCTCCTAATGGAGATTCATGAAGCTCTTTAATGATAGTAGGGATTCGACTATAATGTTTAGGCAAAACAAGTTTGCCTTGATAGTACAATTTCCCCTTTTTTAGTTGAAACTGTGCATGAGCAGTAGGAT
>Ga0214544_1012967_pt1 | contig 10481 bp, 5 predicted proteins | sample CNSS3metaG_FD_160074 | JGI IMG/M metagenome (GOLD analysis project Ga0214544, IMG submission 160074) | Root nodule microbial communities from cowpea collected in UCLA plant growth center, Los Angeles, California, USA - CNSS3 | ecosystem: Host-associated > Plants > Roots > Nodule | place: USA...
CTTGACATACAACTTTAATTACATTCTAAATTGATCTATTCCATTGATACACGTCAACATCTTTTTAAAACATTAGATTATCATCATATAGATTATTAAATATCCAAAAACCCATTGCTATGACCACAATATTACATATAAAAAAAACCTGTGCGTTGCACGGGTAGAAGGACTAGTTATTATACAAATTAAAAAAAAAATTACACTTTAGGGTAAATCCTTCTTCACCTCAATGATAAAAAGATCATGCGCGGGAAATAAGATAGATTGTTAATTCATTTATTTTATTTCTCATTTATAAGGAATTCATAACTGGTTCACAATGACTTACTTGGTCATCTTATCCAAGAATTTGTTTGCCTCATGATATAAACTATGTATAAGAGAAAGTCAACATTGTAGTACTTCAATTTTCAGCGGCATTAAATAGAGTTGACTTATTTTTCAGTACTTTTTTCACCAGAAGTCATTTTCAGGATAGTTGGAAGAGATTATTTGGAGGAAAAATTCCACGGATGCATTCAATAGTTGATATCACTACTTACAACTTCTCTTCCCCACATTTCTCTATTGAATTTATTTAATGATGCTGAAACTTGAAGAACCATAGTTATTTTGAGACCCCCTTTCATTGATATATCCATTTGACAAGTATGATTAATAATAAAATATAAGATTAAGATATTAGTTTTAATAGTTGAATAAAAAATTAATATAGATATTTGTAAGATGCTAGTAAAAATTTGAAGTGTCAAATATCATTGCTCCAGCACGACCTTCATCCTGTGCCTCTCAAAACAAGGCCAAATCTTAATTACTTAACTTCGCTATCCATTTCTAAGGCCTTATTCTTTTTTTCAATTACTCGGATGATTCCCACTTTGGTATAGGTGTGTCAATCTGGTACTCGCTTTTAAAAAAGTGTCAGTTGCATCCCAACTTTTGAAAAAATGCTTCAATTAGGTCCTTTTCAGATAGAGTTGACTAACACGTTAGTCAACGTGCAATGTGTCAGTCTGTGCAACGTCACTATCAGACGCCATTGTGTTGATTTCGATTTAGTCCCTATATATGTCTTTTTTTTTCAATTTAATACCTACTTATGTGTATCTAATTCAATTTTGTCCCAATTTTTCTATATCAGAACAACACTCCTCTTGTTGTTTTGAGGAGAGCATAATTGTTGTAAGGATGGTGTATTTAGACATTGGTGACTGATTTAAGAGAGTGAAATAATAAATAACTAATCATGAAAAAGTATGCCAGAAAGATGTGAATAATTTAATGAATTAAATTATTCTAAATTATATTTAAGTTGTTTAAATTGTACAAATTATTTTAATTGTACAATAACATTCTGCTTTGAAATATATTCTCATATTGTAATAAAGTTTACAAGAAAAACTGATATTACCAACGGTCAAAATTCGTCGGTAATGGTCAAAATCCGTCGTTAAATCAACATTATCGACGAATTATTGACGGTAAAAAATTTGTCTGTAAAACCCTTGTCGGTAAAATTTTACCGACAGAATTGATAATTACTGATAAAAAAATTCGTCGGTAAATCTGTCGATAATTACTGATGGAAATTTCGTCGGTAATTACCGACCAAAAAATCTCTCGGTAATTACCAAAAAATTCGTCGGTAAATAACATGCATTGTTCATCTTCTTCCTCCTCCTTCTTTCATTTTTTTTTTTCGTTTTTTTCTTTGTCGTCGTCGTCGCCACCCTTGCCGTCGTCGTCGCCGCCACCGCGGCTATTGTTGTCGTCATCATCTTCTTCTTCTCATTCTTCTTCTTCTTCTTCTCCTTCTTTTCCTTCATTTTCTCCTTCTTCCTCTTCTTCTTCTCCTCCTTCTCGTTCTTCTTCTTCTTATTTTTCTTCTTCTCCTTCTGCTTCTTCTCTTTCTCTTTTTCCTTTTCTTTCTCCTCCTCCTGCTTCTTCTTCTCCTCCTCCTCCTTCTCCTTCTCTTTCTTCTTCTTCTTTTCTTCTTTTCTTCTTTTTCTCGTCTTCTTATAAGGTGAGTTTGGGCAAGAAAAATCCCACTCCTTTTATCGACGGATAAATTCATCGGTAAATTCGTCGATAAAAATAAATTTAAATTATCGATGAATTTTACCGACGGATTTTAAGTTACGTAAGTATCGACAAATTTTACCGATAAAAAAAATCTGTCGACAATGTAAATTTGACGAAAAATTTACCGCCTCTTTTATCGACGAATTTATTCGTCGGTAAAAATTTTTTAAAGTATCGACGAATTTTACCGATGGAATAATCCGTCGACAATACAAGTTTGGGCGAGAAATTTCCCGCTTCTTTTACCGACGAGGATAAATTCGTCGGTAAATTCCTCTGTTAAAAAATTTGAATTACCGGCGGATTTTACCGACGGATTTTTCTGTCGATAAATGAAATATGTGTTACCGACGGATTTTTCGTCGATAATTAAAATTTAAAAATCTGTCGATAAAATTTGTCGATAATTCAAATTTTCCGACTAAAACATATCTGTCGATAAAATTCTGTCGGTAATTTCAGGTTTTTTTTGTAGTAATTAATCTAAATATTTTTTGTTTAAATTAATATATTTGTGCTTAGAGAATCAAAGTAATAACTTGCAAAGACTTCAAAAAAGCATTCAATATGTCATTTTTTTAGGTGTCCTCTTTTAAGTTCTTGTCCTTCCTCAAGTGAACAGGGAACATATCTATAGATGGCATTCCAACACCTAAGTAAACAAGATGCTTTAGCCAATAGTCAAATATGGTATTTTGTGATTAATGAAAAATACGTACCTAATTACCTTAAGCCATGTGTATTTATAATAATTTCAAAGGTCATTACTTGATACATTACATGGAACTTACCCAGTACCTGGTTATGAGCCTGGAATAGGGGCCCACTTACTTGTATGAGTCTGGTCTTTGAGGCCCACTCATCTATACATGATTAACTATTTCGACTAAGGTAACTACATCTTTGTGTATACAATGTAGAGTTAAGTATTTACTGGTTTGACGACAAATGTCCAGCTATAAAAAGTGTTTGGCTGAGTCTTAAGGATCGATAGTAAGTTGTTTTTGTCGAGATAATAAGTACCCGACCTGGGCTATGTTTCTAGGACTAGGTGTGAACCTGTTCTGAAAGGGTTGGTAAGTATTCGGCCTAAAGGTTTAATCGAGACTGGGGACTAACCGGCCTTCAACAATACATCAACCTCCGGTCTTTGGCATGATTAGTGTTGAAGACTATAAAGAGTTATATGGTAGAATGAATCGTGATATTTTCTTGATGTCATTATTTATGAATTTTGCAAGTCCAAGTAGTTGGCGACCCTTGGTTATCTGCCTTTCTACTTTCTATAGGCATAGTAGCCTCCAAGCCTCGAGAAGTGTATCGGTGAAGAGGTTGTAAGAAGAAATTATTGATTTATAATTTAAAATGGAGTTCACATTGAGCTCAACCAAGTTGTGTCGAGTCCACATTAAGTTGAGAAGAGTCAATCACATGTTAAGCCAAGTTAAGTCAAACATACTTGGTTGAACTAAGTTGACCAACATCGAACCAAGTCAAGTCGGGTACACTTTGAACCCAATTCAAACCAGATCATGTTAATTCATGCTTATATAGGGTTGGCCAATGTCAGGCCTAAATCATTGGCTTGGGTCATATCCAAATTAGGTTAATTTAGCCTAGCCGGACAAATTGGGTTAGGCCTCAACCTTCCAAGTTTCAAATAGTAAAAAATTATTAAAGATCAATTTATAATTATTATAAAACATTTAAAGATTAATTTATAATTTAAAATATTTTAAGGACTCATACAATTTTGAAAAATATTTAAGAATTAAAATATTGAAAGGAAATATTTTAAGAAATATTTAAGAGTTAATTAAATTCTTGTTATGGTTCAAATCCATTTTAACCGTTTTCCTAATCCACTTTATGTGGGACTTTTTGAGGGTTAAGATTTTTTCAACCTACTCATTTGTTAAACCAATAAAAAGAGTTATTTTAAGAATGGGTTGACGGTGACCATGTACATAGGTTAGATCGACAATTCTATTAAACACACCATATATACATACTGTAGAATGATTTGGTATTTTATTAATCTAACTTAACTTCACTTATAATATATATATTTTTAAACCAAATGCTTATGATTAATATATCTAAATTATCGACATGTCTAATAACCCCAAAAATCAAACTTTCACACATGACTTTGTGCATTTTGCTACTGATACACATCAACTGACATCAAATCATCGATATTTCAGTTTCCTGTATTCAGAGTTTTATTTGATAAACCAAGTGCGTAAATATTGTATACTTCATTGCTCCTCGCCAACTCTCTTCTTTGATTCTAACACTCTTCAGCAGACATGTTTGGGTTGGCTTTCGCTATTGTTTTCCTTTTGACTGCAACATTTGCAGTGTTAACTTCATGTGGCCATGCAGCACTTGGTTGCAATGAACAAGAAAGGCAAGCTCTTCTAAGGATCAAAGGAAGCTTTAAAGATTCATCATGGTTTTCATCTTGGGAAGGAAGTAGTTGTTGCCAATGGAAAGGTGTAGACTGCAATAATCTTACAGGCCATGTTGTCAAGCTTGATCTCAGAAATCCTTGTTATCCGTTAAGTCATGAAGAAAAGTTGCAACTTAACTGTAAGTTTTACGACTACGTCCTTAAAGCTCAACAGGTTCACCCTTCTATATTGGAGCTTAAATATCTAACTTATTTAGATTTGAGTGGAAACAAATTTCATAATAGTTCAATACCAGCGTCCATTCAAACTTTGCAACATCTGCAAGCCCTTTATCTCTCTGATAGTCATTTTAGTGGTAGGATCCCGTACAATCTTGGGAACCTCACAAAATTGCTCATTCTTGATTTGAGCTTCAATGCTCTCTATGCGGATGACTTCTACTGGATTTCTCAACTTTCATCCCTCCAATACCTTTACATGAGTGATGTGTATCTTGGCAAGGCACAAAATTTGTTGCAGTCACTCGACATGCTTCCTTCTTTGATACAACTAGAATTAATCAATTGTGGACTTGATAAGTTGCACACCCATAAACATGTTAGCACCACAAATCTTTCCAGACTGGAATACCTCTATCTAACAGAAAATGGACTTCAGACTCCGTTTGTGGATGCTTTTCAAAATATGACTTCCATTGCAGTCATTGACCTTTCTCACAACAACCTGAATTCCACTCCCTTCTGGTTGGGAACCTCTGCTAACCTCGTCTGTCTATTTCTTGATAGTAATGCTCTTTATGGCTCACTTCCATCTGCTCTACAGAATCTAACTTCCCTGGTTTATCTCGGCCTTTCACAAAACAAGTTTCATTCTGTTCCGGGGTGGTTAGGAGAGTTAAAGGGTCTTCAATACCCCAGTCTTTCAGGTAATGATGTCAATCATATTGAGGGATCTCTAGCATCTCTTCTGGGAAACTGTTGTCATCTTCAACAATTAGATATGTCAAGAAACAAAGTTCAAAGTGATGCACTTGGAAACCATATACAGTCTAAATGCATTAGGCACGATTTGATGTATTTGGATTTAAGTCACAACGAATGTAATGGTCATTTGCCACCATGGTTGGGACAGCAAAAAAATCTAAGTTCATTGATTATGACTGACAGTAAATTGGTGGGATCTCTTCCTTGTGGGATAATAACAAAACTTGTCGATCTGAAGATATTGGTGCTTTCCAACAATAACTTCACGGGTTCTCTTCCTGACTGTATCGGGGAACTTGTCAGTTTAAACATTTTAGTACTTTCTTCCAATCATTTTGATGGGGTCATTCCAAGGAGTTTAGTGCAACTTGTAAGCCTAACAGATCTAGATCTTTCACAAAACTCTTTAAATGGTACCATTCCTCACAATATTGGTCAACTTCAAAATTTGTCCACCTTATATCTGTCTGAAAATAAGTTACAGGGAAACATTCCTTACAGTCTTAGTCTGCTTCTAAACCTTCGCAACTTAGACATATCCCTTAATCATTTGGAGAATTTGGTGTCTGACATAAGATGGCCCAGCCAACTTGTCTACTTAAATCTCACAAATAATCATATCAGTGGGTCACTTCCCCAAGATATTTCTGATAGTTTGCCCAATGTCACTCACTTGCTTCTTGGAAACAACCTTATAAGTGGTCTCATTCCAGATTCATTGTGCAGAATAGACTCTTTGTACAGTCTTGACCTTTCGGGAAACATGTTAGTTGGTGAAATTCCTAACTGTTGGAGTGTTACTCAAAGACCCGGTGTCATAAATTTGGCTTCCAACAAATTATCAGGTGTCATTCCGAACTCTCTGGGTAATCTACCCACGTTGGCATGGTTGCATTTGAACAATAACACCCTACATGGGGGTTCTCCATCATCTCTGAGAAATTTAAATCAACTTTTAATTTTGGATGTTGGAGATAACCATTTGTCTGGGATTATCCCTTTATGGATGGGGAATATCTTTTCCTCGATGCAGATTCTAAGGCTTCGGCAAAACAGGTTTAATGGAACAATTCCTTTACAATTGTGCCAACTTTCTGCTCTGCAAATGTTGGACCTTTCAAACAACAACTTGATGGGTCAAATTCCTCATTGCATCGAAAATCTCACAGGTATGGTCTCAACAAAAAATACTTCTTTCAACCAACCTAGTAGATATGTTGAATGGTATGAACAAGATGTCAGAGTGGTCATGAAAGGAAGAGAACTTGAGTATACAAGAAATCTAAAACTTGTGGTAAACTTGGACTTGTCAAACAACAATTTGATTGGATCTATTCCAGATGGAATAACATCACTTGGTGCATTGCTTGGCCTAAATCTATCACACAATCATTTATCAGGACATATCCCTAAAAGAATAGGAGACATGAAATCACTAGAATCTCTTGACCTCTCTCATGACCAACTTTCTGGTGCAATTTCAGAAAGCATAACTAGTTTAACTTGGTTAAACTACTTGAATTTGTCCTACAACAACTTTTCAGGACCAATTCCCAAAGGGACTCAATTATCAACCCTTGATGATCCTTTTATTTATGCTGGCAACCCATTTCTATGTGGACCTCCACTGCCGAATAAGTGTTTTTATGATCACTTCAATGGTGGTAATGAAGATGGAGAAAAAGATGACAAAGAGGATAAAGTTGAGAAATTGTGGTTTTACTCTGTCATTGCACTTGGCTATTTTATTGGGTTTTGGGCTGTGATTGGAAGCTTGTTGTTGCATAGAAGTTGGAGGCTTGTTTACTTTCAATATGTTGATGAGTCAACACAGAGGATAAATGTATCATTGGCTATACATTTAGCAAATTTTAAGGAATCATTGACAGGAATCCTGATGCTGCGTGAGACATTATGGTAGTGTTTATGCATTCGGTCTTTCTTTTATGCTCTTGGAGGATTTCATGTTTATTTTGCTTCATAACTAATTACTTGGACTTTGTAAAATAGGAATAGATGCTACTCGTAGAATTTCTTGTTTACATAATAATTGCTAAAATGCCGCATGTTATGTCCTTTTCCAATTCCCAAATAATCTGAGTGCCTGCCCTCATTTAAGAAAGGTTGATGTTTCCGGTGACTTGGGAAATATAATAATACTTTATAATAATTATTTAAATTTCAGTTTGAACATGAAGAAAATCAGAACGTGTGTTCATATTTCTGACTCTTGCGAAAAGTTTTTCCCTGTACGACCTGTTCTACATAAATTTTGTAATAATTTTTTGATTATTAAAATTTAACAACTTTCTCGTATGTTATTGGATGTGAAAGTAGTCTTTGTTACTACCGTCAACTCTTAGGAGGAGCAAGTATTAAATAAATTTAAATAGATACGTTAAATCAATTACACATATTTTATATGCTATTACGAGTACTAATGTTTATTTTGTATTTCAAATATTCAATGACGAGCACATTGACACATAATGTTAAAAACGTGAATTTTTAAGCTTATATAAATTAAAAAAAAAATCCAAGCCAATATTAATCATAAATAATAAATGGATATTTTGATTCTAATAGTGCAAATCAATGATATTTTTGTTTTGGTAAGAAATACTTATAAAGATACTCAACTAAAGCTAACTTAAAATATTACAGATCATCAAACTAATAAAGGAGGTTGCAAAAGTTATATATATGACCTGCAATTTCCTTTTAGAATAGAAGGAAGAAACTTAAGATGTTTGTTTGGTGAAGAATGGAAAGATTATGTATACTATAAAATAGTGGGAGGCTACGGCGACGGAGTATATGTTGTCCCGTCGTCTATTGGTGGGTAGTGGTGATGGTAGTGGTGAGTTGAAATCTTGCAGAGGTGAACCTTTACTAGTGAACTCAGCAAGTGTTGTAGGGTGAAGATGGTGAGTATAAGGAACAAAACTAGCATCTTCCTCTTCATAATTAATCTACCAATTCTATTTATTTATGCTTTAATTTACCAAAACAAATCCTATTTTAAATTATTACTTTTAAAAGAAATTTGTCACCACTTTGTTAAAATTCAAAATAAAAGTAAATTTATGTTTTACATCGAAACTTTATTAACTTAACAACATTGTAAAATAAATGTGAGACAAAATCATAAGATTACTCCAAATTTATTGTTCCTGTCCTAACTCTCATCCTTGAATGTCCTGTATAAGCACATAACAAACACAAGGGTAAGAGTAAGGGTAAGCTAAAATAGTAAGAGGCAAACCATGTTAGAATTTTGGCACATATAAAATTTAACTTTTCCCTAGAATCCTTCTCTTTATTAAAAGTAAAGCATATAAAAAAACATTAAGTAAACTCCCAGAAAAGATAGATGTATCACTAAAGACAACTTAAAAACATGTCTTTTTTAGTTAGAATTTTTTTCATATCTTATTTCTAACTTAGAAAATCAAACCCAGTCCAAACTCAATATTCTTTCATGAAACCTAAAGATTTATATTCTAAAAATGAAAATCAATAGTACAAGTAAATAAACCAAATATTTCATATATAAAATCATCATTTTTTTTAGCAATGTCCCCAACAATGGAACAAACTCAGACTCACATAAAGTTCTGCAACCTTCCAACAAACTCAGACTATCAAAGTCCCAACCTCCTCAACAAATAACAAACTCAAACTTTCACAATCATATAACTTCTCTGACTAATGCAGCAAACTCTAACTCACACAGAGTCATATAGTCTCCTAGACTAATGGAACAAACTTATATTCTTACAAAGTCTTACAACCTCTCCCAATTAATAAAACAAACGACTTAGAGAGTCCTACGATCTCCCTCATGAGCTTTAAATAGAGTCAATAGAGAGGTTTGGAAGAGATTTTGTGCACTTGTTATATCAACTAAATTTAATGCATTCGTGGAATTTTTTCTCAAAATAAATCTCTTTGTCATCTATTTTTCCAAGTAGACTCAAACAATATTAATTTTCAAAGTAGACCATTTCAAAGTTAATTTGTACCTTTTTTTTTTTTTGCGTAAGAATATTTTTCGTTAGTTTTTTTTTTTTTTTAATAATTAAATTTGTATACAATTTAATTTTAATTTGATTAAGTCCAAATGCGTTTTAACAGTTCTAGTTGAAAGTTGTGTAAGTATGCGCTTTAAAAATAGAATTTGAGTTAGCTCACTTCTTTCATATTTGCTTCCAATTCTACACTGAAAGCCAAAACTTCAAAATTTTGGATATAATTTTAATGGCAAAAATTAGCTCGGTAGACATGAAATACACACTTTCCCTTTTCGTTACCAATCAAATTTATTTTCTCTTATTAGAATTTTCTAATTCTTATCTCTTCCCCTTAAACCGTATATTTTTAGAATTGATCACCACCTCTTATTGGCCTAAAAAACAAGGGGACAAATTATTCATTGAACTTTTATGCAGCTGTAATCTCGAGAGGTAATCTCCAAAATGTACTTAAATATACAATAAATATACCATAATCAACTAATAAAATCTCTACCATTTATGAGAATAATTTTCTGTTGAGAATGTCATTAAGTACTAAGTAAGGGAATGAATTCAAATATTTCTTTTAAGTCAGGGTTCATGTTTATATGTAGATCTAAAATAACAAAAAATCATTTTTTTTTCATTAGTTACGTTAGTTCCTAAATTCTTATTAATAAAATATCTCTTCAATATAACTGTTTTAGAGATTTAAATTGAATTTTTAATAATATAGAAACCAGATTAAATAGATTATATAAGCCAAAGAACTAAATATATATTTTAGTCAATAAATAAAAGATGAAGTTAAACAAATAGGGGTTTCTCCCTCCACCTCCAAACACTTTCTTTTGTTTTCTCAATTTTTTTTTTTTATAAATTTTCATTTTGTCCCTCAGTTAAAATAACTTTTTTTTTTTAACTGATCCACCCCCAAATTTTTTTCTAACGGATATTGATATACGGTTTCTTTTTTTTTT
>Ga0214544_1012975_pt1 | contig 10464 bp, 4 predicted proteins | sample CNSS3metaG_FD_160074 | JGI IMG/M metagenome (GOLD analysis project Ga0214544, IMG submission 160074) | Root nodule microbial communities from cowpea collected in UCLA plant growth center, Los Angeles, California, USA - CNSS3 | ecosystem: Host-associated > Plants > Roots > Nodule | place: USA...
CCATGTTTTTGTTGAAAAATCTCAAATAGGTCCTAAGATTTTTTTTAGTCTCAATTAGGTCCATATTTTTGAAAATGTGTAACAATTAGGTCCATTCCGTTAGTATAGAGTTAACGGTGTTAAAGATGTGCCACGTGTCAGCTCCACATTTTTTTGAATTTTTTTAAAAAAAATTTAATTTTTTTTTAATTTTTTTTTTTAATTTTTTGAATTTTTTTTTGAAAATTATTCATGCCACGTGTCACGTCAATATTGTGCCACGTGTCAAGTCAGTAAGATGACACGTGTCAAATCATTGTCTAAATCTCAATTTGGTCCATATATTTGTTATTTTTATTACATTTCAGTCCATTTTTAAAAATTTTTTTAAATATATTTATTTTAACTTTTTACAAAATTGTTTTAAAATTTTATATTTAAATTTATAAAATTATTAATTTTAAACCAATTCTAACATTTGTATATAAATTATTTAAAACAATTTTGTAATAAGTTAAAATAAATATTTTAAAATTTTAAAACAAAATATAAAATAAACTTAATATTATTAAAATGTTTAATAAAAATATCATTATAAAATTTATATAAAAGTTAAATTTGATCTCAATTTGAAAATGATGAAATTGAAAATTAAAAAAAAATGGACTGAAATATAATTAAAATAACAAATATATGGATCAAATTGAGATTCAAACAATGACTTGACACGTGTCACCTTACTGACTTGACACGTGACACAATATTGATGTGACACGTGGTATGAATAATTTTCAAAAAAAATTACAAAAATTCAAAAAAAAATTCAAAAAAATTCAAAAATTCAAAAAAATAAGAAGCTAACACGTGGCATATCCTTAAGACCGTTAACTCTATACTAATGAAATGGGCCTAATTGTTACACATTTTCAAAAATATGGACCTAATTGAGACTAAAAAAAATCTTAGGACCTATTTGAGATTTTTCAACAAAAATATGGACGAAGAGAGTATTTTAACCTAAGAATAACTAAATGTAAAAGCATTTGCAATATTCTTTTTCCTTTTTTCTTGTATGCGTCTCAACCTTACTTATTTTATTTGTTTTCTCATATTTTGTTTGCATTTTTTCTTTTTTATAAGACGGAACAAGTTTTGAACTAGTTTGGTTTTCATGTATTTGTACTTAGAAAATTTTTCAAAAAATTTAGAACTAGTTCTGAATTTTATATTAGTTCCCCAAACTCACGAATAGTTTGACTCTGAACAAGTTATAAGATTCAGAAAATCAAAGATAAATGATTATATGAATATGATTGACTTCAAACAAAGTAAAAAAAGAAGTCAAGAATAAAAATGTTAGAAGTTCGTAGACCAAATGCAAATGATTCAGGAATATTGAAATAAGTAAATGAACCATTAGAAGAAAAAAAATGGAATGGAACATGTAAGGAAACTAAACTAAACTAAACTCAAAGGAAATATGAACATGACAACAAACTAGAACTTATCTCTTGAAGACCTCAAGCCTAGCTTTTGAAGCCAAAATGATGGAGCTTCTTCTCTTCCAAGGAGTGAAAGATTGAAAATTCTTAAAACTTTTCAAGTTTTCAAAAAGAAACTTAGATTGTTCCCTTTCCGAGGAAGGTTACTTTGTGAAGAACTAGGAGAAGATTAAAGATTACTCTTGAACAATGTTTGGACAAGGTACTCTTGAAAAGGAGTTGAATGAAGTTTAAACTCTTTTCACACATAGACCACACAAACAATACAAAACAACATAAACAAATTTTATATTAGTTCCCCAAACTCACGTATAGTTTTTCCCTATTCATTGATTTTATATTAAATTAACACTCCTGTAGCAGGAGAATGCACTCCCTGTTTACTGTAGTTTGAGCTCTGATATTCTTCATAACTTCAGTTACCTTTTATTAAGAATTAGAAATCTTAGGGACTGATTGATAAAAGAAATATTTTACATTGCCACTGATTAAGACAAATTGAACAGAGGTGCTTAGTATGCACGAAAGGTGTTAAACAAAAGTAAAGTCTCAGATACAGAACAAAATTGAGCAACTTCTGCAACATGAATAATGAGTTTCTTTACACAAGAAGAATGAACTGTGTATGATATGTGTTTTCTATGTAAACTGTATTGGAACTTACACTATGCACAATTTTTCTATCTTGAGTCACAAAAGGCTACACAAGGTGTCCATAATTTGAGTCCCCAATAGGATCGTATATCTTAATAAGCATGGCTAGAACCTCCTTCATGTTAGGCCTAGCCTGTGGTGCATCATGTGTGCATTTCACCCCAACTTGAAGCAACTCACCCATCTCCTTAGCACCCTCAACCACCCCACTTCCCTTCAACAAAACTTGCACAGATTCACCTAACCCTTGTCTTCCACAATCCATCATAACACGCCTAGTCCATTCCACCAAACACTCTTCTCCTCCATCCACTGCTCTTCTCCCAGTTGCAAGCTCCATAACCAGCACCCCAAAGCTATACACATCCCCTTTTGTAGTGGCTTTCCATGTTTGTCCATATTCTGGTGCAACATACCCCACTGTGCCAGCCACTATTGTGCTCACATGACTGTCTCCAACATCAACAATCCTAGCAAGTCCAAAGTCTGTGACTTTGGCCTTCCCATTTTTATCTAGCAACACATTACTGGCCTTAACATCTCTATGCACAATAGAAGGGTAGCACTCATGGTGCAAATAGACAAGTGCTCTAGCCACATCAATTGCCACTTCTAGGCGCCTCTTCCATTTCAACCGTTTTGTATCAGTCACAAGCTCCTCCAAGCTTCCACCTCCTATGTACTCATAAACAAGTATCTTCTCTGAACCGTAGAGGCACCAACCATAGAGTGTGACAAGGTTTGGATGAGGCCAGCTAAATCCATGACCACTTAGAACCTTCATTTCAGCTCTGAATTCTTTTTCACCCTCAGTTCCTTCCCTTTGGAGCTTCTTCACTGCCACCTCTCTCCCATCCGGAAACGACCCTCTATATACTGTTCCATACCCACCCCTTCCTATCACTCTCTCCTCTGTGAAGTTTGAGGTTGCTTTCAAGATGTCTGCATGTGTGAAAACTGTCTTGTTCAGGTGGAATATCTTAACTGTGTCAGAATACCACGGTGAGGATCCGGAGCTGCCTGAATCATGTGCTTTCTTTTTCTTTATATTCTTCATATTCTTCATCAGGTTTCCTGGTTCCACAGATGGACTTTTCACCAAGAAGCATATTACAAGGAAAAGAAGTCCAAATACCACTATAGCTAATCCTAGAGCCAAAACCAAAGACCATTTTGTGGGATTCTTCAAGACTCTTTGTAATGTGCTATTTCTATCATCAGAGATGTTAAAGAACTTTGGGAGTTTCAAGAAGGGGTCACCCAAATATGAATCCTTGTCAAAAGTGAGTAAGTGTCCGGATGGTGGGACTGTACCAGATATGAGGGGATTGTACGAGATGTTGAACCTGCTAAGCTCATCCAAGTGTACCAGACTTATGGGAAATGTTCCAGAGAAGTTGTTCCTAGACAAATCAAGATCCTGTAGACACTTCATGTCGCCAATTTCACTTGGAATTTCACCAGAAAAATTGTTTCTGGTCATGTTCAAGACTACGAGTGGTAAACCTGTCATCCCTATAGGGAATTTCCCAGTGAACTTGTTATCTCCCAAATGCAACATGCTAAAGTTTACCATGGTTCCAATTTCTGAAGGAATCTCACCACTCAAATCGTTCCCACTTAGCTGAATATACCCTGCTATGTGTGATGATCTAGCAGAGGGCTCAGAAGTACACATGGGGAAGATACCATATCCTTTGAGCAACCTGTCCCAAAGGGCCCTACAATTCTTCCTTGTCAGGATGGTATACACAAAGCTGAACGGAGGGTAATCAGCAGGTATCCATCTCTTCATTGCTAAGCACTCACTATTGCCAGCAACAACACCCCCAAGATTCTTTTCATTTGATTCAAATGTGGCCCTTGCATTCCTTCCAATTCTTGTAAGATCGGGAGGAATTTTTCCATATAGTTTGTTGTTTGCAAGGTTTAGCCATAACATGCTTGAGCAGTTTCCCAACTCTGGTGGGATTTCTCCGGTTAATGAATTATCTGAAAGGGTTAGCCACAACAGAGTAGTCAAGTTTCCAAGGCTTGGTGGGATCGTTCCACTGAAACTGTTGAAGGCAAGATCAAGTGCCATAAGGCGATTCAACTTTCCCAATTCAGGAGGAATAGATCCAGAGAACTGGTTGTAGGTTAAGGTTAAGAAAGCGAGTGAAGACATTTCTGAGATTTCAACAGGTAATGGACCAGAAAAATTATTGAAGCTCAAGTCCAAACGTCTAAGGTTTGTCAATGTAAAAATGCCTGATGAGTTCAACCCTCCAGTGTAGGAATTTGAGTGCAGCACAAGAAACTTCACTTGCTTGAATTTCCCAAAAATCTCCTGCACTTCCCGACCAAATTTGTTTCTGCTCAAATCCAAGATGAACAAATTGTTCAAGGTCAAAAGGGTCTCTGGGACATCCCTTGAGAAAGTATTGTTCGCCAAGAACAATCCCTCAAGACCAGAAATGGAACCAATTTCACGGGGAATATCTCCGGTGAAATTGTTACTAGAAAGGTTGAGAACCACTAAGTTCTTGCAGTTGGACACCTCCTTCGGGACCTTACCAACAAATAAATTCACTGAAAGGTCCAAATTTTCGGTGCTACAGTTCACTGGAAAAGCCTGTGGAGGAACAACCCCAGTGAGAAAATTCTCTGAGATTGAAAACTCTCTCAGCCTGGAAAATCCAGTCCACAAAGTCCCATTTAGATGGTTGGTGCTCAAATCCAAGTGCTGCAGACTCAAGCATTGATCAAAGAATCCATGAATTCCACCACTCAAGTGATTCTCTGAAACATTTAAAGTCACCAAACTGTCACAAATTGCAGGGAAACTCAGCCCAAGTTCCCCACGGAACCTATTAACAGACAAGTCCACGGTTTGCAACTGAGTCAATCCCTTTAGATTCAACTCCCCCTCGAGAGTGTTATGCGAGAGATTGAGATACACAAGCTTCTGGCTCATCCTCAAGTCCTCAGGAATCCCCCCAGAGAGAGAGTTCCAAGACATGTCAAGGTGTCTGAGCTCAGTGAGATTAGAGAACCCATCGAATATGTTACCATATATTTCACTGTAAGAGATATCCACTTTCACAACCCTCGTTGTTGTCCCGTTCAGGAGGCTGCAAGCGATTCCTGACCAATAACAAGGATTTGAACTGTTCTTGTTCCAGTTTATGTACCCTCCTCTGTTTGTTCGAGTTTGGTTCAGCAAATAAGATTTCAGCTTCAGCAGAACTTCTGCGTCAGTCGCCAACGAATCCCCAACAACTAATTTACCTGTTCAATCACCACAACCTCGGTAAGCGTGAAAGACAGCTAACAAAACAGAATCAACGATCAGCCCAGGAAAATCTTAATAAACAAAAATAAATAGAGAATCTAACAACACCCCACCACAAAGCTTGGTGCTTTTAATACTTAATAATAAACACTGCTCCGTATTGAGGTGTACGATCGAAAACAATCACGAGGTTCACTCATTATCAGAAAAACAACTATTATTATAAACCCAGAAAGGAGTTTGAGGCAAAAACTTGTCTTTTGTGGACAAGATCAGCGACAGAGTTTTAGGTTAGTACCTGAGAAAAGGATCAAGAAACAGACAAACAGGAAGCCCCATGAATCGGTTTCCTGCTCTGACATTAATGATGACCCTGGTTCTTTTCTTGTGCTCTGTGTACTTTTTGTTGTTTTGGCAAAACTCATGTACTTGATGGTTGTGGCAGGGAATAGAATAGAACAAGAGGGAATCTTGAGGGACTCAGAACTGGTGTGAGGACGTTGAAGCCATTGGGTATGTTGTGTTGTTGGGAGTTGGAATGGTCTACCAGTGCCAGGTGGTGGTGGTGGACAAAAAAACAATTGAACTCTGAACAACACAGTGGCTCGTGTCTTTGTTTTCCATTTTCACGTCTTGTGATATCACGCTGAGGGGTTTATTTTATTCAATTCAATATATGAGTGAAGAATGAACCAACGATTGTCGTTGTAATTAATAAAAAAGAAAGTGTGGTTGATGTGGTTTGTCCCCGAATGTGAATGTGAATGTCAAATCATGTGTGTGTTTCTAATCCGGCTATTTCTCATAGCTATACATGGTTCATTATCATTCATACACATTTTTCTAACATCTTTAAAATTAAATACTCGTTATATATGTTCAAAATATTGCATTAATCACTACAATTAATTATTTCTAATATTAAATGAATATATAATATCGTAAAACTATTAAGTTTAGTCATTTTTGTGGCAATGATGTCACATTTAAATTAATATTTATTTTCTAGTTTTTTTTCTCTTTGATTTTTAAGATATTGCATAAAATTATTTCTCACATGAAAAATATTGTATAAATAATTGTGTATTAATGAATTTGAGAGTGAGAAAAGCAAAGAAGAGAGTTTTGGATTTGGTGGGAAAGGGGGGGTGGGAGCCGCCATTGTTGACCGGTTTGACGAAGATTGGCTCGTACGGATTTAACTACGTTGCCACCACGCAAAGACTATTATCTCTCTTCTTTGCTCAACCATTCGTAACTCACTCTTCTGTCACAACTATTTATTTATACACATACACACACCATAAATTAGTTAAAGATGCAAAACAATCACAATGAAGATAGAGTTCAAAAGTTACGAGACATGTAACACGTGAATTAATATATAGTAAAAATAAATATAAATAAATCTTAAATTAAAATAGAAACATCAAGGTTTCACAAGTCGTCTTTGCCTATTATTGTGGAAAAACACGAGGGATAGTAACAACAAAAAACATAAATCTTAAATTAAAATAAAACTACCAATGTTTCACAAGTCATCTTTTATTATTGTTGTGGAAAAATACAAGGGAGAGTAATATTTGGAAAATTTTATAAATAAGAATCACATTAAGCATGTCACACAAAAAACTAACACTTTGACTCATCATAAATATATTGAAAAATTCATTTGTATCCTTTTATAATTGGGTGGTTCATTGCACCTATTTGTAATAACTCGATATGGAAATCTTATTCTACTTAAACTGTTGGTGAAACTCATTTAAACAATGACTTTTATACTTAATATTATTTCTTTCGATCGCAAGTCTGATGATAGAGTTATTGTCAATCACCATACATTTGAGATATTGTTCACTTTTGAGTGTATGCTCTGTCACAGTTTTGTCTTTAAAAATCACTTTGGACAGTGGAAGGAGAAAAAAATATTTAAACTGTCTTAGGTCTCGATTTTTAAGCAACGTGGAACTATTGGACATGGTAAGAACATTATCCAATATCATTCAAAGTATTTCTCACCACACACTCATAAAAGGGCATAATATATTAGGCCACAATATCATACAAATATCAACATACAATGTATATCGATAAGTAGATCATAGTAGTGCATACATCTTATCTTCATCACCATGTCATCATATATATAAGCATATAAATATTAAATCACACATTTGCTTCACATATTAACTACAATGTCATAATCTTCCACTTGAGTGACCTTATTCCCTCTAAGTGATGAATATTTTCTTGCTTGAATGACCTCATGTTACTTAAGTGACACTAATCCGAAAGGAGAGAAAATTAATGTGTTTTCTCTATTACTCGAGTGTTCTCTCATTGTATGAATGACTATCATTCTCTTATACTATTGAACCTTAATATCAACGCTTGGCCAATAAGACTTGTTATATAATCATATAAGTTCTAAAAACTCTATGTATACTAGGAAAAAAGAAAGTAAACACACCAACATGAACACATTTGGTTCAGAACTACGCAGTAGTGGGTGTGAATCTGGTTGACCTTTATACTTGGACTTTGCTCTCTTCTTTTTATTTCACTATTTTTCTAACAAAAAGATTATTCCTATATCAGGCTTACATACTTCCACGTTATAAAATTCAGGTCCTAGTTTATATTGATGACTACAATACCAATATTGAGTTAAGACATTTAACCTTAAACACATGTAAATGTCATCCAAGCTTATACGAACTTATCCATTTGTTCACAAGTTGGACAATGCATCAACTTAAAACATTTTCCTAAGTTCCATAACAGATGAATTGTAGATTAAATGCACATAATGGAGTATTACCGAAATAAAAATCCAAATTCCTAATCAAAAAACTTAATCGAACCAAAAACAAAAACCCATCACTCAATTAGGGCTCAAGTGAGAAAGGGAAAAATGGACACACCTAGCAATGGTTCAACGCACGTGACCACTAGCCTGAAAAACGCAATCCAATGAGAGTGTGTAACGATGGAGGGATAAAGAAATCAAAGAACAATGACGATCGGTGAGATAGAGACTTACCACAAACGGTCGACGACGGTGAGATTGGGGGAGAACGACGGCAGCTTAGGAGACATAGTGAGATTGCTGAGCTCCCTCAACCCACGAACAAGAAGTTGTCTTGCTCAAGCCACGAACGTCACGACAGGGTCACGATGGGCATCGACAAGGTCACAATAGCATCAATGCGGGCTAGTGCAGCGTCATCGTACAAGGGTTGGATTTTCGCTTTGTTATGAGTTTGGTTTGCATTTTTGGACGAAACTGAAATTGGGACAGGGGGAAAGTGAAATGTAATTTTGATTTCATCGAGTAACTTTATTGAAGGATTTGATTCGTCAATAACTATGTAATTTTTGTCGATAATTACGTCAACAAATACAACCTTACCGATGGATATTTTTACTGGTAAATTAAGCAAGGATACCCATCGGTAATTTCGTCGGTAATGATTACTTACTAACGGGTCTAAATCCATCAGTTGTTTATGTTTATCCTATAATGATACAACAATGTTACACACTAATACTTAAACGATCAATTCGTGCTTGAGTGTCAAGTAGAGGCGGATGATAATGGGGCAGGCAGGGGCCATGGCCCCCCCTCACAATTTTGAATTTTTTTTTAATTTTATATATATATATATATATATATATATATATATATATAATTTAAATGTATTAAATATTTATTAAATTTTTTAAATTGTAAGTAGTATATTTTAGGAATTGATAAAAATTAAATTGTGTATTTTTTTATTGTTTTTATAAAGCACAATATTATATGTTAATAGATAATAAAGAATAAAAATATTTAGGTTTAATTTTTTTTGTCCCAGTTTTTGTAAAAAAAAATTAACACTAGGATTATATTAACTACATCAACAAAACAAACCATTCCAACTTTAATGAAACAATCATTGATTCGTTTCAAGAAGTTTAACGTTAAAGACCAAATTGCATTAGTTTTTAAAAAAAATTGGGACCAAATTGAGACTAAAAAATTAGAGGACCAACTTAACATTTTTATAAGAAAACATGAATTAAAAGAGTAATTAAACCAAATATTTATTAAGATAATTTTTATTTTCCTTCTTATTGTCTTTTTAGTTTTTTTTTTCACAAATTGTGATCATCTCTCACACTCTTGTATGTTTTCTTCTTCTTCTTTTTTAAGAAAAAAAAGTTAGACACAAACTCATTATTTTTGCTTTCATTTCTCATTTATTCTTTTCTTGTTTCCTGTCTCACTTGATAATGAAAACATTATTTTTTAACTCATTAGCTTTTTGTCTATTCATTTTTTTTATGAATATAGAAAAAAATGTATCATGTCTTTTTTATAACTTATTTTTAATTGTGATTTGACTATAATATATTTTTCTTTTAATAATTATGTGCCTTAATTTTTTCTTAGATTATGATAAATTATTTTTTAATATTATTTACGAAAAGAAAAATATTGATAAAGAGTAAAAGAATAAATTCATTGTTTAAAAGTGATAAAAAAAAGAAACTATTGATGAAAACAAGATAATTATACTTTTTCACATGTTTTGAAGCATTATACTAATGATCAAATTGTTGAGTAGATAAGTCATTTTTTGAGGCATTGTACTAATGATCAAATCTAATGATCTCAAAATTATATTACTTTGTCCCCTCCAACATTTTTGGTCAAGATCCGCCACTGGTGTCAAGTATCTTGAAAGAGAGAGAATTCTTAAGCCATGAAATGAGTAACATGCTCGTGACTTGAGCATTTGTGTTAGTGCTTAAGCAACATTAAGTGGTGCATGCAATAGTTACTCATCGCTTGAGTGTTGCTTGAGCGATAATTGTAACATCCCTATTTTTAATATACCGTATTATTTATTTTAAATAAAACGCTTAGAAAAATTAAATTTTTTTTACTAATGTTTCGTATTTTATTATGATGTAGTTTAAACATTAAAAATATATTTTATCATGATGTAAATTTTACTTATTGAAAATAACAATAAGAATAAAACAAAACAAATATAATATATA
>Ga0214544_1012976_pt1 | contig 10464 bp, 7 predicted proteins | sample CNSS3metaG_FD_160074 | JGI IMG/M metagenome (GOLD analysis project Ga0214544, IMG submission 160074) | Root nodule microbial communities from cowpea collected in UCLA plant growth center, Los Angeles, California, USA - CNSS3 | ecosystem: Host-associated > Plants > Roots > Nodule | place: USA...
TTCAATATCGCCAACACAAAAACAACGATAGGGCGACGACACAGAGACTAAGCAATAAAAAATATCATGTCTATTATACCAACACAAATGGAAGAAATATGCACCACATTGAGCAAAAAAAAAAAACAAAACGTTTGGGGAGGGGAAAACAACTTACCCTAATGGAAGAAATTCACTGCCTTCATAAAGCTCTTTCACACTTCACAAAGAGTGTAACATCCCGGTCGGATATTACTAATTTAAATAAATAAAATAAGAAAAATAAATACAAAATGTCGGGTGGAGTTCCCAATACGAACCACAGTTCGTACTCTCGACACAAGATTAGCACATCATCGGCCACAACTTGTGATTACTAAATCGAGTGGAGACCCTCTGTACGAGCCACAACTCAAGGAATGTCCAGTGTTCATCCTCCATCCCGAGCGACAACTCAAGGGATATCATTCTAAGTCACCACTCAAGGAATGCCACATGTTTACCCTTCATCCCGAGCCACAACTCAAGGGATATAATTCTGAACCACAACTCAAGGAATGCTCTAGCAAAGTCCATCCTTAAGGTATCAACCAAAGCCTTGTAGACCATGCACATCCAAATAAACAAGTTACAAGTCATGTAAAACTCTAAATCTCTTTTTGCACATGAAACCACTATTCCAAGCATACCATACAAATATTTGACCGTGAACCTAGGATATACATGCTTCCACGAACCTGCTCGCTCATGGTCCAACCTCAACATCACAAACACGCAAAACACAAGCCAGCAAAGCACATCGCTCTTTGTGCTATTGCTTGGTGCTGTCTAAGCACCGCCAGGCAAAATCACAACACAAACCGCCTGGCGGACACCTCGCTCTACCAAGCGCTAGTCAAATTCCAACCCTACTATTTTAAGGCTATCGCCTGACGGTTTACACCTCACCACCAGACGCCACGCAATCCAGTGACTTCTTTAATACTCCTATCGCCTAGCGACCTCCTCATGTTGCCAAGCGTTATACCAAAAGCGTAGCAGCTACTGGTTTAGCACCCGCAAATAAATTTTAGCACCCCCAACAATTCAAATACTTATACATGTTTTAAATTTAATTCTGTATGGATTACCTCTACTTTTACAGTTATAATTTCAACCAACATACCATTTCACTCAACTCACACACATAATATTAATCCAAGTAACTCATGCCAAGTCTTGAAATGGTTCGATAATACACCATTCACATATGAATTCCACCACAATAACCTTCCACAATTATAACCAATAATTGCACCTTCAGAATGCCTCAAGCATAGCTAGTTACTTATTTACAAAAAATTAAACCCTAAGACCCTATACAAGATACACACTCAAGTTGGTCTTAGGGATTCCAATGCTTCCACGAACATGATCGTTTGTGGTCCAACTCTACGAACCTCCCCGCTCGTAGTCCAACTATACAAACCTCCCCGCCCGTAGTCGAACACGTGTAATCCATCTAGCTACGAACCTCCCCGCTCGCAACAACTCTCAAGTGTGAGCACATAACATACAAACCTCCCTGCTCGTATCCTCACACGAGAGTATTCTTAATATGAACCTCCCCGCTCATATTAATCATGCCTTCCAACACCAATCACGAACCTACCCGCTCGAGATACGGACAAGCATATCTCAGAGTAAAACCAACACAACAAGCCATGCAAGTGCATCATAAACACACCCTGCCACTTGCACTATCGCTTAGCGAAACTTAATCGTCGCCAGGCGAAATGGCAGTTCCACAACATTGTCGGGCGCCACGACACACAGGCTTCTTTATTTCCTACTATCGCTTGGTGATTCGCTCTGCACCACCAAGCGCTACACCAATAATGCGACACTACTAGTTTTAGGCAGTATAAGACAGCTCCTAGCATACAAACATCCAATTCTCGTGCATTAAGAAATCAAAATAGACATTTGTATACTTAACAAACTCCAATTTGCATCATCACAAATCTTATGCATTATTCAAGTATCAACATGCATCCAATCACAAATGGAACCCACCAACACTTGAATTCTACAAAGGAATATACATGCTCATCCAAAAACTGTCAAAACAGAATTTAACCCTGCATACCACAATCATTACTCAACCAAGTTTAACATCTTTATACAATCATTTTTCATGCATTTTATAGAGTCCAAAACCAATAATCATGTCTAACATATATCTCTACCTACAAACCTCCAATTCAAATCTCCACCGTCAAAGTAAAGAACAACATGTTATGGATCACTTGTCAAAATTTCACATGAATTCGACGGTTAACGAATCGAGAAATGTAGTTTTATGAAAACTGCACAGACTAGAAAATTGGTGGTGCCTAGCGTCCATAAGTCAGGAACCTGGCGTCTGGTGGTTCCTACTACCCAAAAATACGAAAAATAGTGTTTTTCATGAAAAGATACTTATTCTATACATCTCAAGCATCCAAATACGTGATCTACTCATGCAATTTATAAAGCACATGTACGAGATTATGTAACTCCTCAAAACACCAAAACATGTCACAGAAATCAACCATAATTGCAGAACTGTCAATGTTGCTCGTGTCACTTGGTGGGCCTCCAATGCCACCATGTGGTTTTTGGAAAAACCCATAAACTAGTGGAAAAAAAAGTTATTATACATGTAAAGCACCATGAAAACATATACCCTATGGTCAAGCATATTATTAAAATAATAAAAAAATTAAATTAACACTCTGATGACATGCATAGGACTTGAACCTAAGTCTTCTCATCGTAACCAAGTACTCTCTACCACTTGAGCTAATATTATTCCTTTTCATAACTTCCTGTATTAAATTCCATAAATACTCTATTACCCGCATTATATTAAATAATTATTTATTAAATTATTTAATTTTCTTGGGTCTTACAAAAATCATACAATTTCCAATTTCATCATGATTAAGCTCCCAAAATCATATTACCAATTTGCCCTAAACCCAACATGAACCCTTCATGTTATACACGTCCATTCAATCAACATGAAAACATCAATAATGGCAATTATTATCAATTATTCATTATCACCCATACAACTGTACGTAGGGATTTTATAAGAACTCACATTATATCACGGATGAAGCTACTAGGCGGTTCAATTCAAAACCCATAAATTGTCTTCAACGCACATGCTATGAAAAACATCATGAAATGAATACACGTGTAAAGGAGTTCCCCTAACCTGATACTCCTTGGTCAAGCTTGATGATTTTAGACTTCCTTCTTTGATCACCAATGACTTCCTTAGCTTTTCCTCAATTCAGCATTCCTTCTCACTCACTAATCACAGTCATTCATGCCAAAATGGAATTTGGCAAAAGGATCCTATTTAGCATCAACCAAGGTTCAAACCCACCACCACCCAATTACCAAGCCAATCCACCACCAACCAACAAAACCAAGTTTCATGATAATTCATATGCATCTAGGGTTATATTATCACACCCCATGGTCCCGCATATTATTAAAATAATAGAATAATTAAATTTACACACTAATGGCATACACAAGATTCAAACCCAAGTCCTTTCGTAATAGTCAAGTACCCTCAACCACTTAAGCTAGAACCATTCATTGTCTTCTCTCTCCACATTAATTAACTTTGGGATTCCCACTCTCGCATTTATTAAATAAATATTTATTTATTTATTTATTTATTCCAGGTCTTACAAAGAAAGGAGAAAAGTTTCGAAGAAAACCAAACATTGCATAATGTTTTCCAAAACATGAGAAGCCAAAGGTCTACGCGAGAGAGAAAGACCAAAGTATTCAAAAAAACTAAGAAACTGCTTTTCTCCCTCTTCACTTCACACCATCAGTTGCCACATTGTCGTTTGCAACAAAAAAATCAAATAAAATTAAAAGTCCATATCAACTACCAAGTTAGGGAGTAAAATTGTTGTCAACAAATGAGAGTCATAATATCATTTTCCTTAAGAAAAAGATATATGAATGGTCTCATATTGGTTGAAATAAATGGATATAAAAGAATCTTAAAATATGTCAAAGCATTAAACACATGTGAAAAAAAAACCTAATGGAAGATAGTTATGCATATAGGATGTGTTCACTTGTGAAGATTAATTTAAGAGAGAGTGAGGGGATAAATTTGAGTGAATTAGAGGGTGAAATGTGTGTTGTTTTTTCGAAGGTATTTGAGAGTGGATTTAGAGGTAAAGTTCATAAAAGTGTGTGAGTGATTTGAATGATGTAATAGATAAAAAATAACGTTTAATATATTAAAATGTAAGATTACAATTTTGCCTTTATAATTAAAATTAATATATTATTACTATTAGTATTAGTATTTATTATTATTATTATTATTAATATAATAATAATTATTATTAATTTCATTATTATTATTTATTATTAATAATATAATAAAAATTATTATTTAATAATAATAATATTTTTTTTCTTTTTGCTATTCAAAGAAATAATAATAAGAGAACTTTAATTTTGTAAAAATTAAATAAAAAATTATATTTACTTTACATTTTAGTATGGAATCGATTCCTTGTTTTCTTGAATCAATATATCAAAACATATGTGTATGGATCAGTTTTACACTTATCAGGATCGATTCCCTTTGATCTCATGGTTTGCTTTCACTCATCACCCACAAAACAGGTTCAATGGGGATAATATTATAAAAAGCTCTTTCTTGCCCCCAAATCTCTTCCCATCAACGAGATGGCATGTTGAGCTCATCCAACAAATTAGCTCTTTCTCCCTCCCGCAAATCCCTACGGGTGTGTTTGCTTCCAATGATGCATTTGAGGGAGAGTGAGTATATGGATAAGCAAGGATGGATTTGAGAGTGACTTTAGTGTTTGCTTCAAAGGATCTGAACTAATTTGGGAATATGGATTTGAAGGAGAACATGATCTTTGATGTTTTTACATATGATTACAAAGTGATTTAATGTTAATAGTAAATTTTTTAATAAAAAAAATATATATTTAAAATACCCGTTATATTCTAAATTATTAAAAAGCTAAATATATATTTCTTTTTTCTTCTTGTTATATATAACATATAATAATATATTTACTTCTTTTTAATTAATTTGAAACAACAATTATATCATGTAAATTATTGAAGAGTAATATATAATTTTTTTCCAATAATAAAAGATATATTAATTATAATAATAATAACATTACTAATATATATTAAAACTAATAATATTATTATTATTATTATTAATATTAATAAAAATAATAATAATTATATTTTATTTAATACTAATTTTAACCTTAGGTAAAATTGTAATTTAACTAATAATAATAATATTAATAATAAAACTAATAATAATAATAATAATAAAACTAATAATAATTGTTATATTTTAGTTTATACTAATTTTAAATTTGTAATTTAACAATTTTATCTATTAAAATATTATTCTTTATCTATCACATCCATCAAATCATTCACAAACTTTCATAAACTTTACCTTCAAATCTTTTCACTCTCACCCCTCCATCCCTTAAAACAAACAATCTCACTTTCCTTTCTCTATCCCCTTAAATTGATCTTCTCACTCTCCCTCAAATAAAGATGTCAAAATGTGTTTTAACCCGTGAGCCAACCTGGCTCACCATGGTTTCAAGCCGGGTTAGGTTGAGAAAAATTCAGTTTTGTCAACAGTGGGTTGAACTCAACCTGACTCACATAACCCACGGGTTAAACGGGTTCGAGCTGAGTTGAAGGTGGATCGACCCACTTAACCCACAAATATTTTTTTATAATTTTTAATTTTTTTTAATAATTATTTACTATTTCTAATTATATAGGTTCACAATTTTATATTTTTAAATGCTAGAATGTTGCTCAATAATATTTGAATGTTTTGAATATTTAATTAATTTGATTGTCAAGTTATATACGTTGATAGTTGTTGGTCTCTTGGCAAGTGTACCAAAAGTCAACTGTAGTATAATGATTTGAAGTAAGAGTGTTGAACCCATGAGGAACAGATTCAGTTAAAATAATTAATTATCTCGATCAGCATATATATACAAAGATTTTAATTTGATTTGACATTAACTATTGCATAAAATTAATACAATGAAAGCGGAAAAGTTTAGAAAAATACAGTAAAAGAAACTGGGATTGAATTTCATCTATCTCCCTTGTCTGTAATCTGGATGAATATAATATATAACATCTGAAAATACTAATATTGATGCACACTCAAAAATCATTTATATCGATCCCTCGCGTATAAAATTCATAAGATTAGTTCCCTGAATATTGATTCCTCACATATTCAACAAACTATCCAGCATTATGGTCGAGTGTTAACAGCAATTGATATATTGAGATCTATTCCTAGCATCACAGTATATCAAGTATCATTGTTCAAATCAGATTTTCAGAAATACTTTCCAGTCAGATCTAAAAATCAAAATCAAAACATTTGTTGATCAGATAGAAGTAAGCTTTAAGAGCGGAACAATAATACCAATACTGAGTAAAACAGAAATGCTATATATAAATATCACCAGATTACATCCAAGTTCAAGTAGATTACATTCAATCCCAAGGAAAGAGATTAGCCACTCATGGTAGCTATCAAAATCCTAAGAACTAAAGAAGAAGTAGAAAAAATATGATCTGTGTTTGCTCGTGGTCACCGCTCTACAACAAGGATCAGTTCTTCTCCCAAAATCTCCAGCTATAACTCACTTTCTGATGCACGGAGAATATATACCCACGAAGGTCTCGCTCAAGCTACGTGAGTCTCGCTTGAGCGAGACAACATTCTTCATGCTAAAGAAAGCTTCTCGCTTGGGCGAGACGTGCTGAAACCAATGTCTCACTTAGGCGAGCAAGAGTACTTCGAGCTGAAGAAAGGATCTCGCTTAGGCGAGATTGGCAGCATCTAAGCTCGCCTGGGTGAGAATGGCGGCAATAGAGGGTCTCCACTGCACGAACTCTCGCTTAAGCGAGAGTCTGAGTCGCTTAAGCGAGAATGGCGGCAGTGCCTTTAGCTTAGGCGAGAATGCTTTGGTTTGAGCGACGTTAACAGCATTCCTTCCCTATTTTCTCTGTTTCTTGCTTTCTCCTTCACTCTTCTTGAGTTCTCTTTAATCTTTCCTGAAAAACACATAAAATAGGATCAAATGATTTCTTTAAATCAAAACTTGGAAGCATGTGATTGAAACTTAGGTTTAGGGAGAATCAATATGAAATGAACACAAATTTAAAGCATAAGTGCTAGAGTTTGTTTTGAATCTTTACTGAATTTTGGCACTTATCAATAGTTTAATCTTTAACTATAATCTTTTGTAGAAAATTACGCAAGCAACTGTCTTATAAACAATTTTTTTTCTAAATTAGCATGACAAAAAATGTGTGGTTTTTTTATTTATATTTTGTTCAATAGCATAACAGAAAATGTGTAATATTAGCCATGTTTTCTTAGACTATGGACACTTTCTTGGAAACAATTCATCATATATTAGTGGTGAGCATGATGAAGACATTTTTTTATAATTTTTAAATTTTTTTGATAATTATTTACTACTTCTAATTATATAGGTTCACAATTTCATATTTTTAAATGTTAGAATGTTGCTCAATAATATTTGAATAGTTTGAATGTTTAATTAATTTGATTGTAAATTTATATACATTGATACTTTAATCTTTAAGTATAATCTTTATAGTAAATTACTCGAGCAACTGTCTTATAAACAATTTTTTCTAAATTAATATGACAAAAATGTGTAGTTTTTTTTTATTTTATTGAATAACATGACGGAAAATGTGTAATATTGACCATGTTTTCTTAGACTATATTGACACTTTCTTCGAAACAATTCATCATATATTGGTGGTGAGATGAAGACATTGGTTCTTGATTTTACTATGGTTGTCATCTCATGGGTTGCTTAAAAAGTTATTTAAATATTTAAATACTTAAAAATAATTTTTTTATGTGAGTTGGTGAGTCAACCCACTTAATCCACCACTATTTTTGTCTGGTTGGACAGAGATAACTATCTCCTATGGAAGTCGTTAGTTCTTCCATTGATAAGAGGTTGCAAACTTGATGGCTACATACTAGGAATAAAAGAAAGCCCATAATCGTTTGTCACTACAAGTGACAAAACTCAGAAAACCAATCCTGACTACGAAGAGTGGATTGCACAAGATCAAGCTCTCCTAGGGTGGCTAAGGAATTCAATGGCTATTGATATTGCAACACAGTTGCTACACTGTGAAACCTCTAAGGAACTTTGGGATGAAGCCCAAAGCCTAGCAGGTGCACACACAAAATCAAGGACAATCTACCTCATGTCAGAATTTCACAACACTTGCAAAGGAGAAATGAAGATGGATCAATATATTCTCAAAATGAAGAACTTGGCTGATAAATTAAAGTTGGCAAGATCACTAATCTCCAACTCAGATTTGATGATTCAAACGTTGAATGGACTGCATGCTTATTACAATCTGGTAGTGGTCAAATTATCTAATCAAATCAATCTTAGTTGGGTTGACCTACAAGCCCAACTATTGGCTTTTGAAAGCAAAATAGAACAATTGAACAGTTTCAATAATCTTTCAATGAATACTTCAGCAAACCTTGCAACCAAAACTGATTTCAGAAGCAACAAATTAGGGACACAAGGTAATAGGAAGGGCTCTAACTTTAGAGGAGGTAGAGGAAGAGGTAGATCTAAACCAATATGTCAGGTATGTAACAAGATCAGACACATAACATTGATAAGTCATACACAGGTTCAAATCATAATGTTGAAAATAACAAGAGAGAAAATCATAGTGCTTTCATAGCCTCTCCCTACCACAATCAAGGCTATGAATGGTACTTTGATAGTGGAGCTAACAATCATGTAACCCATCAAAATGAGCAACTTCAAGATCTTAACAAAAACAATGGTATGACTTCTTCTCTCTTAAGTGGAAATGGTGAAAGATTTAAAATATTGGCCTCGGGCACAACCACATTGAATAACCTCAACTTGTATAATGTTCTATATGTTCCAGAAATAACAAAAAATTCGTTGAGTGTGTCTAAGCTAACTACAGATAATAACGCTCTTGTTGAATTTGATGCAAACTACTGTTATTTGAAGGACAAATTGACAGGAAAAATACTACTAAGAGGGAAACTTAGAGTTGGATTATACCAACTTTCAAATGGCAACTCTCAATTCAATAAAGATCCATGTGTCTACATGTCACTGAAGGAGAATTGACATAGAAAGCTTGGACACCCCAACAATAAAGTCTTAGAAAAGGTGTTGAAAAATTGCAATTTCAAGACATCATCACGTGATCAATTTTCATTTTGTGAAGCTTGTCAATTTGGAAAACTTCACTTGTTACCATTTAAATCCTCTTCCTCTCATGCTAAGGAACCTTTATAGTTGATTGACAGTGATGTATGAGGACTTGCCCCAATTTTATCTCCCTCTAATTTTAAGTACTATGTTCTTTTCATTGACGATTACAGCAAGTTCACTTAGATTTTTCCTTTAAAACAAAAATTAGAAACAATACATGCTTTCACTCAATTCAAAAGACTAGTTGAAAACCAATTTAATGAGAAGATAAAAGCTCTTAAATGTGACGATGCAAGTGAGTTTAAACCTGTCCAGAAAATAGTCATTGAATCGGGAATTCAATTTAGAATGTCTTGCCTGTATACCTCTCAAAAAAATGGTAGAGCTGAAAGGAAACACAAACATGTGACTGAACTAGGGCTCACACTTTTGGCACAGGCTAAAATGCCTTTATACTACTAGTAGGAAGCTTTCTCTACCTTAGTTTATCTCATCAACAGATTGCCTTCATTAGTTAACCCAAATGAAAACTCTTTTTCATTTTTATTTGAAAAGAAACCTGATTATCATGCTTTAAAGCCATTCGGTTGTGCCTGTTATCCTTGCCTTAAACCATACAATCAACACAAACTTTAATTCCACACTACACAATGTGTATTCTTAGGATACAACAACTCTCACAAGGATTATAAATGCCTCAACTCTCATGGCAAAATTTTCATCTCGAGACATGTGGTCTTTAATGAGAATCACTTTCCTTTCCATGATGGCTTTCTTGACACAAGAAATTCATTAAAAACACTAACTAGAACAATCCCTATTGTTCTTCCTTCTTGTCCTATAGGTACCACTAGAGATGGCAAATAAACCCGTCTCCGTGGATATTGCCCGAACCCGTCCCCATTTTGACGGGGAATCCCCGCATTGACTGGGTATGGGTATGGGTATGGGGAATCCCCGACTTTTTCAGTTGGGTATGGGGATGGGTATGGGGATGTACATATACCCACCATAATACCCGTCCCCGCCATATCTCCATTCTCGTTTAAATTATTAAAATATTCACAATTAATCAAGTAACCTCTATATATATATATAT
>Ga0214544_1012979_pt1 | contig 10457 bp, 1 predicted proteins | sample CNSS3metaG_FD_160074 | JGI IMG/M metagenome (GOLD analysis project Ga0214544, IMG submission 160074) | Root nodule microbial communities from cowpea collected in UCLA plant growth center, Los Angeles, California, USA - CNSS3 | ecosystem: Host-associated > Plants > Roots > Nodule | place: USA...
GAAACTTAAGTGTTATTAGATATAACTGTAACTCCATAATTGTGCTGAAATTATTATGAAACTGTTCTGGAAATTTGCTGATTTTCAGGTGTGGGAATGTTGTAAAAACAACCAAATTAAAAAAAAAACAGAGCAGATTAACGTCTGGTGGTGCTCTGACAGACGTTATTTAACGTCTGAGCTTACTGTGGCCGACGTTATTTAACGTCTGTCAGAGCCCAACAGAAGTCAAATTGCTCTGTTTTTTGGTTCCATTTAGCGCGAAAATTGACGTCTGCTGCTTTTGGCCCCGACGTTGGATAACGTCGGACCCCTATTGCCCCGACGTTAAGTGACATCTGTTTTGTTTTCCAACGTTATTTTAACGTCACCCAGTACGACGTCGGTGTTTGGACAAACGTCAAAGGTCGAAAATATCGGACGTTAAAAGACTTTTTTGTGTTAGTGACTAAAACACTATTTTTAATGTTAAACAAAGAATAACACAAAAAAAACTCAACACTCAGCAGATAAACCAGATTCTAACTCTAAATTTATTGTGACTTCCAATTGACGATATAAGAAGTAGAACACATATCTCCTTTATATTATCTCTATGTAGTAGTCATTTACAATTAGACATATCTACTTGATAGTATTTTGATTGGGCACACTTATCTCATCACAAAGATATCTCTAATCTCATGATCTTTGAGCACCAACATCTTTTCATAAATTTTTACTTATCATTTGTATCTCATTACAAAGATATAATTCCTTGTCATAAAAATTTTAGTAACTTTTAATTACCAATTTCAACTACATTTGATGGATGGAAAAACATATTTCAATCATTCAAAATGTGTTCCCAATCATGTTCCAAAATCAAATAATAATTATTTTGAATAGCCCAAATTCCTCCAAATCTCAAAGAAAAATAACCAAAAGATAAAGAACCAAAATATTTTTTTTAAAAAGATTAAAGGTAAAAATGAATGTAACAAATAAATATAAAATATTAAAAGTATAATTTAAAAAAAAACTATATATCATGGTAGGTAAAATAAGTCAATATTTACTAAGGTGATATATTAATAAAACAAAATACAATTTATATTAAAAGAATTAGGTAATGCAGAGTTACAAGTTCTACACAAATTTGGGTTTGAATTATTGAAATTCAGAAGAAAACAATTATTACTAAGATCCGTTGCTGAGTGGTAATATTAATTAACTTATATGATCTAACTTGCCACATATTCTGATAAAAACTCAGATATTAACTAACAATTATACATGCAAGCAATACACTTAGCAAGTAGTGTACCTTGTTCCTTGAGTTCAAACTCAAAATGCAACATAAAAATTGTGCATGTTATGAAAGTCATTCAAGGGAGAATCACATTTTCTTGGATGCCACCATTTAAGAAACACAGACAAACTTACGATTCAAGAATAAACTAAACTTGACATATCTTGAAAATTTTCCAAGCTCCTTAACAAATACTTAAGCACCCACAAGCTAAAGAAAGATCACTACAATATGTAATCAAGGCCACAACCATCTGTTTCCTCCATCAGATAACACATCACAATAAAATGTGAAAGGCTATATAAACTGTACTGTGTGATTAATCCTCTTCTCTTTCGGGAGGCAAACCACAAGGCAGGAGCATTTTCTGCACAAAAGATAGAACTTGTCATATAAGGAATAGCTTATGACGGACGAGTTGTAAACAACGACACCAAAGACAAGGTTAACATGACAAGAAAAAATCAGAGAAGGGTCTCGTGCTATAAGTACTCTTTAGATAATTGTAAATTATACTTCTTGCTAATTCCTTTCAGAATTCTAAGGTCCCCTACCTCTTGATAGGATTAGGATGAATAAACATGTTGCAGGTTCAGACACACCACAAAGCTCTGTTCCGTAATGTTTTTCCTATACCATATCTCCAATTAAGAAGCTTCACATTGCTCAAATGCTACCTAATTGTGGTATTGGGTGGTGTTTTTCCTATCCCATATCTCCAATTAAGAAGCTTCACATTGCTCAAATGCTACCTAATTGTGGCATTGGGTGGTCACTGTTATGAATGTATGTGTTGAAATTATGATGTTTTATTGAGCGAAGGAAGAATTTGAATAATACCCTATTCATATTGGGATGTTTTACAGGTTTAATTATACACAAGCATTAAGCCTCATTTATCTAATTATGCTAACAATAGACTCTAGATACTAAAGAGCACATAGCTTCCTAAAGACAGCATAAACCCCTCTAAGAAGATAAGACAATCTAAGATGAGATGCGGTGAGATATTGTAGATATTCTATAGGATAAAATCAAGATACTGTTTGATATTTTTTATGATACAAGAGTATGATCCATCATGTTAGATCTACAACCCATATTGGGCCTGAGACCCATTTCCTGCCTCAACATAATATGGTGGGTAGGATCCAGAGAGTTTATTTGAGAAGGAACAAAAATAAGCACTGGTTAGTTAGGAAGTTAATAAGGCAAGAGTTAGGTAGAGTGCAGAAAATTAGTGCAGTTGATTGAGAACGATAATTGTAAACTGAGTATTCTCGATTAAAAAAAAGGACATTCTCCGTGTTCTCATTCTCTATAACAGAAACCTTTTCCATTATTCTACCACTTCAGTCTCTTTATACATCACTCTCTATAATTTTAGCTATCTTTCACTCCAACATTCAGAATGTTCAGAGCAACATGCCACCACCGATTTGTGAGGTTTACTGAGAAAAAAACTGAGGCAAACCTTTTGCACGTTTACAGTGCGTAAGCTATAGCCTGGTTCTCATGGTTACAAAGGAATGCAAAATTTATTAAACACAGTCTTACATTAGTGTTGGGAAATTAAGCACAAGCTCACTGGGACAAATTTAAAGAAAAGACAAGAATGCTAAGAACACCATTCACAAAAATAACACCCTCCAAAAAACAGGGGTAATTAACAAAGAGTTGTAAATAATTATCACTCGTACTTAGCAGATGAGCAAGTTGCTGATTGCAAATAATCAGAACATGGTAAGTCCAAATGGGATATTTCGTTGAATAGACAGATAAAAATCCCATAATTAGGATATTGGGCTACAAGTCTGATTATGCATTTGCTATATAGAAACCAATGACCCTTGAATTGATAATAGAACATGATAGTGCAAGCAGTCTTTACAAATTTCCTTATTTGATTACTTGTATCCTAGTTATCAGAAACAACACTCTCTGAAAAGAAATAGCAAACTAATAAGCAAGTAACATTTATCTATAGTTCACAGAACTATGTACCTACAACAAATTCACATATAAAAATGGAAAAAATAAAATAAAAAAGGACAGCCTCTCTAAAATAACAGGATTAGTGGTATTCAAAATAACAATAATAAAGGGATGCAACAAGGTTACGAAGTTCACTTCCTCAATAAGCAAACAATAACAGCAGCACTCAACAACTTTATCAGAAAAGCATTACAAGTAACAAGTGATTTTCTTTTCACCTTTGTCCCAAAAGCCCATAGACAACCTGTTTGGTTGAAATATATTTAACTCTAAAATAATGTTAGCAACGCACTCTTGTCTATGCTACTGGGCAAAATTAACATTCAGTTACACTAGTAACTGTTCCCACTCCTCGTTCATGAACTCTCCCAATACAGTAGAACACTGAAAAAAATAATGTATTGCTAGCATTTATCTTTTATTAAGATGACAGTGAAACAAACTAGTGGATATAGATAAAGACCTGATTCAATATCAGAGGTAGAAGACAAGACGCCTCTATTATAAAGTAGAACAAAAAATGAAACTGAGTTGAAGGGAAACAAAAGAAAAAAGTTATGTCCAGAGAGAAAGATAACCTGCATAAAGCTATAGCGTTCCCTTCCAATAGATTCATTTTCAGCAATACCAAAGTATGCCAGTAAAGGGTAGTGGCCAATATATGATGCATAGCTATCACGTTGAATGTTCACTGCCCACACACTAAAAAAAAAAAAAAGAAAAAAAAAAAAAAAATTGGAAAAAAATTTAAAAAAAAAAAAAAAAAAAAAAAAAAAAACAAATTGAGAATGAATTTTAGGGAAAAAAGAGTGAGAGCGAAACTGACAATCTGTTCAAATCCGCATGACCAGTTCCAACATATTTGGCTTGGAGATGCTCGAGCTGAGAGTTGATATTAAACCTATCACTGGCCTGCATAAAACGCCCAAATTAATTTTTGTATAAAAAATTCAAAAACCCTATTTAACTCCAATTCACCCAGGGATCGGAAAATTGAAAATTAAAATAAAAAATTGTATTGCAGCCTCGGGAATAAATTGGTAAAAGAGTGTACCTGCATGGTGTGTGATTAGTGGGTTGAATTGAGTTGCTACGAACCAAATTACTCTCCCAATGCTTAGGGATAGATATAGCTGGGAAGAGAGGGTTCTGCTTCACCTGCAAATCATAGATACGTGCTTCTTCATTCCTGTACAGTGTGGTCGGTTATGGTTATTTTACAATAATTAAATAAAAAATATTTTTTTACTAAAATAAAATAGTTGTATAGTTTTTTATTGTTATTTTTTATCTAATATGATAAATGTGTATATATCTATATATCTATATATATATATATAAATGATTTGAAAGTTATTGTAAAGACAAAAGATATAAATAATAAAAAATTTAAAGAAAAGAATAGAGAGATATAAATATTTATTTAAAATGATATCATATTAAAAAATTCAATCAGGATTTGTCTAAATAAATGAATTTGATGGTTTAATTTATATTTCTTATTTTATTATAAATTAAAATTAAAATTATCAAATATATTTAATTATAATACGAGGTTTAAGGTGACATGTAAGGTAACTAAGTAAAGTCATTATATCATTAATAAATTATAAAAGTTAAATTAAATTTAATCGTATTTACTCGACTTCGACTGAAGTTACATCTTACGATAGAAGATTTGGACTTTGACAACAAAAATTGGAAAAAAGTAAATCATATCAAATTTATTACAAAATTATATAAAAAATTTATCATAAATTATTTTTAATTTTGGTTGAAGTTTCATGTAACTTTTTCTAGTTTTCTCTGCTATTTTTTTTTTTGAAAAGTTTGTTCAGACAGAAATGATAACATTGGTTTCATTTCATTTCTTTATCCTGTATTTTGTTTAGTTGTAATACGATAATGAAACTTATACCTAGGAAAATGTGACTAATATATTTTTAGAATGTATTATTTTTTTACACTGTATTGTGTTTTTTATAAATATTTTTTAATCATAATTTGCAATAAGTATGTCTTGTGTTTAAAAATAGGAAAAATATGTTTTTAGTTCCTGTAATTTCAGTTGATTTTGTATATGGTTTCTGCTTGAAACTTGATCACTGTTTATTTTTTGTGCTTTCAAAACGTCTGATTTTCGTTCTTATTTTTGGACGACGTTAAAAACCTGCTTGGGTGTCAAACGGCGTTCCACATCAGTTGCAAATCTTTTGACACCTGTGTAGAGACATCATTGACACGTGTTTTAAGAAATGAAGTAGGTTTTATATTTATGTTATCTTGGTAATTTAATATGTTGTGTGTTGAATATCTATATCATATTGAACCACTTAATAGATGTTCTGTGCTGAATATTGCAACACATGTTATGGACTACTTAGTAATGGACGACTTCATGCCAAAATTTTAAATAATTATGCGCCGAAATTTGACACAATTATATGCCAAAGGGAATTAAAAAAACTCCAAATGGACTCATAAGGAACTGGTCACTAAAATGCCGTCAAGTCTTGCTTCAAATGCCCAAAGTTTTAACCATTTATATGTCATTTTTTATAATTAACCACAAACTGATAATAAATAAGACTTCCATGGAATGAACTGCTAACACCCACAAAACTAACATCTTAATTCAACACCATTCATTACAGAGTAAACATGAACAAACTAAATGTTACAATTGATTTTCATCACAAATAAAACACAAACCATAACAGTAAATGCCCATGAAACTAAGAAAAGTCACATCTTAATTTGACCCATTTTTTTCTCTTCGATCAACTTCTTCTTTAGCTTAACACTCTTCTAAAGCAAATCCACAATCATTCTCTCCTTATCAGAACAATTTTCTTCTTCTTTTTTCTCCATTAATTTGCCCCAAACTGTTGGAAGTTCCATATCGACTAGAGATAAGACAATTTCATAGTATATAAGTGAGGTGCAAACCTTACCTTACAAGCCAGTTTTGTGGGGTTGAGTTAGGCTTAAAGCCCACTTCTAACATGGTATCAAAGCCATTGTTTAAAAAAAGTATATCCTAGTGAAATTTCTTAGACATTCTATTCCACCCGCTATCGAGTGAGGTGCAAACCTCACCTTACAAGCTGGTTTTTTGGAGTTGAGTTAGGCTTAAAGCCCATTTCTAACACAAACAGGTTCTTCCTCATCAGCACACTATAAAAAGTGATACTTACTACTTACTGTCCAGTTTCTACATCTCTAGAAAAATCTATCATTGTTCTTCGTGGTGGTGGCTTTCAAAAGCAATAGTTTTTCCCCACATCCACATATTTTTTGAACATAATCGATCCATAACTCTTTCATATTTCGAAAGGGAGAACAACAAGAAACCTTATTCCCCAAAATTTACTTCCTCCACCACCAACATCAACACACTAACCTTCGTTCAACACAACCCTCTCTTCGTCAATTGTATCTCCCATTCTCACTAGAAGTGATTTTTATCTTATAATTCTTTCATATCTCTCTTGCCATAGAACTTCACTTCAAGTTTAAAAACTCGATAGATATGTCACTGGGCAGTAAAACTAAACCTAAAACATAAATAAATAAAAATTAATTCCTAAGACATGTGTCTGTGTCAGCACAAGTGTCAAAAGATCTACAATTGATGTGGAACGTTGTTTGCCACGCAAACAGGTTTTTAACGTCGTCCAAAAATAGGGACAAAAACCAGACGTTTTGAAAACGCAGGGACCAAAATGTAACCAAATTTCGAGCAGGGACGATTTCCAAAATCAACTGAAAGTACAGGGACGAAAAACATATTTTCCCTTAAAAAATATAAATAAAAGAGTAATAATTAGTGTCATATCACATGTTAATTTTGTTAGAATTGTCAAAAATGGTTTTTCTAATATGTACGAGGTGTTAAATAAAACCATAAAATCTTCAATAATTCTCATTTTTTTTTTTACTAATTGTGAGTTTGGATCTCTACTTTACTTTTTTTTTCAATTAATATAAGCTTTATAAAAAAAAACTCATAATGTTAAAAACATTTTTACAAAAGTTATTTATGTAGAGTTGGTTATCATTAAAATAAAGTATGTTTTTACAGAAAATTTGTATTGAAAGTATATGTTGATAGGAAGGAATGGGTAAAAGTAAACTAGTTGACTAAAACAACAAGATGGAACAAAATCGACAAAGTCCTTTAAGAAAAAACTTAGATAAAAAGGATATCAAAATAATGGATTAAGTGTTGATAAAAGAGTCTTCTGTATAAATAATTTGCTTTTCATATAGAGTTAGAAAGAAAAAGAAAGAAAAACCATGATTAAAAAGTTATATATAAGAAATATGCGAGTTATGCCAAAATACTAATCAATAGAGTTTTCATATAAAGACATGGAACATTATAAGTTGCACATGAAATTTTAAATTGCTTATAGATTGACTTTATTAGTTGAAATTAAGGATGATTAAATTATACTTTATTAAGAAGTATTGTAAAATGGAAAAATGACAAACAAATTATCAAGAATGATATTCTTACAAAATTTCTTTTGTCTTTTATAAATTTTTGTCATATACTTTTCCCCCTGCCATTTATATTTCTTGTATTTTATCTTTCACGTTATTTAGTTCTCTAACAATTTATTTTAGACTTATTTAAGTTTGTAAATATGATATAAATTGAGTATTTTAGTCTTTATTACAAAAATTTATTTTATCAAATATTTAAAAAATTTAGATTTTTTTTCTATTGATAGAAAAAATATTATAAAATGCCATTTCTTTTATATAAAAAAAATTTAGCATATCATCATTCATGATCATGTTAAACTAAATGAATATCATAATCAATAAATTAGATAATAGTTCACCCCTGACTAAGCTTTCATTCAAAGAATTTAACAAAAAAATATGTGGGTGTATTAATCAATCCATTGGGCAGAAGTTGTATGAGTAAGTAGAAAGTATTCTATGGGCTTGTCAATTTTACAATACACCACAAGTAAAATAAAGAATTTGGCCTTCAGAACATAGAAATAAGAAATGGCTCAGCAATTGGAATGAAAAAGAGAAAGAAGGAAAAAAAAGGTAAACCTTTAAGATTTCAATTGAGTCAATATTTAAAGGTGTTTTCGTAAAACATGAAAAAAATGGTTAAACTAATATTTTAGTATATCATCAATTTTGATTATTTTTGTTAAAAAATATTACTCAAATAATATTAATAATAATAAAAATATAAAATGATATAATAATAATTATTAGATCAATAATAATACTGAGACAATATATAAAACAATGAATATTAATCAGAGATCAACAATTATAATAACAATAATAAATAAAAGATAAAAGGTAAGGAGTAGAAATATCCTGGGTTGAGGCACGCATAACACTGTCTTTAGAGAGAAAACGTCCCTACTGCACAGGGCTAAACAAATATATCAATTCACAATCATATGTGTTTCTTATCATATGCGTTTCTCTCCCAAGATACAACAACCCGTCAGATCGATCGAGTGCAGCGAAGGATCTCCGAACCTTATGAACACCACTGTCTTAAAGATAATATAGAAAAGAAAAGAAGAACACTTTTTAGACAACTCTAGTTTTTATTGTTTCTGTTGTTGTTGGGTCATGCACTTAGGTGGTATTTATAGGTAGAAAATGGAGACAAAGAAGTAAATAGTAATAAGAATATAGTCGTTAGCCATAAAAACCATTAACCCATAAATTAAAGGTCTATAAAAACTTCAGTAACAGTAAGTTTTTTATTTTAATTATTTTTTTAACATTATATTAAAATATTTCTAACAATTTTAAATTGAATTTTTGTTAAAAAAATTCATTCCTAACCAAATTGTTTACAATTTTGTCGTTAATTGGATTCATATTATTTGAGATAAGTAAGGGAGTAAATGTTTCTTATCGCAAGTCAATGATATTTTAATTTGTATTTGACTTTTCTTATAGTAGAATGTTGTGAAGTTTAAGTTAAATTGTTTCTCTCGAAAGAGTGCGTGTACTTGGAGTCAAGAGATATGATGTTGTATAAATTTTCACAGAGTGTTATTTTTTGGTTGTCATTGGACAATGATCGTGGTTTTTTATTCGGTTTTAGAGTTTTCATGTTATATTTTTGTGTTGATTGTTTTTTATCTTATTTTTCTATTGGTTGGATGATTCTCGAGGATACAGATAATGATGTTCTTCATGCTCTTGCATTTTTTCATCAAAGTGGTATCAAAAGTTTATGGTTCGATAAGATATTCTTAATATGCTCAATGGTTGCAACTTAGTTTGATCTTCCACATTAGAAAAAATGAATTCCTTATTGCTGAAGAATCATCATTGATTGCTGAAGTTGCAATGACATTTGCAAGTGTTGTCAAATGTGAGATAGAGAAATTTGATGGAAGGATCACTATTAGTGTCATGTTGGCAGGGTGAATTTGCAGTTGGATTTGTGGAGTTCCAACGAGGTGCGAGTGTGGATCCATAGAGCTTTTCATAGTGGAGCTCGCAGTAACTCACACAGTGTACGGTGAAGGTTAACAGTAGAGCAACAAGGACTGCTGTGCTTCAGGCAAGGTGCAGGAAAGTCTAGTGGTACTTTGGTGGTTGCAGCATTTCCAAGGAGCTTCATGGAGGACAAATATCTTTCTCTCCATGATGTTTATTACCTCAAATCAAAGACATTTTAAGTTTGTATTTGAATTTTCTTATACTTTTGTAGTTAACTGTTGCGAGATTTCAGTTAAATTATTGTTTTGAAAAATGTGAATATACTTAGAATTAAAGGACATGAGAGAATTTTTTATGTGTTGTACAACTTTTCACATAATATTATTATTTGATTATTGTTGAATAACAATTGTGATATTTTTCCGATTTTGAAAATTTCACGTTATATTATTATTATTATTTTTATCTTATCATAGGTAGAGATGGCAAATAAACCCGTCACCGTGGGTATGGTCCGAACCCGTCCCCGTTTTGACGGGGAATCCCCGCATTAATTGGGTATGGGTATGGGTATGGGTATGGGGAATCCTCGACTTTTTCAATTTGGTATGTGGATGGGTATGGGGATGTACATATCCCCGCCATATTACCCGTCCCCGTTTAAATTATTAAAATATTCCTAATTAATTAAATAACCACACACACACACACTCACACACACACA